>Ga0209536_100008808_pt1 | contig 15090 bp, 13 predicted proteins | sample DeeMarSeWOR28_12_FD_187461 | JGI IMG/M metagenome (GOLD analysis project Ga0209536, IMG submission 187461) | Marine sediment microbial communities from White Oak River estuary, North Carolina - WOR-2-8_12 (SPAdes) (version 2) | ecosystem: Environmental > Aquatic > Marine > Intertidal zone >...
ACGAAAGGCAGCGGACATTCACACTTTCGTGGAGAAAAACTGTCCACCGCTGCCGGCAAATCATGCCGTGCCGCAAGATGAGGCCGAATGTATCATGGCCAAATATATCAATCCGAGACCTTTCCAGGCATACACCCGCGAGAAATGGACGGAAGATCAGTGGCGGCTGCACCGCTGGGCGTATTGCCGGCTGACCGAAATGGTCGACAAGGAAATCGGGACCGTGCTCGACGCTCTGAAAGAAGCGGGGCTTGAAGGCAATACTTTGATAGTGTTCACCAGCGACCATGGTGACATGGACTCAGCGCATAAGCTGGAGCACAAGCAGGTACTGTACGAAGAATCCGTTCGTGTGCCGTTTGTAATGAGCTACGCTGACAGGATTCCCGCAGGTATCATCGACGGTACGCATCTTGTCTCTAATGGGCTTGACCTTCTTCCTACTCTTTGTGATTATGTCGGCATAAAAATACCCGAAGGGCTGCCAGGTAGAAGCCTGCGACCTCTGGCGGAGGGTAAAGAAGTAGAGTGGTGTGACTTTGTGGTTGCTGAAAGCCATTACAGCAGGATGGTGCGGACAAAACGATTCAAATATTGTATATATGATTCGGGCCGCCATCGCGAGCAGCTAATTGACATAGAAAATGATCCGGGCGAGATGAAAAATCTTGCAGAGGACAAAAACTATAAGGATGTTCTCGAAAAACATCGACGGCTTTTGCACAATTGGGTCAAAAAAATCGGCGACAAGATTGCTGCAAAGTACGTAATTGCCGGATCCTAAAAAATTCGTCGCCGGTTATTACCGGCATCCGAACTACATAGCAATGAAAATACGCTATAACTGCAGGAACAAATTCATCGGATATTTCAAAGACGAAATCCACGCCGCAAAAGCGTATGACAGAGCGGCAAAAAAATACCATGGCGAGTTCGCGTCTTTGAATTTCCCGCCGTGAGCTGAAAACTCTGAGAATTAGTCATTAGTCAGGAGAAAATAGTCAATTTATGGCTTAGCTATAACAAAGGCTGTCTCTGGTTTTCCTCTGTTCTACTGCTCAGTTTTTTTCATCTTATGAGTAGTTAAGATGCCATTTTTGAAATTCAAATACCAACTGCCATAAATCCACTGTTCATACACTCCGAAAGGATAGACTTTTCTCTTGACCCTTTGTGGACGCCCCCAGCTTGCTGTGACTTGTTCCTGTGTCATTCCTGTTATGATCCTCCTGTTGAATATGGCATAGCGAACCGCAGGTTCGAAATTGGAATGGCTTTCGGCGTATGTTTGTTGTCTTTGCACATTTTGAGGAGCAAAATCGAAACAACCGCCGAAAAACAAAGAACAGCACAACAACAGATTCAGTATTCTCGCGTTCATTTTTCCATTAAATCGTAATTCGTCGATCGAAAATTTATGTCTTAGCCATCGTAAATAAAAATGGCTCCTTTCTTTTTCCTTTATTTTTATGAATACATCTTGATGTTTTTACTGTGTTTGATAACCTGTTCTCTCAAATAAATATTTAATATGATAAACTCAAACTTATGAAATAAGGAGAGAAAAATGAAGGTAAAAACAACAATAGTATTAACAATTGTTGGTTTATTTATTACCGGTTGTGCGTCAACAGATACAGCCGAAAGGGGCGATTTAACAGAAGCCCGAATCGAGCCGAATAATGCCAAGCCATTTGATGGAACAAAGATCGTTCAGATAGCTATCGTAGTTCGAGATGTTGAGAAGTACGCGAAAAATTATGCAGAATTCTTTGGCGTGGAGGTTCCTGAGATAATCATCAGTGAAACCGAAGACAAAGCAAAGACCCGCTATCACGGCCGGCCAACAAAAGCCAGAGTCAAGCAGGCATTCTTCCGCTTTGACAACACCATAATTGAGCTGCTCGAACCGGTAGGAGGCCCCAGCACGTGGAAGGAATTCCTCGACAGCAACGGCGAAGGTGTTCATCACATTGCATTCGAGGTCAAGGGTATGGACGACCGGATAGCAGAGATGCAAGACAGGGGCATAAACCTGATCCAGCAGGGACAATGGACTACCTATACCGGCGGGCGATACGCATATTTTGACAGCAATGACCGGCTGGCAGTGATGCTCGAGCTACTGGAAAACTTTTAAGCAATTGTATAAGTCAGCGGTAAAAAGTTAAATAGTGATTGGATAAGTTCTTTAAGACGTTATGCGGCAATTATGTGACCATGGCCACCACGGTCAGTTTTCTACTTATCACGTGGCACCAGCTCTGGGGCGGGACCTGCCTCCGGAACGGGTTTGGCTGGACTGACTTGATTTATCCTGCTCTGAAGCTGTCGTTGAAGCATCCTTAACAGATGCCGCTTTTAATCCGGCAACTGTTGTTGAACCGCCTTGAACCGGAGTTGCAATCTCTATCGGATAAAAAAGCAAGCAATAGGTGAACAAAGCTCCCCCGAGCAGGATGAGAATACTAACAAAGATAATTCTTGATTTGGTTGGCATATCTTTTACCTTAATGCTATACGTATAAATTATAAAGAAACATGCTGAAAGTAAATAAAAAAATATTCCACAAAAAAAATTAGCCGAATTTCCATCCGAAGATTGTCAATCCGAAGACCGCCCAATACGCCAGCACACTTAGTAACAGGACGACTTTAACGCCGGGACTCTGTTTCTGCACAGCCTCAGACCGGCGGAAAATCACAACTGTTGCCGCCAAAGCTGAAAGCAGCAAGGATACCGCTGCAAAACTTACTGCCGGTTCGAGAGCATTCGTCACGGATTCGTCCAGCACAAGCGTCCCGGCGACCATTCTTTGGGCCGTCTCAATCCCCTTCGGATCTGAAAGGGCGCCTCGCCAGTAGCCAATTCGCGAGGACATCTTAAGTATGGATTTGATGATATGGGCGCCAGCAATCGTCGGGAGCAAGAGCAGGGCAAACATCCTGACGGTCGCCCCGAAAGGCGCCGCTTTCCGGCCAGATGCCAACTTAGCCAGAGCGGCCACAACCAGTAAGACCAGCACGGGCAGCACCACGAACATGATAGTCGCAGAGACAAAATTGGCCGTCGATCCTGTTATTCCGATGGCATTTATACAACGATCCGGCAACCACATCAGAATTGCCAGGGAAACCGACCACTCCGAGAGAATCTCATAGATGACAAATCCACTCACCAGCACGATGAATCCGACCTCCGCGGGCCGCAGATTAACGGCGGTGAAAAAATCTGCGAACGGCCGCCGGATAGAGAATCGGATATTTTCATAAGGGCACACCTTCAAACATTGCGTGCACAACAGGCAGTGGCGATTATCCCTGATTGTTGCCGGGTAAAGATTGCTCGTGCATGAACGACGAGTCAGTCGATAATGATTCTTCTTTACAACACAATCTTTTGTTTTGCAGCTCCCGCAAACCGATGGATCGTAGGCCCGCCACTCGAACGGGGATATGAGGGCATACAAGCCGAGCAAATGCCCTACCGGGCAGACGTAGCTGCAAAAGGCACGCTTGCGGAAAATCAGGGAAATGTCTATAGCAACAATTATCAGCATCAACATGTAAAGTGCCATTTGATGAGGAATTCGGTTTACGGCCAGAGTTTGCACTCCCACAATCCAAATGAGTGTATAGAAGATGGTTACTACCCAGCCGCTCTTGAGGATGCCGGGTACCTGTTGCCTGAGGCCTATTCTTGACGCCCAGTATGTAATTAGTTCCACTGGGCAGACGGTACACCATAAGCGACCGAAAAAAATGGCGGCGATGATTATGACCGGCCACCAGTACGACCAGACTACCAGATTTGAAAGATTTGTATTGCGAAGATAATAGGTAAAATCAGGATCATTCGTTGTCACTCCAAGGCCGCCGGCGATAAGCAGTATGAAAACAGTCAACATAAACAATTGTGGTACGATTGGAAACCAACTCGCCCTGAATAATGCCCCGATATATTTGACTTTAAGCAAATTCATTTAATTGCCGGACTATGATCCTATCAAAATCGCCATGAAGAAAAAATAATAAATAGAAGTTAGAAAATAGTAAATGGCAAAGCTTGTGCCCGCGAAAGTGGGTATTTAAAGATTTTCAATCAAAAGCGATGGTAGCGCCGAACAAAAATAAAAAAGTTTGAAAAATTTTTTATTCCCTTCCACACAAATGCTTACGTTAAAAATCCCGCCTACATTTTTGTAGATTTTCGCATCAAAAGCGCATACCCGTCCAATTATAGAGGCGCGCCTTTCGGCCTCAGGCAAAAACTGCCAAAAATCAAGATTACAACTTAACTGTGTTTTAAATTGTCATTCTGAACGGAGCATAGCGCAGTGAAGAATCTCTTTCACACGTCATAATCCCAGATTCTTCGTTGCACTCAGAATGACACGCAGTGGGGGTGGGTGTATTACTCTCAATTTTTCCATCACTATTCCGGACGGGCTGGCGCGTCTTTTCATTGCACTGGCGCTGTTTTACCGCCGGGCCCGCTACGGCTACACTTTCCGGCGGATACCGCTTACTCAGGGAAAATACGCCATCGTCGATCCGGAGGATTTCGAGCGATTAAATAAGCACAAATGGTACGCCGCCAGGGATACAAGGACCTTCTACGCCCATCGAAAAAAACGCGTCGGCAAAAAGTATGTTTCTATCGGTATGCATCGTGAAATATTAAACCCGCCGGGCCATCTCATGGTTGACCACATTAATCATAACGGCCTGGACAATCGAAAAGCCAATCTCCGGCTGGCAACGTGCGCCCAGAACAGCTACAACAGGAGGCAAGTTAGAAAGAATAAATCATCGAAATACATAGGAGTCAGCTGGAAGCAGTGGACAAAAAAATGGGCTGTCATTATATGCTATAAAAGAAAGAATAAAATCGTTGGATATTTCAAAGATGAAATCCAGGCCGCAAAGGCGTATGATAAGGCGGCAAAGATGTATCATGGAGAGTTTGCTACGTTGAACTTTCCGGAATAGTTCCGGCAGAGCCGGATACAATTAGCGAGATACGATATACGAATTACGAGATACGAATAAACCACGGCGAGTTCGCATCACTGAATTTCCCGGATTAACCGCCGAGGACGCTGAAAACGCAGAGATATTAATTAAGGTAGGGTGGGCATTGCCCACCGATCAAAGTTAAGATTAACCACGAAGGCATGTCCCTTCAACTATCTTCAGGGAAGGCTCTGAGCGGAGCCGAAAGGGTGCGAAGAACCACGAAGGTAAAAAATAATTAGCCGCTGATGAACGCAGATAAAAATAAAAATCGTCAATCGCAAATCGAAAATCGTAAATAACAAAGGCTGTCCATAGTTTTTCTAAATAGTAAATCGTCAATCGAAAATAGTCAATTACAAGGCCCACCGATCAAAGATCGTGACATTATTAAAAAAAGCACCCCCTATGGGGCAGGCGTACACCTTTAATTATCACATGATGAGTTTTTGTCTTGTTATTCTTCTCCACTCACCGCTTTCACTCCACGGACTACGAGGCGTTCACTAAAGCCGGCAACGAATGCAATCGCCAAAAATGCCGGACCTGAGGTTAGGGTAATATCGAGGAGTTTCATAGATATAAAGAGATACACAACAAGTGCCCCCGCGGCGCCTAATGCGGGGCGCAGTAATGTCACATACGAATCTACTATTTGTTCCGGGATTCGCTTTTTGGCCGACGTTTTTGACAGAGACATGATAGCGCTGAATGCTCCTCCCATCACTCCGAACATGATCACACCCATTAGGAATTTTTTCCCACTCGGCACGAATATTCCTGTCTCTGCCGATGCAAACTTGAACCACTCCAGGGTCGAGATTGTGTACACAATAGTAAGTGCCGAAATCAAGATCAGAAGCAGAATGACCAATTGGTTTCTCAGATAGGCCATCCGAAAATACTCGTTGGTGAAATGCTCATCGCGCAAGGAAGTCGCATAATAGAGAAGTTCTGCACTACTACGACTCGGTCCCTGATCTGTGCTGCAGCCCAGCGCAGATAGTGTTGATTTCTTACGCCAACCTTTGAGTTTATCTTCAGCTTCTTTGCAGAGCGCAACGGATCGAGCTTTCCGTTCATCTTCGTTGATGCCGTAGATCTCCATGCGCTCAGCAGCGAGTAAACACTTCCAACCTTTATCTAATTGTTTTCTATGAAGCGCTGTATCTGCCTTCGCCAGGAAGGAATTTGCCACATCCCTCCAATGAGACTGCTTCTTGGTCACACCAGGCAAATACTTGTGGCGTTCCAATTCCAGTCGAAAAGCTTCCAATGAAGATGCAAGCCGATTACGCCGGGGACGTAATCCATACCAATATCGCGACAAGTTACAAAGTTTATTCTTAAAAGGTGCCATAGCTATCAGTCTCCTTTCCTCAGGATAATCCAACCGCTGAAGTGCCTTACGCGGACTCAGCCAAACGACACGTTCTACCTCCTCCAGATCTTTAATAGTTCCCTCGTCAATGAATTCCATGTGCCAGAAAGAAACTATTTTTGGCACGCCGTTAACTTCATAGCGCGTCGTCCCGGCAAAATCGGCGACTCGCACGGTACAACCGATTTCCTCCTGGACCTCACGCAGCGCCGTTTCTTTTAGCGTTTCTCCCGCTTCAGGCTTGCCTTTTGGAAGGCACCAGTCTCCATAGCGATTCCGGTGAATAACTGCGATACGAATCCCGAGAAACGTTTTGCGCCAAACAAGCCCACCTGCGCCCTGAATTAAAGATTTTGCAGAATTTTCCACTTTCTTTTTGTTGTCCGCCTTCATAATAGAGTGACCCACCTTTCTAATTCCTTGTGGCATTGCTGCCCATCGGCTGTTCTCTACCAAAACCTATCATTATCAAGCACAATTTATAGAAAAAGGTACCATACCTCTTAAGTTTTTCGATCTCATTAAATTTTTCTGTCGTAAGGAAGTTTTATACATCGATATTGTAATGCTTTGCTTCATGCGTTCGCACGACCTCACCACCAGACCGGAGGATCAGAGTGCCGTCATCGACAAAAGCATCAGATCGTAAAAACTCTTTATAGTACACCCTGCATTTGTTTGGACGGATGGTCATGTCGTTGGCAGAAATTGAAAAGACACGTAACTCTGTTTCGGGAACATCTTTTTCGCTGTGAGCGAATGAGTACACCTCAGTCCAAGTTCCACCGCCAGAATTGATACGAGCCGCTGGGAACCACAATGATCCCGCAGAATATGTTTGATTCGTTTTGTGTTGTGTCACTGAGAATTCATACCAAACACCATTTGTATCATAATCCACCACGTCAAGCATGCAACGATATATGCCATTAGACCAAGGCATCAAAGCCCTAACGCCTATAAAGTCGTCTTCATGACCCGAGTTTTCAATCCATCCGTTCGGCGCAACGCGAGCATAGGATGAATTGCGAGTCTTCCATCTCGAGAAAAGAAGTCCGTGCCCTTGACCTCCGTATCCGGGTTTGTTAACGTCCGTTTGTAAGCCGAAGTAGCAGCCAATCCCTGCAATACCACCATCGTAGAGTTGTAGATATCTACCAGGTCGTCGATCAACGTTTCCACGAATGTCTATTTCGAGCATCAAGTCGTGTAATGTGGGCAAGGGAAAGTCCCAGTTGCCATATGCCATTCCCTTTGGCAATTGCATTTATTTTCTCCTTAGGGGCAATTCCGAGGACACTATACTTAATTCCGACCAATGTCGACATCCCAAAATCATAAATAACTATGTACGTCTAAAACAGGTGCGGCATGACAAAAAAAGGTGAATATTTTCGTATATTGTATATCGTATGTTGAATGTTACCTTTCTAAACATGATAAACGAAAAGAAGGCATAAGTCAAAAGTAATAAGGCAAAAGTTAAAAGGCTTTTCATGTCCAAGCCACACATTGACTATTTTATCCACATATATCAGTTTTCGTCTGCAGTTCATAATTATGTTTTTTTGGTGAGGCAATACCGTAAGACATATCCCTTAAGGAGCCTCTACACTACCGCTCAGCGAAACCAACGTAACCGCTCATTTCTTCTCGAAATACAGATAAACCTGGATCTTATTATCGGGTAAATCAAAGAATTTCGATCGCTTGACATAATCCGGCTTCGTTTGGGCATCGGCGACAACAATCGCCATGTCATCCTTACTGTCTGCGGTGACCACATAACAGCACAACCCCGATTCTGTTGTTGGAAACAACGGCCAATCCTTACCAGCCAGGCGTTTTGTTTTACTACATACCATTTTTTTTGCTCCTAATATTTTGGATAATCTACCTGGATGCCATGTCAGCTTTCACTACATCCTGATTTGCTCATTCGGGAACCTCAATGGCGGCATTACGAACAATATCTGCAAGGAATAAACGGTTATTCTCATTGTAGTTCAGGCTCTTAAGCAGCTTTTCCAGGCGATCTGGATGAAGAACTATCTCACCGGACTCTGATTTAGTGACTAATGGTTCCTCGGTGGGTACGTTGCGTTTAGTAGCCCATTGTGCGATCACATTGGTTTGTATCCTTTTTACCTCATCCTCAAGATTATCCCACCATGTGATGATTGCTGTTCGCATCTTCATGAACGAGACTTCATCGTCCATTGCTTCCAAGGCTATTGCTCGCCGGGCGCGGCCCGCTTTCAGTTCATCATCGACTTCCAGTCGAATCCTCATCTGAGCAGTCTCAGCCTTTTTAGCAGCCTGCTTTTGAATCTCTGCCAGTGCTCCATCGATGGTGCCGGCTGCGAAATAGCGGTTTAAATCCCGGATAGCATGGTGAAGTGGGTAGATATCGTCATCAGTGGCCAATCCTTCCATGATGTCCGCAAGTACCGACTGTCGATCCGATTCCATCTGAGTAATCAGTACAGGAAGCGCCTGTTCATAAAAGTAAACTTTATTTATGGCAGTTTTACTGGCCGTAGTCAGTGCCGAAAGCCCCGCAAGAATCGATTTTGTTGTAGCGGGAGTGAACAACACAGATGCTGTATCCAGGCTGATCGCCATAATATCAGCGGAAGCATCGAAACCCTTGCGCTGAGTGACCATATCATCCAGAAAGTCATGATATCGCTTATCAATAACCGCAATCATTTTGCGTGAATACTGATCCCGGATATTTCGACGTTTCACGACATCTGTTTGAGACTTATCGTACTCAGCTTCCAAGTCAATAAGTTCATTCTCAAACTTGTTTGGTTTTTCGTTCTCGACCAACTGTATCCGTTTAGGCCGACCTGCTAAGTGTTTACCGCATCCTAAGTTGAGAAGCATAATGACTGTTGTTAAGAGGAAAAGGGATGCATGGCAGCAAAAATTAGTGTGGTGGATTTTAGCTCTCATTTTTAGACTCCTATATTCTACAGAAAAAAGGTTATAAATAATCATAAGTTTCTTAGTTTAATACGGATATTTTGTAACGGTTCATTCTATTTACATATAAATGCATTTTAATATGGTATAAGGGCACAAGTTGACAACCTATAGTAGACCATTCATTATTTACAGCGTATCTCGCGGAGTTCAATCCATGAGATAACTTGAATTCCTAGTATCTATAGAGAGAGCGTATCTCATGGGCTAAATGTTGATAACGATTTTGGAAAAAATTTAAAAAAAGTGAAAAAATCTCGTTTTTTGTGGAATTTTTGTTACCAAGAGGCTTTTTTTTGCCTCTAATGGATGGAACAGAAGTAATGTTGTAAACGCCGAAGAAAGGAGGCGTAAGATGTATTCGAGAAAACAGAAGTCAGAAGTCAGAAGTCAGAAATCAAAAATCAAAGTTGTTGAATCACTTCGGGGTAGTTCTCTTTTCCTCGTTTTGTGCATTTTTGTGGCTCTTTTGCTGTTTTCTGAGCCGGTTATAGCGGCTCGATCATCACGATCGAACAGCAGAGCCAGCAGCAGATCCAGTCAACCAGGCCGGCAGGTTTCAAGGCCTGCCCCCACCCCTGCACCGAGAGTATCATCCAGATCATCGTCTTCGAGCAGTTCCAGAAGCATTTCATCCAGCCGGAACTCCAGCAGGGCAATATCCAGCCGGGCACCAAGCATAAACAACTCCGGCAGATCCATATCCAGCCAAACGCCCAGCCGGAGCATCTCGAACAGATCCATTTCTACTCGGATGCCGAGCAGTAGTATCTCGAGCAGGTCCATATCCAACCGGGCGCCAGGCGGAAGTTCATCCAGCCGGTCGATAAGTTCCCGGCCGACAGCTCCGAGTACCAGCACGCTGGGCCGGCAAATCGCGGCTCAGTCGAGATCCAGCCAGTCGAGCCGTAATATCGCCAGCAATCGAAGCACCGTAAGTCGTCCTGTGGACAGTTCGAACGGCCGGATTAGCTCCAGCATCACATCGATGATCGGCAGCTCGATTAGTCCGGTTAATTCTTCCCGGAGCACGAGGACGCCATCCAGCAGTCCTGGGGACTCCTTACTGAGGAGCAATACCCGAACTGCTACTACAAACAGGTCAACGACGATTACGAGCAATCGGATAAGTCCGAGCATAGCCTCGCGTATCGGCAGCACAATCGAAACAACAAGGCCGTCTGTTCCCAACGGAGCCGAGCAGCCGGCTGCACGCTCAAACGGAGCTTCGCGTATCGGCGGTTCCAGCAGTCTCAGAACGCCGCCGGCCTCGAATGCGAATAAGCAGACGACGACAAGTCAGCGTTCGCGTATCGGCAATACGATCGGCGCGAGAAGCTCCTCTATTCGGTCAGGAGCCCAGCAGCCGGCTGTAAGCTCAACCAGGACTTCGACTTCTTCCAGGACAAACAACAGCCGCACATCGCGTACTGAGCGCACCCGAAACCTCGGAACTGTGATAGGCAGCAGGGAACCGTCGATATCTGTGACGGAGAAGAAGTGGGCTACGAGCCAGACTTCCCCGGCGGAGAAGTCCCTGATAGACAGTCGCAGGGACTCCGCCGCAAGGCGTCCTGTGGACTCACGGAGGATAATCGGTGAGAGAAGCACTACCAGCGTTCGCGAGCCAAAGGCAACCACGCAGGGAACTGTCGGCAGTGCAACCGGCAGTCAAAGGGATACCTTACGGGGAACGATCGGACGTACGGAGGGCCGGAACACACGCTCTTTAACGGAACGGACGCGGACCGACATCAGCCGGGAGCACGAAAGCTTGGGCGTCAGAGACACAAGTGTTTCTCGGCAGAGGGATGGTACAAGACCGTCGAGAAAAGCTGTGCCGCAAGAGCGGACGGCCACGACCAGTACCACCACCGTTGCTGTTGCTCGGACAGATAGCACGGGTTTGCGATATTACGAAACACGCAGGCCTTCACGCGTGGTATATCACGACCGGCCGCACATGGTCAGTCACTCATATCACCGTGACTACTGTTACAGAGACTACTATAATCGTGTCTGCTATAAGCCCATCTGGCCGAGTTATTGTTTCTCAGTATACTACGGCTGCGGGCCATGGTTCACGTTCCGATATGTATATCCGTATTACCACCGTAAGTATTTGTTCATCAGCCTGGGCGGCTACTGGCCCTGCAGTTACAGATATACCCGCTACTACTGGTACGGTTGCCATCCCTATTACTGGTACGGTTACTATCCAATCGCTCGAGAAGTCCGCACTCCGACATACAACTACTACACGTATAACTATTACACCAATGAAGACGGCAGCTACCAGCAGGTTGAAACGGTCAATTCCGAGATTTTCGAGAACATTGCCGAGCAAACCGCCGAGCCACAGGAAACCACACTGGCGGACGTTTACTTCGAAGAGGCCGTCAAGGCATTCGAAGTCGCCCAGTATAATACCGCCGCAGCGAAATTCGCCAAGGCGTTTGAGTTGGCGCGTGAAGATATGGTTCTTCCATTCGCCTACGCCCAGGCGCTTCTGGCCAGCGAGCAATATTCGGCTGCCGCGCGGATCCTTCGCGGGGCACTGGAGAAAGTAAGCCCGGAAAAGGAAGGCGTTTTCTTCCCTCGCGGTTTGTATCCCGACGAGGAAACACTGCTCAAGCACATCGACAGGCTGGCCGAACGGGCCGAGCAGTTCAGCTTCGATGCGGACCTGCAACTGCTGCTGGGCTATCAACTGCTTGGAATAGGCCAGCATGACAGGGCGGTCGAGCCGTTGATGAACGCCAACAGGGATTTGGTAAATGCGAAAGCCACCGGAGTGCTGCTGGATCTTCTGGAGAAAATAAAAACGGCTCAACCGAAACCTGAAATTTCCGCACCGGCTGAAATTCCGGCTCCGGCACCGATTGGACCTACTACACCGGCACCGCTCGAAGCTCCAGCACCGGCACCGCTTCAGACTCCGACTCCAGCCCCGAGTGAAGCAATCGTTCCGAGCCCGGCAGCGACTCCGCCACTGACAAAGAGCAAAGCTGCGATTCATGACCGGTCGAGAACTTTGGGCGGAGCGATGGTTGTCACGAGCCTGTGTGCACTGGGCACGAGCTTCGGTATCGGACATTTCGTCCGCGGCTGATTCATCGACGGCGACTAAGGGCGCGGTTCGCGAATCGCCCTCTACAGTACACATTACGGTGCTACAGCAACAGGAGGCGCAACGATGAAACCTACGACATTTATATTTGTACTCTTTATCACAGCAATGTCTGTTTTGGCCCCGGCGGCAGAGAGTTGGAAGGAATTTGCCGTCTGGCCTTCGACCGATGACCAGGAGCTGCCGGACATCTATGGTGACATTATCGTCTGGCAGCAGTTTGTCGCTGAGTACGCCGACTATGATATTTACGTCGCAGACACAAATAATCCAGACGACCCACTCGTTATTATTATCGGAGAGGACAGCGATCAGATGTATCCGGCGGTTTTTGAAAATATCGTCGTCTGGCAGGATTATATCGTCGAAGATGGTTCGGGTGACTGGGACATTTGGGCAAGCGATATCACCGACCGACAGCAGCCGGTAAAGTTCCCTGTATCGAAGATTTCTGCCAACGACGAGCAATCGCCGGCCATTCATGGTAATATCGTGGTCTGGCAGGATGGCGTCGAGGGCGATTACAATATATTCGGAGCAGACATTACCGACCCAAATAAGCCGGCGGAATTTGCCGTTGTCGACTTCGAACATGATCAACAGAGGCCGGCCATCTATAGAAATACGATCGTATGGCAGGATTCCTATTATGGCGACGAAGATATTTTTGCCGCTGATGTTTGGATGCGAAACAAACCCGCCGAGTTTGGCGTAACACTGGCCGATTTCGACCAGCAACGCCCGGTAATTTGGGGTGATACCGTAGTATGGGCGGATAATTATTTCGGCGACATGGACATTTACGCTGCCGACCTTTCGCCTACTCTTAATGCAGGCGCTTCCGATCCTAACAATCCCGTAGAGTTCGCCATCGTGAATAACGAAGCCGAACAGATGAGTCCCGATATCGACGGCAACATCGTCGTCTGGCAGGACAACAGAAACGGCGACTGGGACATATACGGCTACAACCTGACCACCCGGCAGGAATTTCAAATCACCGACAATCCCCACGACCAGACAAATCCAGCCATAAGCGACAATACAGTCGTCTGGGAGGACAGCCGGGATGGAAACCTGCAGATATTTGCAATAGTCCTCGACGGCCCGGAAGTGGCACGATGCAAATCAAAGTTAGCAGGTGACATTAACGGCGACTGCAAAGTTGATTTCGACGATCAGGCCATCATGTTATCCCAATGGCTCGAATGCAACCTCGAACCAGAAGAAGCATGCTTATCCTTTTAGAAATCCTGCTAAATTCTGGACACTCCCGTATAGACTTCTACTCAGAATACCTAAAACAAAAGCCTGGCCCTTTTATCCTAAAAACATAAAATCCTTGCTTGTTCCAACAACAAGAGATATTATCCATAAATCCGCACAGTATTGAGAAGTTTTAAGGGTATGCAATAACGGCTAAAGTGAAGACTATGAAGTTGATCGAGGTAGCAGAATGAACGAAGACAATTTAAGCAGGGATGATATATTGCAGGAATTACGGAATCACCTGCCTCAATTTGAACGCCTCTATGGAGTTATCAGGATCGGAGTATTCGGCTCGGTAGCGCGGGATGAGCCTCGTAAAAACAGCGACATTGACGTAGTCGTCGAGATGAAGGAACCGGATTTGTTTTACCTGGTTCACATAAAGGAAACACTCGAAAAAGATTTGCAGCGACCGGTTGACGTGATCCGCTACCGGGATAAGATGAATCCTTACCTGAAAACCAGAATCGACAGGGAGGCATGTTATGCCTGATATGACGTTGATTCGCGAAAAACTTCAACAGATAGAGGAATCTCTGAATCGCATCCAAAGGCGCAGCTCAAAAATTAGCTCCCCGGAAGATTTTACCGCCAATGAAGATAATCTCGATAAGCTCGATGCTATCGCAATGATGCTCATCGCCATAGGGGAAAGCTTCAGGAAAATTGACATAGAAACCGATGGGCAGTGGCTTACTGAATATCCCGAAATCGACTGGCGCGGCGTCATTGGAATTCGGAACGTCCTTGCTCATGATTATTTCGATATCGACGCCGAGGAGATTTACATAATTTGCCGACGAGATGTTCCCCGGCTTCTCGATACCGTCCAACGTATGCTCAGGAGTATATAAAAAGGAATAGGGGTCAGTACCTAAATCAAAAGCCTGACCCCTTTTCTCCCCCTAAACACAAACGAAGAATATGGGATTGGGACGGAAGAACAATGAAAACCTTGAAACGAATCGTTCTCATACTACTTATAGGCGGCTTTACGATGACGGCCTTCGGTGAAACACAGCGAGAAATTCGGCACCGCAAGATTCGCGAAAGGCTCGAAGAAACAGCGCATCTCAAATACAATTACTTCGCCCCGTCGGTCCATATCCGGTACCACCATCCTGATCCGAACGAATCCTGCGTAGCCTATTATAACGAAATCCGCGTCGAACAAACCGTCATTCATACCTATTTCTGTACCATCGGTTTCGACGGAGGCTATTTCGGGATACAGGATCACGGATCGGGTCACCTGGCAATTTTTTCCGTATGGGACAAAGGCGGCGGGCAGAGATGCTCGTTC
>Ga0209536_100008810_pt1 | contig 15087 bp, 16 predicted proteins | sample DeeMarSeWOR28_12_FD_187461 | JGI IMG/M metagenome (GOLD analysis project Ga0209536, IMG submission 187461) | Marine sediment microbial communities from White Oak River estuary, North Carolina - WOR-2-8_12 (SPAdes) (version 2) | ecosystem: Environmental > Aquatic > Marine > Intertidal zone >...
CGCGGCGGTACGGATCACGGACCAGCAGCTCGTGGAGCGACTCCTCGGGATGGGAGACGAACGCCGGCCCCAGAAGCAGCCGCTCGAACCTCTCCCGGTCCGGGCCGAACGGGTTACACGAGCCGAGGCCGGAGAAGTTCTGGAGGAAGTCGAGCTCCTCCGGCGTCACGAACGTCACTTGGCCTCTCTCATTGTACATGAAATGTATACCACATGTACTTCTAGTGCATATCCAGGACAGCCACCAAGAACCCCGTACATGCCATAAGTGATTGCCCTGCAGTGATTTGAGATAGCACACCGCCGTGGCACACCCGTTGCTCCTTCTGGTTCTCGACTCGCGAACCGAACGAAGGAGCAGCGTCATGACCACGAGCGCCGAGACGAACCGGAACGAGTGCGCACGCGCCTCGATCCTGGCTGCAGCCGTGGGCCTCCTCCTCGTCCTGGGTCTCCGAGCCATCGGAAAGATCCCGGGCGACTGGCTCGGCTGGCTGCTGCAGTGCTGGGGGATGGCGTGACCATGGCCTCCGTCTACGACCTGAAGCCGCGCTTCCAGCGGACGCTGCGCCCGCTGCTGGGCGCCCTCGCGAATGCGCGGGTCACGCCCAATCACATCACCGTGGCCGCCGTAGTGCTCTCGGCTTGTACGGGCTGGCTGATCCTGTGGCGACCCGAAAGCCGCTGGGCGCTTCTGCTGCTCCCCGGTGCGCTCCTCGCTCGGATGGCGCTGAATGCGCTGGACGGGATGATGGCGCGGGAGATGGGCATGCAGTCGCCCGAGGGCGCCTTCCTGAACGAGCTGGGCGACGTCGCTTCCGATGCCGCCCTGTACCTCCCCCTGGCCGTGGTACCCGGCTTCAGCCCTGTGCTGATCGTGACCGTCGTCGTGCTCGCGGCACTGAGCGAGATGGCGGGGGTGGTCGCGATCCAGGTCGGCACGGCCCGGCGCTACGACGGCCCGATGGGCAAGAGCGACCGAGCCCTCGTCTTCGGTGCGCTCGGCCTGCTCCTCGGGCTCGGCGTCGAGTCCGGCATCTGGATTCCCGCCGTGCTCGGCGTGACCGCCCTGTCGCTCGTGGTCACGATCCTGCGGCGCGCGCGCCGCGCGGTCGCGCAGGTGCAGTCATGAACGTCGCTCTGCACCCCAGCGTTCGTCTGGCGCTCGGCTCCATCTTCGCGCTGCTCGTCGCAGCGAGCCTGGGGGTCTTCGTGCTCCGCCGGCTGCGACCCGGGCTCGACCTCGACGAGGTCGCCACCCGCGTACGGAGCTGGTGGCTCATCGTGGGGCTCTTCGGCCTCGCCATCGCGCTCGAGCGCGGGTGGACGCTCTTCTTCTTCGCCGGGGTGAGCTACCTCGCCCTCAAGGAATACCTGTCCCTCATTCCGACGCGGCGCGCGGACCGTCGTGTCCTCCTGTGGGCGTACGGCGCGATCCCGTTCCAATACCTGTGGATCCACCTCGGGTGGTACGAGGCCTTTCTCGTCTTCGTGCCCGTGCTCCTCTTCCTCGCGATCCCGATGAGGATGGTCCTGATCGGCGAGACCGAAGGCTTCCTCGGCGCCGCGGGGACGATCCACTGGGGAGCGATGACCGCGGTCTTCGGCATCGGCCACGCAGCCTACCTCGCGGTGCTGCCGTCCTCGCTCAACCCGAACGGAGCGGGGGCCGGCCTGGTCCTCTTCCTGGTCGGCCTCACGCAGCTGAACGACGTCGCCCAGTTCCTGTGGGGGAAGGCGGTCGGCCGAGCACGTGTGATGCCGACCGTGAGTCCGAACAAGACGTGGGGCGGCTTCGTCGGAGGCGTCGGAACCACTACGGCACTGGCTGCCCTCGGTCACACCGTCCTCACCCCCTTCTCCCTCGGCCAGGCGGTCACCGCCGGGCTGCTGATCGGGGTCTTCGGCTTCATCGGCGACGTCGTCATCTCGGCCATCAAGCGAGACCTGAGCGTGAAGGACTCCGGCACGCTCATTCCGGGGCACGGCGGGATCCTGGACAGGCTCGACAGTCTGACCTTCACCGCCCCCCTCTTCTTCCACTTCACCCGGTACCTCCACGCATGATCACCTCTCTCCTGCGGCAGGCGTTCTTCTGGCTTTTGGTGCGCCCATTCCTGCTGATCGTGGTGGGCCTCAACGTGCGCCATCGAGAGCGCCTGCCCTCCCGCGGGCCCGCGATCATCGTCGCGAATCACAACAGCCACCTCGACACGATGGCGCTGATGACGCTGCTGCCACCGCGCCTGCTCCGGATCACCCGACCGGTGGCGGCCGCCGACTACTTCCTGGCGAACCGCATTCGGGCATGGTTCGCGCTGAACATCATCGGCATCATCCCGATCGAGAGGCGGGGGCGGGCGCCCGGCTCCGACCCCCTCGCGCCGGCGTCGGAAGCGCTCGAGCGAGGGAAGATCGTGATCATCTTCCCGGAGGGCTCACGCGGGGAGCCGGAGGAGATGACCACCTTCAAGAAGGGCGTCGCCCACCTCGCCAAACGGCACCCGCACGTTCCGGTCGTTCCGGTCTTCATGCACGGTCTCGGCAAGAGCCTGCCGAAGGACGACTGGCTGCCCGTGCCCTTCTTCGTCGACGTCTTCGTCGGTGATTCGATCTACGGGTCGGACGACCACGACGCGTTCACGCATCTGATGGCGGATCGCATTCGTGCACTCGCGGCTGAGGGGACGTTCCCGGCATGGGCATAGGGATTCTGGTCGGAGCCGCATGGGGCTTCGCGGAGGCGACGCTCTTCTTCCTGGTTCCCGACATCGGGCTGACCTTCCTGGCCATCCTGGCCCCTGGGCAGGCCTGGGCGGGTTGCGCGTCGGCGATCGCGGGAGCGCTCGTCGGGGGCGCCGTCATGTACGCCTGGGGTGGACGCGCCACCTCGCGCGTCGACGAGGTCCTGCTGCGACTCCCGGCCATCGACCGCAAGGAGATCACGGCGGTCCGGGAGAGCGTCGGCCGATCGGGCTTCGGGGCGCTCTTCCTCGGGCCCCTGCGCGGAACGCCCTACAAGCTGTACGCGGTGGAGAGCGGTCGGCGCGGGCTGCCGTTCGTGCGCTTCCTCGTGGTCAGCATCCCGGCGCGCGGCATCCGCTTCGTGATCGCAACGGCCCTCGCGCTCTGGCTGGCGGCCGGGCCCTTGAGCGCGTGGAGACCGGCGTCGCAGGCCGCGCTGGCTCTCGGCTTCTGGATCGTCTTCTACGCCGCCTACTTCAGGCTGAAGGGTCGCTAGTCTCAGAGTCGACAGGTAACCCGCCGCCATCACCGATCTGGCCCCACGGACCGCTCGGCAGGCGATAACGTAGCCGTAACGTCCCGCACGGATCTTGGCGGATGCTCGAATCCAGCTTTCCGCTCTGCGGCCCGTCCGGAGGGGCCGCGGGGGACGTGTATCCGGCCACCACGAGGGCATGAATGCCACCCATGCTCTCCGACCCTGTCGCCGATACGGCACGCTCGAGGATAGAGGATGCGCTCCATCGTTGGGCTGCGTCCGATCCCGACCGCCTGGCCGTCGTCGATCGGGAGCGTGAATGCTCCTACGGCGAGCTCCTGCAACGGGCCCGCGCGATGGCGTCGGCGCTCGAGACGCACGGGGTAGCGCACGGAGACCGAGTCGCCCTCTTCCTCGACAAGACCCTGGATGTGGTCGCGGCGTTCTACGGAGCCTGGATCGCGGGCGCCGTCGTCGTTCCGATCAACGAGTCGCTCAAGGCGCGCCAGGTCGACCACATCCTCTCGGACAGCGACAGCCGGGTGCTCGTGACCAGCGCCCGCAAGCTCAGGGGCCTCGGCCAGGCCGACCTGGGCTCGGTGACGACGATCCGTGTGGAAGAGATCGACCCCGTCGGCACCGCCCTGTCGGCCCCCGCGCCACCGCGTGATCGAACACCGGCGGCCATCCTCTACACGTCGGGATCCACGGGGCGCCCCAAGGGGATCCTGATCTCGCACGCGAACCTCGTGGCCGGGGCCCGCATCGTGAGCCGCTACCTGGGTCTCCAGCCGACGGACCGCCTCATCAGCATCCCTCCGTTCAGCTTCGACTACGGGCTGAATCAGCTGCTCACGTCCGTACGCGAGGGAGCGACGCTCATCCTGCAGCGGTCCCACTTTCCGCCCGACATCTGTCGGACGCTTCGCGATCGGGGCGTCACGGTCATGGCCGCCGTGCCGCCCCTCTGGATCCAGCTGGCGCAGCCGACGTCCCCCTTCATGACGCAGGACTTTCCCGATCTGCGACTGATGACGAACACGGGGGGCGTCTTCCCCACGGAGCAGGTGAAGCGCTACCGCGAGCACCTCCCCCACTGCGACGTCGTCCTCATGTACGGGCTGTCCGAGGCCTTCCGGTCGACGTATCTGCCCCCCTCCGAGCTCGATCGTCGACCCGGCTCGATGGGGCGGGCGATCCCCGAGACGGAGATCTTCGTCCTGGACGACGACGGCCACCCCTGCGCGCCTGGGCAGGTCGGCGAGCTGGTACACCGAGGGCCGACCGTGGCACTCGGGTACTGGAAGCGGCCCGAGGAGACGGCACGCACCTTCCGGCCGAACCCGCTCGACCCTGATGACCCACAACGCGTGGTGTACTCGGGCGATCTCGTGCGCCGGGACGAGGACGGATTCCTGTACTTCGTGGCCCGCCGTGATGCGATGATCAAGAGCTACGGCAACCGGATCAGTCCGGAGGAGGTGGAAGAGATCTGTCTGGACAGCGGCCTCGTGGCCGAGGTGGCCGTCCACGGCCGACCTGACCCCGTAGCCGGCGCGGTGATCGTGGCGCACGTGGTGCCGGCTCCCGGAGCCGACGCCACCGAGGAGGCTCTGCTGGCGCACTGCCGCCGCGCGATGCCGAGCTACATGGTGCCCTCCGAATTCCGCCTCCACGACAACCTGCCCCGCACGGCATCCGGCAAGATCGACCGCAAGCAACTGGCCGAAGAGGTCCTCTCGTGATCGAGCCGCTGAGCGACGCGCTCGTGGAGCTGCTCGAAACGCAGCACCGGATCGACCGACTCCGCGGCGAGGCGATTCGGCGCGTCGGCGCCGGGCTGTGCGACCTGGCCTACGCCAATCCGTACGACGGCCCGGAGCCGTCGACGGTCGACGCGATCGGCGAAGCCCTGCAGACCGAACGCACGCTCGATCTCCAATACACGCCCTACGGCGGCGCGACGATCACCCGCAGGCTGGTCGCCGGAAAGCTGAGGACGGACTCCGGTCTCGACTATCACTGGCGCGACGTGGTGATGACGCCCGGAGCGATGGCAGCGCTCAACGTGGTGTTCCGCGCCGTGCGGCCCGACCGGGGCACGGCAGAGGTGCTGATGATCACGCCCTGCTGGCTCGACTACCCCCTCTACCTCACGAACCTGGGTCTTCGGCCCACGGTAGCCCGTGTCGATCGGGAGTCGGGACGCCTCGATCTGTCCGCCGTCGAGGCGGCCCTGTCCGATCGGACGCGGGCGGTCATCCTCTCGCAGCCCGCCAATCCGACGGGCGTGGTCTACGGCCGTGAGGAGCTCGAGGCCCTGGCGGACCTGCTCGGCTCGCGCCCGGTCCCGCCCGTGCTCATCTCGGACGAGGCACATCGTGACGTCCACCCTCCCGACGTCGAGGTGTGCTCACCCGCGGAGGTGTACGAGCAGACCTGCGTCGTCTACTCCTTCGGCAAGAGCCTCTTCATCCAGGGTCAACGGATCGGCTACATCGCCGTCTCTCCTCGATTCGAAGGCAGGGAGGAGGTGCGGGACCTCTTCGCCGATCTCTGCCGCACGATGGGGTTCTGTACCCCGACCGCGCTCATGCAGCTCGCGGTGCGGAAGTTGATCGAGCACCGACCGGACTTCTCGAGCCTGGGCGCACGACGCCACGAGTTCGCGACGCGTCTGCGGGAGCTCGGGTACGGTGTGCCCCCGGGCGAAGCGACCTTCTTCCTCTATCCGTCGCTGGAAGGACACGACGACCTGGACTTCTGCGAGCGCCTCGCGAGGCGGGGACTGCTCGTGCTTCCTGCGCCGCTCTTCCACGATGCCGGCGGCTTTCGGATCTCCCTCACCGGCACGAGCGACATGATGGACCGAGCCCTGGACGTGTTGGAGGCCGAGGCATGACCGGCTTCCCCTCGATTGCGAATCACGTGTGGAAGGGCGGGTGCTACGCTGCCGACCTGGACCTGGCCGCCGAGATCGCCGCGGCCAGTCCCTTCGAGGATGTCCGGGGGCACTTCGCGCTGCATCAGCCTGAAGGGGAGCGCCACCTGTTCGCACGCGATCCGCTCGGCGTCGACAAGCTGTTCTTCACGCTCGATCGCGATGGCGGCGTGGACGTCTCCAATTTCCTCTTCGACCTGATCGCGCGGGGTCACTCCGTCGATCACATCTGGTCCGTGCCGTCGGGGCACTGGATGGAGCTCGACGCCGACCAGGAGGTCCTCCGGCTCGAACGGTACGCACACCTCTTCGACGGTCCCGCCGATGCCGAGCCGCACGCCCGGGTTCGGGCGGCGCTCGACGCCACCTTCGCGCGTCTGCGCGACGCCACTCGGGGCCGTTCGCTCTACGTGACGCTCTCGGGCGGGCTGGACAGCACGACGATCGCGACGCTGGCTCGCGCGCACCTCGGCGACTTCACCGCCGTCACCTTCAAGGTCGACGACGGAGCCGCACGAGGGCAGGAGAAGGACGACCTCTATTACGCGTCCCTCGTCGCCGAAGAGCTCGGGGTCCCGCTGCTCACCGTGGAGGTCGACGCCGAGCGGCTCGCCGACTACCTGGACGTGGCGCTCGTCTACGGTCAGGACTGGCGCGACTTCAACGTCCACTGCGCACTGGTCAACGCCGCGCTGGGCGAGGCGATCCAGGCACGATCGACGGCCGATGACGCACATCGCCCCCTCGTGCTGACCGGCGATACCATGAACGAGCTGGTCGCCGACTACTCGCCCGTGTCCTACCGCGGCCGGACCTACTACGACCTGCCCGATCTTCCGATGGACCGCGTGCGACGGATCCTGGTCGGAGGCCTCGACGCCGGAGACCGGGAGGTGGGGGTCTTCGCCCACTACGGAGTGGACGCGATCCAGCCGTACGCTCTGTGCGCCGAGGCGTACACCTCGTTGCCGGCCGAGTGGCTCTCCGATCCCACGGTGAAGCAGGACCTGGTTCGACGGGTCATGGGCGACATGATCCCGACCCCGATCTACGAGCGCCCGAAGGTCCGAGCGCAGGTGGCAAGCTCGGAGGAGGTCGGGGGCACGCTCGCAGCGCTCGTGGACCGGGGCATCGATCAGCCTCGGCTCACCGAGCGTTTCGCCGAGCTGGCGGGAGCCACAACGACGCAGCTGGGCCGCCTCATTCGGGGCGGCTTCTATCGATTCACCACCACCTTCCCCGAGAGACCATGACAGCATCGCTCGACGTTCGGATCAAGAGCTCCCTCGAGGCGTTCATTCGCGAGCGCTTCGACGTCGCCCCCGACGATCCCTACTTCTCCGACGACGTGAACCTCTGGGAGGAGGGCTACGTCGACTCGATCGGCGTGATGGAGGTGGTCGCGTTCCTCGAAGACGGCTTCGGCGTGAAGGTGACCGAAGCGATGCTCTTCGATCCCAAGTTCACCAGCGTCACAGGCATGGCGGACCTCCTCGCCGCGTCGGCGCAAGCCTGATTCGCCGTGGCCGGCATTCGACCCCTCACCCGGGCGGATCTGCCGGCCGTCGTCGCGCTGCGCAAGAAGGTCTGGCCGGCGAGCATCCACGGCTGTGACGAGGCACGGGCCGCCTACCTCGGGAGGGTCTTCCTCGACAACCCCTGGCGGGACGAAGACATCGTGCCACTCGTGGCGGAGGACGACCACGGCATCCTCGTCGGATTCCATGGCGCGATCCCACGACCGGCCCGCTTCGGAAGCCGCCGCATCCGCGTCGCGGTGGGGGAATCGTTCGTCGTGGACCCGAAGCACCGGGGCCTCGTGGGCATCCAGCTGCTTCGGCGATTCCTCGACGGTCCTCAGGATCTCTCGATCGCGGACCGGGCCACGCCGGGCGTCGCCCGCCTGTGGCGGCACCATGGTGGTCACGAGCTGGAGCTCCAGCGTCTGGACTGGATCCGCCCCTTCTACCCGCTGCGGGTCGCAGCCCGGCGGGTGGCCGGAGAGGGGAGCAGCCTGTGGGGCGTCAGGGCGGCCTCCCCCTTTCTCGGAGTGCTGGACACGTGGGTGACGGGCGGAGCGTCCGAGCTCCGCGTCCTCGAGCCCGAGGGTCACGCCGAGCCGGTCGACCTGGATGCGTACGCCTCGGCCCTCAGGGGCCTCGAGTCCCGTCGAACCCTGATGCCGGAGGGTGACGCGGAGGGGCTGAAGTGGCTCTCCGGCTTCTGGTCGGACCGGCGCGAATTCGGGCCATGGGAGACGATCGTGGTGCGATCAGCCTCCCACGAGGTCACCGGCGCCTTCCTCTGGATGCTCAGAGGTCGCGTCGCCGAGCTCGTCCACCTCGTCGCGAGACCGGACGCTCGCGGCACCGTGCTGGAGCATTTCCTGACGCGTGCCCGCGCCGCCGGCGCCCGCGTATGCCAGGGCCGCGTCGACGCCCATCTGGTCGACCTGATCCAGCCCCCGGCCTACTTTCTGGACCAGCTCACGGACAAGCACGTCGTCGTCCACAGCGACGACGCGAGGCTGATCGAGGCGATTCGGGACGGCTCCAGCCAGCTCGGGAGACTCGACGGGGCCTGGTTCACCCGGTTCTGACGTCCGCGCCTCACGCGACGAAACCTTCGGGGTATCACACCCGGCAGACGAGGCCAGCCACACGGGAGACCCCGAGATGCCCGAGTACAGGAAGACCGCCGAAGCCGTCGCCGCGCTGAACCACGAGCAGTACCGGGTCACGCAGCAAAACGGGACGGAGCGCCCCGGCACCGGCACCTACCTGCACAACAAGGAGCCCGGGATCTACGTGGACATCGTCTCGGGCGAGCCGCTCTTCGCCTCGTCCGACAAGTACGATTCCGGGTGCGGGTGGCCGAGCTTCACGAAGCCCATCGTCGCGGAGCACGTCGAAGAGCTGAGGGACACGAGCCACGGGATGATCCGAACGGAGGTACGCTCGCACTTCGGAGACAGCCACCTCGGTCACGTCTTCCCGGACGGTCCCGCGGACCAGGGCGGACTCCGCTACTGCATCAACTCCGCCTCGCTGCGCTTCGTGCACCGGGACGACATGGAGGCAGAGGGGTACGGAGCGTACCTCGACCAGGTCGAGGACGTCGACCGCTGAGGCCTCCCGTGCGCACCTCCGCCTCGACGCTCGCGCTGCTCGTCACCGGCTCGCTCCTCGCCTGCGATGCCGCGGACCCGACGCTCTCCCTCGACCAGAGCTTCGAAGCCCTGTCGACCGACGTCTTCCTCGACCACATGGCCGAGCTGTCCGTCGACGGGATGAAGGGTCGGAGGCCCGGCACCGACGGCTACGACGCCGCGGCGGCGTACATCGCCGAGGAGGCGATCGAGCTCGGCCTGGAGCCGGCCGGCTCCGGAGGCTCCTACCTCCAGCCGATCACGTTCCGGCGCGCGACGGTAGAGGCCGGGAGCCCCGCGTTCTCCGTGAACGGGACGGAGCTCCGCTTCGGCACCGACTTCTCGGTCGCCCCCCGCACGGCCGCCACGGACGTCGATCTGCGCGCGCCGATCGTCTTCGGCGGCTTCGGGATCAGCGCACCCGACCTCGGCTACGACGATTTCGAGGGCCTCGACGTGGCCGGCAAGCTGGTCGTCGTCTTCCCCGGCGCTCCGGACGACTTCGGTTCCCTCGAGCGCACCGTGCTGTCGAGCAGCCGCACGCGTGATGCCGAGCTGCGCGATCGTGGCGCGGCCGGGGTGATCGTCATCGAGGAGGACGACGCACTCTCCGACTCCCCGCGCCCCCGCGTCCGCTTCGAGGTGCCGGACGGCGCCGACGCCGCGGCGCGCTCCGCGAGCACCGAGCTCGCCGTGTCGATCTCGGCATCGGAACGGGTGGTGGCGGACTGGTTCGCACGCGTGGGCCGAAGCGCCGAAGACGTGCGGGCGCGCATCGGCAGCGGCCAGCCCTCCTCCTTCGACATGGGCGCCGACGGACATGTCCGCGCACGCTTCGCGCACGAGACGTTCGAGAGCGCCAACGTGGCAGCCCGCCTCCCGGGGTCCGACCCCGCGCTTTCCGCCGAGCATCTCGTGATGACCGCGCACCTCGACCACCTCGGCGTGGGCGAGGCTCTGAACGGCGACTCCATCTACAACGGCACGCTCGACAACGCGTCCGGGTCGGCGGCGCTCCTCACGCTGGCCTCCGCGCTCACCCGCATGGACGCGCCTCGACGCTCCGTCCTCTTCCTCTGGGTCACCGCCGAGGAGTCGGGCCTGCTCGGCTCCGAGTACTTCGCTCGATTCCCCACCGTGCCCCGCGAGAACGTGGTCGCCAACCAGAACATCGACGGCGTCATGGGGATGATCGCGGCGGCGACCGACGTGCTCGCCTTCGGGTACGAGCACTCGAACCTCTCGGAGGCCGTCGACTTCGCCGTGGCGCGCACGGGCACGCCCGTGAGTCCGGACCCCACGCCCGAGGAGAACCTCTTCGTGCGCAGCGACCAGTACTCCTTCGTGCGCGAGGGCATCCCGGCGATCTGGGTGCAGGCCGGCCGCTCGAGCGTGGATCCGGCGATCGACGCGCAGGGCGAGCTCGACCGGTGGATCGAAGAGCGCTACCACAAGCCGACCGACGACCTCGATCAGCCGATCGACCTGGCCGGCGTGCGGGCCGAGCTCGAGAACAACCTCCTGGTCACCTGGCACATCGCGAACGAGATGGGCCCGATCCGGTGGGCGCCGGACAGCTTCCTCGGTCGGCGGTGGGCCGGGGGCTGATCCGTGACGCCGTCCTCCGAGCGTTCGAAGACGATACCGGCGTACGAGCGTGACCCGCGCCAGCGCACGCTGACGACTCGGGTCCTCGCGCGAAACGAGCGTGACGGAGCTCCGGTCCTCGTCCTCGAGGACACCATCCTCTATCCGGAAGGCGGCGGTCAGCCCTCCGATCTCGGCACCATCGACGGCGTCCCCGTCACCGACGTGCGGAGGGTCGACGGCAGGATCGAGCACACGGTCGCGGTCCCGGTCGAGGCCGACGAGGTGACGGTCCGGCTCGACTGGGAGCGCCGCTTCGACCACATGCAGCAGCACACCGCCCAGCACCTCCTGACCGCGATCGCGGCCGACCGCTTCGGGTGGCAGACGACCGCGTTCCACCTCGGCGAGCGTCTCTGCGACATCGAGCTCGACGTCCCGGAGCTCGGGCCCGACGAGCTGATCCGTCTGGAGGAGGCCGTGGCCGACGAGATTCGCGCGGCGCGTCCGGTCACCGCCCGTCGCGTCCCGCTCGATGCGCACGCCGACCTCGACGTTCGTTCGAGGGGCCTGCCCGCCGGCCACGTCGGAGACGTCCGACTGGTCGAGATCGAGGGGATCGACCTGAACACGTGCGGCGGCACGCACTGCGCGTCGACCGCCGAGCTCGAGGCGCTCAAGCTCCTGGGCACCGAGTCGATGCGGGGCGGCACCCGCCTCTTCTTCGTCGCGGGCGCGCGACTCCGCGCGCGACTCGGGGCCGCGCACGCACGCGCGGCCGAGCTCCGGGCGATCCTCGGGGCTTCCGACGACGAGCTGGTGGACGCCGTCCAGTCGCGCGTCGAGCAGGCCAGGGAGAGCGGCAAGGCCGTGCGACGGCTCGAAGAAGAGCTGGCGGAGGCGCTGGCCGACAGTCTCGCGGCGCGGGACGAGACGGTCATCGTCGAGCACTGGTCGGACCGTGGGCTGCCCTTCCTCCAGAAGCTCGCCCGGGCGGTCAACGAGCGGGCGCCCGAGAGAGTCCTCCTGCTCACCGCGGGCACGGGGACCGACGCCGTCTTCGTCCTGGCTGCCGGACGCGAGGCACACGTCGACATACGCGCGCTCGGCTCGAGCGTCGCGGAGATCCTCGACGGAAAAGGCGGTGGGTCCGGCGCGATCTTCCAGGGTCGGGCCGGCGCGCTCTCGGGGCTCGGCGAGGCCGAGGCGCTCGTTCGCGCCTCAGCGGGGTAGCCGGCAGCGTTCCTCTCCTCCGACCCGCATCGACCGTGCCAAATCATCCCGAGCCGATACGCCCCGAGACCCACGCCGCGTTCAATCCGGAGAAGATGGGCAAGAGCACCCTCTTCATGTCCGATCACATGATGGTGGGTCTGAACGCCTTCGAGCCCGGACAGGAGCACCCGCTTCACGCGCACGCCGACCAGGACAAGGTCTACCACGTGGTGGAGGGTCGTGGGCTCTTCCTCCTCGAGGGCCGCGAGGTCGAGATGGATGCCGGCGCGATGCTCGTCGCCCCGGCCGGCGTGCCGCACGGTGTTCGCAACACGAGCGGCGAACGACTGATCGTCCTCGTCGTGATGGCCCCGCCGCCCCGATAGGTGGCTCCCCTTCCCCCGCGGTCACAGATTCACCGCCTTCGCACCCGCGCCCCGCGCGCAACTTCCGGAGCACACCCGATGCCGATGTCCCGCCGCCTCCTGACCCTGCTCGTCGCCCCTGCCCTCCTCGCGACGTGGTCCACGACTCCGGCCGCGGCCCAGCAGCTTCCGCAGACCTGGCAGGAGCAGCAGAACTTCCGGTCCGGCCCGACGCCCTTCGAGCCGCTCATGGAGTTCTGGTACGAGCTCGATGCGATGAGCGAGCTGGTCAGCATGCAGCCGCTGACCGAGACGCTCCTCGGGCGCGAGATGAACCTGGTCGTCATCGCGGACGACCCGATCGTGAACGCCCAGGACGCGATCCGGTCGGGCAAGACGATCGTCTTCGTCGCGCCGTCGGTGCACGGCGGTGAGGTGTCGCCCAAGGAGGCCTTCCAGCTGGTGGCGAAGGAGCTCGTCGCCGGCAGCCTCCGCCACGTCCTCGACGACGTGATCGTGATCGGCACCCCGCTCACGAACCCCGACGGTGGCGAGGTGCAGCGGCGGACGAACGAGGCCGGGTACGACATGAACCGCGACTACGTGAAGCTCGAGTCGCAGGAGATCCACGCCTACGTGACCCAGGTGATGACCGAGTGGACCCCGGACATCCACGTCGACGGCCACCACGGCGGATCGGACCCGTACGTCATCACGTACCAGGGCACCCTCAATCCGGCGGCCGACGCGGAGCTTCGCGCGTGGCCGTACGACAACATCTTCCCGCGGATCCGTGAGGCCGTCGCCGCCGAGGACTACGCAGCCTTCGACTACTCCGGTGTGCGCACCGAGGGCGGGGTGCGCGGCTGGGGCTCGACGTCGGTCGAGCCCAGGAAGCACCACGTCTACACGGGCCTCACCAACTCGATCGGGATCCTGCTCGAGACCCCGCGCAACACGCGCCGCGTCATGCGCGACGGCACGATCGCCGAGATCCCCGAGGACGAGCGGTACTACCACCAGATCCGTGGCGGCGTGCTCGCGTTGAGCACGATCCTCGAGGTCGCCGCCGAGCGTCGCGAGGAGATCCGAGCCCTCACGACCGCCTCCCGCATGCGGGCGATCGCGGCCGGTCAGGCGGGGGAAGGCGAGGTCATGCTCGAATACGAGCTGACCAGCCGCGGGAACGAGCCGGTCTGGATGCCGAACGAGGAGGCCGAGCTCGGCTACACGCTCGAGGACGTCCCGGTGTACCTGAACTGGGAGCCGACGCGCACCACCAGCCGCCCGGTCGGCTACGTGATGCCGCCCGCGATGGCAGCCGTGGTGCCGATCCTGCTCGACCACGACATCGCCGTGTACCGCTTCACTCGACCGGCGTCACTCGAGGCCGAGGTCTACTACGCCACGGACGTGCGAACCGAGTCGTACTTCCAGGGCCATTACCTCAAGGCCGTCGACGTGGAGAAGGACGCCGAGACGCTCGACGTGGCCGCCGGCTGGTTCTGGATTCCCACCGCGCAATCGATGGGCAAGCTCATCACGTACCTCATGGAGCCCGAGACGGACGACAACCTCATTACCTGGGGCTGGACAGACCACATCCTGGAGGAGACGCCGGAGTCCGTCGACGACGTGATCGCGGGCATGCTGGGGGGACGGTCGATGAGCCAGATCGAAGAGGAAGAGCAGGACCGCATCCGGGAGCGCGCGGCGGAGGTCATGGCCGAGAGGCAACGCGTCCCGATGATGCGCGTGCCGACGCACCAGAACATGTCGGTGCTTCGGGTCACGCACTTCAACGGCTTCCAGCGGAACCGCTTCTACCGGTAGGCGTCGGCCGGCCGGGCGGCGATCTGGCAGGCTACCGCGCGCGCCTCGAGTCGAGTGGCCCCGTCGTAGGGCACACCCCTACTCCGACCGCAGAACCTCCACGGGGTCGACCGTCGTCGCCCGCCGCGCCGGAAGCAGGCACGCGATCGCGGAGACCAGGAGCAGCACGAGCGCGACGCCCGCGAGAGTGAGCGGATCGTGGGGCTCGATGGAAAAGAGGAACTCCGCCAGCACCCGCGACGTCGCGAGCGCTCCAGCGAGCCCGAGGACCAGGCCAGCCACTGCGACGCGCAACCCGTCCCGGAGGACGAGCCCGAGCACCCCACCCTCGGCCGCACCCAGGGCGAGCCGCACACCGATCTCCCGCCGCCTGCGCCCCACCGCATGCGACAGGGCTCCGTAGAGACCGGCCGCCGCCAGGAGGAGCGCGACCGCCGCGAACGCGCCGATCAGGAAGGCCTGGAACCGGGGGTCGGTCCGGCTCGCGGACATGCGATCACGCATCGTGCGCACGTCCTGCGCGGGGACGACCGGGTTGAACCGTGCGACCGCCTTCCGCAGCTCCGGCACGAGCGTCTCGGCGGGAAGACTCGAACGCACCACGAGCTGCACGAAGGGCCACTCGGCCTGAGTGTACGGGACGTAGACACCGGCTCGGGGCCCTTCGTCGGCCGTGGTCTGCACGACGTCTTCCACGACGCCGACGATCCTCATCGGAAACTCCTCACCGCCCTCGGTCTGCCGCACCGCCGTCCCGAGAGGATCGGCACCGCCG
>Ga0209536_100008811_pt1 | contig 15086 bp, 10 predicted proteins | sample DeeMarSeWOR28_12_FD_187461 | JGI IMG/M metagenome (GOLD analysis project Ga0209536, IMG submission 187461) | Marine sediment microbial communities from White Oak River estuary, North Carolina - WOR-2-8_12 (SPAdes) (version 2) | ecosystem: Environmental > Aquatic > Marine > Intertidal zone >...
GAACTAAATGGTGATCCTCATAACAGAGTTGACGTTGTTATAATTGGTGAAGGCTACACAATTGATGAAAAACCTAAATTCGAAAAAGACTTAAGATACTTTTCAGATGTTTTTTTCAGCCAGGAACCTTATCGGTTTTATGCTGGTTATTTTAATCTTTACGGTGTTTTTAAGCCCTCGGAAGATAGCGGGATTGATGAACCCCGAGCAGATTTATTTAAAAATACTGTTCTGGGCTGTACTTTTAATACAATGGGTTCCGAGCGATATATTCTTACAGAAAATAATAAAGAACTTCGGGATCTTGCAGCCCATGTTCCTTATGATGCAATTTATATAATGATCAATCATCCGCGTTACGGCGGTGGTGGCATTTACAATCTTTATTGTACTTTTACTACAGACAATCAGTTTAAAGATTATCTTTTTTTGCATGAGTTCGGGCATTCATTTGCCGGTTTAGCTGATGAATACTATACATCTGATGTTCAGTACAATGATTTTTATCCTTTGGGAATTGAACCTCTGGAGCCTAATATAACAGCATTAATTAATCCCTTGGATGTAAAATGGAAAGAATTTCTTTCATCCGGAATTGATGTACCAACTCCCTGGGAAAAAGCTGCTTATGATTCAATGGATTTTAAATGGCAGGCTGAAAGAAGAAAACTAAATAATAAAATTGCGGATCTCAAGAGGAAAAAAGCTTCGATAGAAGTAATTCGTTCCGCAGAGAATGAATATGCAGAAAAAGACAAAGAGCATTCGAGAAAAGTGGATGAATATTTGCAGAAGAGCAGGTACTTTGGTAAAGTAGGTGTCTTCGAAGGTGCTGGTTACGTTGCAAACGGAATGTACAGACCTATGCTTGATTGTATAATGTTTTCAAAAGGTGAAAAACCTTTCTGCAAAATTTGTGAATCACATATTGTAAATGTAATTGAACAGTATGGTGAGTAATATTATTTTAGAAATAGTATATCTTTCTTTTAAATTAAACTAAGGTTTGAAAAACTTATCCATAGTGGATAAAAATTTTTACGCAAATCTTTTAACGAAAATTTCCCTGCGCACATCTTCTTACTTTGAGCGGCTGAAGTTAACCGAACATACATTCATGATAATTGCGGCAATCATTATAGGTTTGCTTGCCGGTTTTGCTGCAATTGGAATCCGGTTTTTAATACGAGAAATATCCTACTTTTGCTTTCAGGGAGAAGGTAATCTTCTGCAAAATATTATAAATACCCCTTGGTACTGGATAATAATAATTCCAACAATTGGCGGATTGATAGTTGGACCGATTATTTATTTCTCGGCGCCGGAAGCTAAAGGGCATGGTGTGCCCGAAGTTATGCAGGCAATACTTTTAAAAGGCGGTAACATCAGACCACGGGTTGCATTTATTAAAGCGATTGCATCTTCAATCACAATAGGTACCGGAGGATCGGTTGGACGGGAAGGTCCAATTATTCAAATAGGTTCCAGTCTTGGCTCTATGGTAGGACAGTTTCTTCGCGTTCCAAGCAAAAGATTAAAAACACTCGTGGGATGCGGAGCCGCAGCTGGAATTGCGGCTGCATTTAATGCCCCTATTGCAGGTGCTCTTTTTGCAGTTGAAATAATTTTAATGGACTTTGCTATTGCACAATTTTCTCCAATCGTTATTGCATCAGTAATTGCCACTGTTGTTTCCCACACTTTTGAAGGTAAATTCGCCGCATTTATTGTACCTAAGTATCAGTTGGTGTCACCACAGGAAATTGGTTTTTACTTTGTTCTTGGTGCTTTAGCAGGAATAGCATCTTATCTTTTCATTAAAGTGCTTTATTATTCTGAGGATGTATTTGATAACAAATTAAAGTTTCCGGAATATTTAAAACCTGCATTGGGCGGAATACAAATAGGACTTATCGCATTAATTTTTCCACACATTATGGGTGTTGGTTACGATACTATCAATGATGCTTTATATGGTAACATGTTTTGGTATCTGGCACTGGCGTTGGTTTTTATAAAAATTCTGGCAACGTCAATTACTCTTGGTTCGGGTGGTTCAGGTGGTATTTTTGCCCCATCACTCTTTATGGGTGCAATGTTAGGATTCTTTTTTGGCTTCGGTGTGCATACACTTTTTCCTGAAATAACAGCTACACCCGGGGCTTATGCATTGGTAGCAATGGGAGGATTAGTCGCCGGCACAACACGCGCTCCTATTACTGCGATCATTATTGTGTTTGAATTAACTAACGATTACAGCATTATACTTCCATTAATGGTTACTTGCATTATCAGCACTATTCTTTCATCAAAACTTTCTCGTGAATCGATCTATACCTTAAAGCTGCTTTTAAGAAATATTGGTATAAAAGAAGGAATGGAAGTTAATATAATGGAATCACTCTACGTAAAAGATATTTTTAGAAAAGATGTTGAAACGATAAAAGATTCGGAAAATTTTAACCAGATTGTAAACAAAATTTTAAAAGGAAAATCAGCAGAGTACCCGGTAATTGATAAAGATGAAAATGTTAAGGGAATAATTTCCATATACGATATAAAAGGATTCTTTTTAGAAAAAGAACAGCTAAAAGATTTGCTGATCGCAACAGATATAGCCAGTACAAGGTTCGAATTGCTTCCCCCGGAAACTAGCTGCCAGACTGCGCTTGATATTATGAGTCGCTTTGATTTGGAAGGCTTGCCTGTAGTTAATACTGAAAATGGTAAAAAACTTATCGGTTATATCTGGCGAAAAGATATTCAGGATGCTTATCAAAAAGAAATTGAAAGAATGGAAATTGCTTCAAACCTTGCGAGCAGCATAAGTATGAAAGAAGATGAAAAGCAGGTTCATTTTATGGAAGGGTATTCAATTGTGGAAATTTCTCCGCCTAAATCTTTTATAGGTAAATCAATTCGTGAGCTGGATATACGCAAAAAATATGGAGTTGATGTTCTTTCAATTAAGGTCGGAAAAAAAAGTGATGTAAAAGTAAAAGCAATCCCTAATCCCAACCATATTTTCACTGAAGATGAAACAATAATTGTGGCGGGTGAGATTAGCAGTATTAATTTGCTGAGAAATCTGGAATAAATTAGATATACCATATCTCAGGAATATGGCCTACTGATTACTATTAATTATTTAATAAAAACCGTATTCCTGGTTATAAAAAATCTCCAGCTTTCAATTCATAAAAATATATGCCAGAGGCATATCCGCCTTCGGCGGAAACGGAACCCGATAATATTGATACATCGAACTTCACTTCATAAGTACCGCGGACTTTTCTTCATTAACAATAGTTGCAATTTCGTTTCCGAGAACATCATAAATTCGTAAGGACACAGCGCGCCGTGTCCCTACTGGGATTGTAAATTTAATTTTTGTAGCTGGATGAAATGGATTTGGGTACTTCTGTAACAGAAAATAGATATCAGTTTGATTACCAATATTGTTTTTAATAATGAGAAAAATCTATTGCTGCCCGAAAAACCAGTATATTTTTGTTTAATGAATTATATAATAATTCAATCTCGCCAGATTTCTGGAACATATTTTGATTTTAGAATCCATGATGGATAAATAATTCTAAGCTTCACAATTGAAAACCCCTCCCCAGGTGTTAATTTAGATTTAACAGACGGAATTTTAAGTATAAAAGCAAGAGTTAGAATAATTTTTTCTATTTTTACTCATTATGAAAACAAAATTAGATATAGCGAAAAACTGGCTTCCGCGCTACACAGGAACCAAAATAGATGAGTTTGGGGATTATATGCTCCTTACAAACTTTCACGACTATGTGGAAAAGTTTGCAGAGAAATGCAACTGTGATATAAAAGGTTCCGGCTTTCCAATGCAAACCAGCACTAACTCCGATGGTTTAACAATAATTAATTTTGGAATGGGCTCTGCTAACGCAGCGACAATTATGGATTTACTTGCCGCTCGTAGACCAAAAGGTGTCTTATTTTTAGGTAAGTGCGGAGGCTTAAAACGTTCAACAGAACTTGGACATTTCATTTTACCTACTGCAGCAATACGTGGTGAGGGTACAAGTAACGATTATAAAGCTCCCGAAGTACCCGCGCTTCCATCATTTAAATTACATAAGTTTGTTTCAAATAAAATTCTGCAGCGCGATCTTGAGTATAGAACCGGTGTGGTTTATACAACAAACCGACGAGTCTGGGAATGGGATCAGAAATTTAAGAGATATTTAAGAAGCCTAGCTACAATTGCAATTGATATGGAAACCGCAACTCTTTTTATTGTCGGATTGGTTAATGCGATTCCCCGTGGTGCACTGCTCTTGGTTTCAGATAAACCTTTAGTACCCGAAGGAGTAAAAACTGAAGAATCAGATAGAGCGATTACATCAAAATATTCTAAAATACATTTAGAACTTGGAATTGAAGCGATGACGGAAATTGGTGAGAAAGGGGAGCAGATAAAGCACTTTACTTTTTAGGGATAAATAACGTTTACTAACGTTCTGCGCGTTTCTTTTTAATATATCTATCTAAAAACCAGCAGAAGCAAAGCCAGATTAAACCTAAAGACCATCCTGCTAGTACTTCTGTAACGGTATGATTTCCAATTAAAAATCTACTAATTCCAATAATTACTACCAGAACTGTGCCCGCAATTAATGTAAACCTTTTGGTTTTCAGTGAATGCTGTGCTCGTGAAATATATACTGCAAGTGTAAGATAAAATATAGTCCCCATTGTAGTATGACCGCTGGGAAAGCCGGATACGGTTGTTGTAATCAGTTGAACAGGGTCATTTGGCAACTCTTCTGCAAAAATAATCTTGAAGATTGTTGTAATTGCTGCACCGCCGAAGAAAATAAATATAAACCTCCACAATCTTCTTTGCTTTTTTCTAATCGTAAAATAACCAATCAAAATAAGTGTGAAAATTAAAAGAACAATCTTTCCACCCAAGGCAGCAATGTCTATATTAGCATCAACCCACCAATCCGGACCGTAAGTGTTAGACCATTTATTTGTGAAGCCGAGTTTATTCTCGAGAAATGAAGCAACCATTTGAGATAAACCATCAGTGAAGCCAACTATAGTTAGAAAGAAGGTAAATAAACTTAAGGATAGAATTATTAGTGCCCAGACTTTTTTCTGCCGGTCCGTTTCATAGCTATAAACGTAGTGCTCTCTATTAATTAGTTCTTCATCCATCGATCATATTTTTTAATATAAAATTCTATTTCCTGGCTATAAAGATAATTAAATGCATGAATTATAATAAAAGGAGGTCTGAAAAATGAAAACCTCCTGAAACGGAGGTTTTTTAATAGGTGCGGGTATAGATCACTCAGTTTCTTTTTCTGTTTTCTTCTCAATAATGATTTTCTTCTTTTTTACCTTACCATCTGTATCCTTTTCTATAAAAATATCCATATCACCGTGGTGTTTCTCTTTCATTTTTTCAATGTATTCATCTGCTTCATCGCCCTCGTAGACTTCTGTCTTTTCTTCACCGTTTTCTTTTGTGGTTACAGTAACTTTTTTATTACCATCCTCAATTTCAACTTTTACTTTTTTATGCATGCCATCCATTTCTCCATCAATATCTTCAGAGATTATAATAACATCTTCATCATTACCTCCAAAAACTTCTATATGATGTTCTTCATTATCAGAATCTAAAAATACGATATTCTTTTTACCATCCTTTTCTCCACTGTGCCAGACAAAACTATTACCGGATGATTTCATTTTTTTGAAAAGTCGGGAAGCATCATCACCTTCGAAAGTGTACTCACCTTTGTCAGTTGCGATGGTAATTTTATTAACTTTTCCATCAATATCCTTCATCTTTTCATTTAAATCCTGCGCAAAAAGTAATGTTGAGAAAAGAGAAAATGTGAAAAGTGCAAAAGCAAATTGTTTTGTAACTAGCTTCATTTTTAGTCCTTTTAATTAATTTGGGAAAGATATTCTGCTTTAAAGACGTTTGAGGAAATATTTAGTTCCCCGATTTTAAATTCATTTATCAGGTAATAGTTCCGTCCAAACAGATTATCATTCATTTAACAGTTTTTAAAGTACTTTTATCAACCGGCTAATGTTAAGGACCTTTTATCAATTTTAAAGGGCAAATTATCGATACTTTGATTATTTTTCGGCTGTTTTTAAAACTAATGGGGTCAAAATGTTCAAAGTCATCATTTTTAGTGCAGCATTAACAGTGTTCATAAGTTCTTGTTCAGACCAAACGGAGTTTAAAGGAAAGTTTGGCTTTGTACCGGAAAAAATTTATCCCGGAGATGAAGTTACATTCATGTATAATTCTGATAGCACTAATCTTTCCGGAAAAGATGAAATAAAATGTATTGCATATCTATACAATTATGATTTGATGAATACAATCGACGTACCCCTAACAAAAAGAGGAAAAATTTATTCTGGGAAAGTGGAAACTAATAAAGAAACGTTCGGAATATTATTAAAATTTAAAGCGGATGATGTATTTGATAATAATGACAGAGGCGGCTATGTAATTTATCTGACTGATCAGAATGGAAAAAATATAGCCGGCAGCCTTGCAGGATATGCCACTGCAATTAACCGATGGGGAGCTTATTATTTGGACCTTGACAGGAATAAACAAAAAGCACTTGAACTTTTTACTCAGGCATTTCAAATCAATCCAGAAATAAAAACAGGTTTTTTACAACCTTATTTTGAAGCTGTTTATGCCGTGAGATTAGATGATCGGGATAAGATTATAACAGAGGAGCTTCAAGAACTCGAAAGCCAAAAAAAATTATCAGCAAAAGATTACGAGATACTGGCAAACTGGTATACTAAATTGAACAACAAAGAAAAATTAATTCATATTGAAAAAATAATTGAAGATAAATATCCAACGAGTGAGCATATACAGGAAAAATTGTATCTGGCATTTCGAGATGAAACAGATATTAATAAAAAGATTGAATCTTTAGATCAGTTCGAGAAAGATTTTCCTGAGAGTAAGTATATTAATACTATGTATGATTTAATCGCAAATTCCTACCGCGATGCAAAAGATTATAGGAAAGCCTTTAAGTTTCTTCAAAAAAATAAGAATAAGGTTAGCCCAAATCGTTTTTATATAGTTGTTAAAAGAATGCTGGAAGAAAATAATGATTTCGATATTGCACTTAGGATAGCTAAAGTTGGTGAAGAAAGAAACCGGTTGGAAGTTGCAGATCCTTCCGTTGCAAAACCGGAATATTTTTCTGAGAGTGAATGGAAAACTGATCGAGAATATTATCTTGGTTTAAATCAGTTTGTTTATGGAAAAATTCTATATAAAACCGAACGAAAGAAAGAATCGCTGCCAATTTTGGAAGAAGCTGTCAGACTAACAGGGAGAAAGGAAGGAGACATAAATGAGTTGTATTCAAAAGCACTAGTGGAAACCGGAAACTTTGAAAGAGCTTTAGATGAAATTTCTTCGTTTATAAAAACCGGTAACAGCACAGTGCGCATGAAGGACTATCTACAGGAAGCTTATATTAATGAAAAGGGGACAACCGAAGGATTCGGAAATTTTTCTGCTCAGTTTGAAAATGCAGCGAGAGAAAAACTTGTTACCAAACTAAAAAAAATGCTAATCTTAGAACCTGCTCCGGATTTTTCACTTCCAGATTTGGAAGGAAAACCTGTTTCACTTTCAGACTATAAGGGTAGAACAGTTATAGTTGATTTTTGGGCAACTTGGTGCGGTCCGTGTTTAGCATCCTTCCAAGGAATGAAAAAAGCAGTAGAAAAATTTAGTGATGACCCGACTATCAAGTTTCTTTTTGTAAATTCCTGGGAAAGGGTAATTGATAAAAAAGCAAATGCGGAAAAATTTATTACAAAAAATGATTATCCGTTTCATGTATTATTAGATGATAAAAATGACGTAATAGAGAAATATAAAGTAAGCGGAATACCCACAAAATTTGTTGTTGATGGTAACGGTAATATCAGATTTATGAGCGTTGGTTTCCAGGGAACTGATGACCAACTTGTTGAGGAACTGTCTGTTCTGATCGATTTAATAAATTAATTTGCTGACTGATACTGAAAAGAGAATTTATTCGTAAAATTTTTTGTAATGCTCATATCGTTCAAAAATTTCTTTTACGTAGTCAACTGTTTCCCTTCCACGACTATATCCGTTCCTTACAACTTCATCATTATAATACTTCGGTTTAGATTTTTTAAGTAAGTAGTATTCAACATTATCATTCCAGACAAATGGATCAGCTCCGTATTTTTTGGATAAATTTTGTGCATCCTGAATGTGTCCTAATCCAATGTTGTATGAAGCCAGTACAAATTTTATTCTTTCGAGCGAATCAGGAATAAAATCTCTCCAATAGGAATCCAGGTAAGATAAAAATTTTATTCCCGCTCTTATATTTGATTCCGGATTATAAAGATCAGTAATGCCATACATTTTTGCTGTAGAAGGTAACAACTGCATCAAACCAATTGCACCTGCCCACGAATTTGCGTTAGGATCAAACTGGCTTTCCTGGTATATCTGCGAAGCAACTATTAGCCAGTCCCAATTTAAATCCCTCAAATATTTTTTTATTAAATCATCATATTTTGAAATATTATTACCTTTAACAGATAATAAATCACTTTTAACTCTTCTTTTATAAGCGTATCTATCTTTAAAATATTTGTTGTAAGTGATAGCAAAATATTCAGTGTTTTTAATACTATCCAACCAATAGTTTATCGTATCTAACAAAGCAGAAGAATTCTTTTTTAGCGCCCAGGCAGCTCTTTGAATGAGTGATATCGGAGTTTTCACATCAATATTACTAAAAGATATTGCACTCAGGTTCGCGACATTATCATCTGAAATTGTGTAATCTATTTCACCTTTTGCAACCATTTCAATTAAATCTTCAATTGTTAATTCGGGATCAGCCTCTTTAATAATTATATCACCACCAATTTCATGGGACAGATTTTTCAATCGCGGCGTGTATGAAGAACCGCTGCGTACTACAATTGTGTCACCAATAAGCTCAGCAGGATCTCTTATAAGTTGCTCCTCAATTTGATGAAGCATCATCTTTCGCCAATTTTCCGGTTTTCGTTGTACAAGAACTTGTTTAATCGTATAGTGATGGTGTGTAAAATCAACTTTATCGAGCCGGTCTTTTGTTATCGTTAAATTGAATGCAATAACATCACCGCCGTCACTATTAACCAGATTAAACATATCATCAATATTCTTCACAATAGTAAATTCGGGTTGAATACCGAGATATTCGGAGAGTTTATTAACAAGATCGTATTCAAATCCCATTGGTTGCCCTTTGTAAATAAAGTAACTGTAGGCATTGTAACCCGTTAAAACCTTTAATGTATCACGACTTATGATTCTATCTAATTCAGTGGTTTTTTTATCAGTTGAAAAATCACCGCAGGAATAAAATACCATTAGGGAAAGTAGAAATACAATACTAAAGAATTTTAAACACATTTTACCATTTGATAATATTTTAAGAACGGGTAAAAAATTATAAAAACAAAGTTAGTAATACATTTTTAAACTCTTCTTCTAAATCCTTCGCCTAAGACTTCGTGTACATTGTGCACAGTGACAAATGCTTTAGGGTCAATTTGCTTTATTATGCTGATTAGTTTCCCGAGTTCTTTTAATGAAACAACTGTGCTTAATACATTCCGGTCAATATTGTGATAAAGACCCTTTGCCTTTAAAGCAGTAGCACCGCGGTTCATATCGTTAATAATAACTTTTGCAATCTCTTCGTATTTATCGGAAATTATATATGCTGCCCTTGCATAATCGAAACCGTCTATTATAGCGTCAACTAACCTGCCTGAAACGAATAGCAGGAACAGAGCGTAGAGGGTTAATGTCATAGCTGATCTTTCACCTGCAAGATCTCTAAATTCAATTATTAAACCTGCAATACAAACAACAAAGAAATCAATAAACATAATAGCCATGCCTGGTTTTATCCCAAATCTTTTTTGCATAATTGCCGCAACAATATCTGAACCTGCGGTTGAGCCCCTGAATTTAAAAACAATTCCGAGTCCAATACCGAGTAATGCAGCCCCAAGCAGAATTAAAAACAGAAAATCATTTTGCTGAAGCTTTAATATAGTCTCAGTATTCTGGAGTTGAATGAAATTTAATCCCGGAATTTCACCCCTGAAAAAATCGATAAAAAATGAGTTCAAGGTAAAACCATAAAAAGTCCTGATACCAAATTGTGCCCCGAGTTCTTTTATCCCCCAAATGTAAAGTGGAATGTTGAACAGCCAAATCATCAAACCGATTGGAACGGCGCCTCCTGTTAAGTAATAAACTGCCATTGATAAACCGCTGACTCCACCCGGAACTACTTTAGCATCGACTAAGAAAATACCAATTCCAACAGCCATTATCCCTGCGCCGAGTGTAATAAAGAAATAATCTCTTAGGGCTTTTCTGTTGATCTTTATCTGCAATAGTTTATTTTTTTTCATCGCAATACCTGATTTTATTAAGTTTTTTATTTCAAAATGTGTCTACAAAACTCAGTTGCTAAAAAAGTAACAAGTAAAGATAAATAGAAAGTGTTATTCTAAGAGAAGGAATTTATATGCTGATCAGAATTGATCTTTAAAAATAAAATCCAAACCAGGTCCCGCTTTTGGAAAACCTTATGGTTGGCAGAGGCAGTCTTATAAAATTAAGTTCACTTTTCAGGAATTTGAAGAAATCCCAATCATCACCAATTGGTATTTTCCTGATGTCAATATCGAGACCTACAAAATATTCTTTATGACCTCCCCATGGATTGCTTGCGATATTTTTCGCACTTTGTCCGAATGCGATTCCAAGGGGGGCAAGCCATTCGGGATAGGTAGCCTTCCAGCTTTCAGGAAGATAATGATGAGGATTAACAGTAATCCAAAATGTCATACCTTCATAATCTTCTATTAATCCCTGCGGATCTCTGTAATACCGGTTTTCTTTCCAGGCGTCAGATTTATGCCAGCTGAATTTTGGATGGATACCACCTAATAAATCATAATTAAATTGCTGCAGAACATAAAAACCTGAACCAAGAGTATTTGTCAGCATGTCCCCCCAGCTAAAACCCCACTCAGTCATAAATGCATCCGAAATTTCTATCTGCAGCATCCAGAACCATCCGGAGAATGCACCGAGCCAAACAGAAGTGTTTCCTGAAAATCCGGCCCATCTGTAGAGCTTTCCTGCAAGATCACTTGTAAAGTATGCATCGGTAAAGTGTCCAATCTTATCCATCTGCTGGAATTTATTCCAATCATTCATAAAATCAAGAGTGTGGAATACGGTAGTCTCTTCTTTATACCAGACTTCACGCTGGTACATATATGCGATCAAATCTACTGTTGCCATTGCTCCGAGAATAGAAGATAGCTTCAGAAAATTAATATCAGAATTTGTTCTCCAGTAAGTTCCGTCGTTCAATGATAACTCACTATTAATGAAAGTCGGCTTCTGTGCGGTTGTTGAGGTGTTTATAATTCGAGCCTGATAGTTTAATTTATAATTCGAGAGAGAAATGTAATCTGAAAAATTATCTGTTCTGTCAAAGAAGAAAAATTTTGGACTAAATTTATCAAAAGCATTTTTATTCTGAGCGAGTATCATTGTGCCCATAAGGAAAAAAAGAATGGCAATATTTCTAGTGTTATTATTCACAACCTCAAACTAAGTAATTCAAAAATATTCCCTAATAAAACTAAATTCAATAATCGTTCCTATATATTTATTCTTTTAAGTACTAAAAAATGGACTTATTATAAGTAAAAACGATTATTTAAGGATAAAATGAGTAAATTTCTCACACAGATTTTTCATAATTATTAAAAAATATTATGGGTTAATTTATGAAATTTGCTTGCTACATTCTTTCTATTCTGATTTTTTCATCAATTGCTACTGCACAAGACCATGTTGATAATGTTTCCGGTCCTTTTGAAACGCCGCAGGAAGTTACAGAAGAATGTTTAATGTGCCACGATGAAGCCGGTGAAGAAATATTAGCATCACGCCATTGGAATTGGCTGGAAAGCAATAACGCAGATACCACAAATTCAGTTGAATCCAGAGGGAAAAAAAATCTGATTAATAATTTCTGCATTGCTGTACCATCGAACTGGCCACGGTGCACAAGCTGTCACATAGGCTATGGCTGGAAAGATGAAACTTTTGATTTTAACTCACCTGAGAATATTGATTGCTTGGTTTGTCATGAACAAACTGGAACTTATATTAAAACTCCAACTGGCGCAGGTATGCCTGATTCTACAGTAGATTTATTAAAAGTCGCACAAAGTGTTGGAAAAACAACAAGAAAAAATTGCGGGATCTGTCATTTTGATGGTGGGGGCGGAACAGGTGTAAAGCATGGCGATATGGATAACAGCCTGTATAATCCAACTGAAGAAATTGATTTTCACATGGGTAGTTTGGAATTTGAATGTACAGATTGTCATGAAACAAAAAATCATCAAATTGCTGGTGGTAGTCACGGTTCAATGGCAGACGGTGAAAAATTAATCTCGTGCGAAGACTGCCATGATGCTGATCCGCATGAAAAGAAATTATTAAATGAACACTTTAACTCGGTTGCGTGTGAGACCTGCCATATTCAAACTTATGCACGGGAGGAGCCTACGGTAATATGGTGGGATTGGTCCAAAGCAGGCGAGGATAAAGAAGTAGAAGTAAATGAATTTGGAAAGGAAACTTACAACAAAAAGAAGGGAGAATTTGTCTGGGCAAAAAATGTTATCCCGGAGTATTATTGGCATAATGGCACTGCCAAATATTATTCATTTGGTGAACAATTTGTAAAAACCGAACTCCTGGAGTTGAATAGTTTAAATGGCAGCATATCTGATCCTGGCTCAAAAATATCTCCCTTTAAAGTTATGCGTGGTAAGCAACCCTATGATCCTGTAAATAAATACTTGATTATTCCGAATCTTTATGGTGAAAGTGGTTACTGGAAAACTTTTGATTGGGTAAGTGCTTCAGAAATTGGGATGAAGAAAGCTGGTATTGATTTTTCCGGTACAGTTGATTTTATTGAAACGGAAATGTATTGGCCAATAAACCATATGGTGATGACAGCAGAAAATGCATTGCATTGCACATCATGCCACGGTAAAGGTGGTGAAAACCGCCTGAACTGGAAAGCTTTAGGTTATCCTGATGATCCAATAAAAAAGGGAACGAGAGAAAAGAATAAGCTAATTAAACAATAAATTTATAGTTTGAATTACATCTGAATTTTACCTACTTAAGTGATAGAATATTTAACAGAGGGAGTTTAAAATGAAAAACTTTTCTTTTCTACTAGTTCTGCTAGGCTTTATCTACATCAATTCTTCAAATCTTTTTCCTCAATATCAAAATATCAGGGTTGATGATCCTCAAAATACTAATCATAATGAGGTTACAATTGCAATTAATCCGGTGAATCCTAACATTCTGGCAGGAGGAGCTAATATTAATAACTTTTATTCCTCAACAGATGGTGGTCTTACCTGGAGCGAATCAGACATGAGTTCAACACTTGGTGTATGGGGAGATCCGGTAGTTATATTTGATAGTCTTGGTAATCTTTATTATGCCCACTTATCTAATCCCGGTGCTGGCTGGTGGATTGATAGAATAGTGGTTCAAAAATCAACCGATAATGGGCAAACATGGAATGATGGGGCTGGTATTGGTCAAAACATAGAACCACAAGTACAGGATAAGGAATGGCTAGCGGTAGATCTCACTCAATCACCTTACCGGGGAAATATTTATGTAACCTGGACAGAATTTGATGTATACGGCAGCTCAAATCCAAGCGACAGTTCGCGAATAAGATTTTCAAAATCTACTGATGAAGGTGAAACCTGGAGCAACCCGGTTGTTATAAGCGATGTAAGCGGCAATTGTATTGATGATGATAATACCACTGAAGGTGCTGTTCCTTGTGTGGGTCCTAATGGTGAAATTTATGTGAGCTGGGCTGGTCCGGTTGGGCTGGTATTCGATAAATCAACCGATGGTGGTGTAACATGGGGAACTGATGTTTTTGTATCCGATATACCGGGTGGTTGGGCATATATTATTCCAGGTATTTACAGAGCGAATGGTATGCCGATTACTATGTGCGATATTAGTGACTCTCCTCATAACGGGGATATATACATTTGCTGGTCCGATCAGAGAAACGGGATCACTGATACAGATATTTTCTTAGCAAAATCTACAGATAGTGGTGCTACTTGGAGCCCGGCGCAAAGAGTGAATGATGATAAGACTACCCGGCACCAGTTTTTTGTTTGGTCAACAATTGATCAATCAACTGGGCATTTGTGGTTTGTATTTTATGATAGAAGAAATACGACTGGGTCTGCTACAGATGTATATGTGGTTAAATCAACCGATGGTGGAAATACCTTTGAAAACTTTAAAGTAAGTGAGTCTTCATTCACACCAACAGCTTCAATATTCTTTGGTGATTATACAAACATTGCTGCCTGGGAGGGTAAGATTTATCCTATCTGGACAAGATTGCATGATGGGATCCGGAGTACGTGGATTGCCCTGGTAAGTGATTCTTCAACAATTACAATTGCAGAAGATGAAATTTATAAACCTGAAGAATTTTTACTTTTTCAGAATTATCCTAATCCTTTTAATCCTTCAACAACAATTAGTTACCAGTTACCAAAGGAAACTTTTGTATCAATAATAGTTTATGATGTTTTGGGGAATGAAATTGAAACGCTAACAAACCATTATATGCCCGCAGGTGTTCACGAAGTAACTTTCGATGCAGGAGATTTAGGCAGCGGGATGTATTTCTATCGCTTAAAAGCAAATGAATTCGAACAGATGAACAAGATGATTTTAATTAAATAATTTATATATGTCAATTGTGAATGTCTGTAGATTGTAATTTGAAAAATTCTTTATTACATTATTTTTGCTTCTTCTGAGTGTTCTCCCCCAAACGCTCAGGCTATAAGAGGCAAGCCTGGCAGGG
>Ga0209536_100008814_pt1 | contig 15083 bp, 11 predicted proteins | sample DeeMarSeWOR28_12_FD_187461 | JGI IMG/M metagenome (GOLD analysis project Ga0209536, IMG submission 187461) | Marine sediment microbial communities from White Oak River estuary, North Carolina - WOR-2-8_12 (SPAdes) (version 2) | ecosystem: Environmental > Aquatic > Marine > Intertidal zone >...
CTGCGACCCCACAAGACGACCCGACAGGTCGCTCAGTCATTTTAAAATAGACAGAATACAACATTCGATGTTCGATGTTGGACGTTCGATGTTCGACGTTAATTAGTTTTTTTTTCGATTTGACTGGCTGCTTTCTAAGCCAGCGGCTGAGCTGAACCCTGAACCTTGAACTCTGAACCTTGAACCCCTCAACCTCTATCCCGCCATGTTTCATCTGTTTCAGCCCTGGTTTCATACTCTAACCCGCTGTTTCAGCACCATTTAACCGGATATGCCGGCAGGTCGGTCCCCGGATCGCCCGCAATTGAAACGAATTTTTGTTTCAATACCGTCAATGACCGTTGCAGGCGGCTGCCCAATCCATTCCATACAACAAAATATAAATAAATTCAATTATTTATATACATGGCACAGGAATTGCTGAATGTGGTTTGAAACACCGAACTCAGCGTATGGTGGTGCAAAATTCAGTAAATATCCAACCGAAAAAGGAGAGCGTCTATGAGTCATTATGCGGAAGCACTAGATGAAATAATGGAAAGCTATCCCGGGCAACCCGAATATCTGATTTTCATGCTCCAGGATATCCAGGCCAAGTATGGATACATATCAAAAGAATCCATGCTGCTGGCATGTGATCGGGCCGGTGTGCCCCTGACCCAGGGATACTCGGTGGCCACTTTTTACCAGTCATTTAGACTTGACCCCAAAGGTGAACACGAGATTCGAGTATGTTCGGGAACCGCCTGTCACCTGAAAGGCAGCCACCGCCTAGTGGAAGCGCTCGAGCGTCGTTTGGGGGTCAAACCCGGTGAAACGACGGAAGACCTGCGCTTCACCTTAAACACGGTCAATTGCGTCGGTGCCTGTGCGCTGGCGCCGGTGGTCGTGGTGGATGAAACGTATCAACCCAATATGAGTGCCAAAAAACTGGCAAAACAGCTGAAAACTCTTGATCATGAACTAACCATTGATACGAAGGAGCAAGGACATGGCTAACCCGGGTACCGCTTTAAAAAGAGAGGATTGGCGTCTGAAATCTGCGCAAGACCTGGCGGCGCTGCAAAATCAAATTCTGGCGAGCCGGGACCCGGAGCGGCCGGAGATTGTGGTGTGCCACGGTTCCGGGTGCATGGCCAACGGCAGTCCCAAAGTGACGGATGCCCTGCGGGCAGCCTTAACCGAAGCCGGTATCGATGCCAAGGTAATGCCCGGTATCAAAACCACCGGTTGCCAAGGGTTCTGTTCACGCGGGCCACTGGTGTTGATTCGCCCCCAGGGGTTATTTTACGAGCAAGTCAAACCCAAAGACGTCACGGAAATTGTCGAACGCACGATCATGGCGGGTGAACCGATCGAACGCCTGTTGTATAAATTGCCGGAAACCGGCGAGCCGGTCTTAACCGAGCAGGAAATCCCCTTCTATAATCTTCAGCAACGGATTGTGTTGCACAATATCGGTAAAATCGACCCGGCCGACATCACCGACACCATTGCCGCCGGCGGTTATCAGGCCCTGGCCCAGGCGTTGACCGCCATGGACCCCGAACAGGTGGTCGCAGAAATCGAAAAATCAGGATTGCGGGGTCGCGGTGGCGCCGGGTTCCCCACCGGCCGCAAATGGCGCAGCGCTTTGAATGCGGTCGCGAAAAAAGGCCGGCCGATTTATGTGGTGGTCAACGGTGACGAAGGCGACCCCGGTGCGTTTATGGATCGCACCATCATGGAGGGGGATCCCCACGCGGTGCTGGAAGGACTGATCATCGGTGCCTATGCCCTGGGCGCATCCCAAGGCTATCTTTATGTTCGCGCTGAATATCCTCTGGCGATCAAACATCTCGAAATCGCCATGTCCCAGGCCCGGGAACTGGGACTGCTGGGAGAAAATATCTTGAACTCCGGCTTTTCTTTTGAAGTTCAAATCAACCGCGGCGCCGGTGCATTTGTGTGTGGAGAATCGACAGCACTGTTCACGTCGATCGAAGGCAAACCGGGAAACCCGCGCCCCAAGTACGTGCGCTCGGTGGAAGAGGGTTTATGGGGTCGACCGACGGTTTTAAACAACGTCGAAACCTGGGCCAACATACCGCTGATTATCGGCAACGGTTCTGACTGGTATGCCGGCCTGGGGGTGCCCCACAGCACCGGCACCAAAGTTTTTTCTCTGGTGGGCAAAGTCAATAACGTCGGATTGGTCGAAGTGCCCATGGGCGCGACGATATCTAGAATCGTCGAAGAAATCGGCGGCGGCGTTCCGGATGGTTCACCGTTTAAAGCCGTTCAAACCGGTGGTCCGTCAGGCGGCTGCATCCCCTACCATCTCAAGAACACCCCGGTGGATTTTGATTCTCTCACCCAAGCAGGTTCCATGATGGGCTCCGGAGCCATGATTGTCATGGATGAAGGCGACTGCGTGGTGGATGTGGGTCGCTATTTCCTGCGTTTTCTTGAAGAAGAGTCCTGCGGCAAATGCCTGCCCTGCCGTCTGGGACTGACCCGGATGCGTGAAATTCTGGACAATTTTTCCCGGGGCCAGGGCAGCGAAGAAGATATCGAAGATCTGATCAGTCTGGCCCAGGCGGTCCAGGATGGCGCCCTGTGCGCCCTGGGAACCAGCGCTCCCAATCCGGTCCTGACCACCATTCGATATTTTAAAGAGGAATACCTAGCCCATGTTCGCGACCGAAGATGTCCGGCCGGTGTATGCAAGGAATTGATAACCTATGCCATTGATCCCGAATTGTGCACGGGCTGCGCCAGCTGCGCCAGGCAATGTCCGAACAATTGCATCAGCGGTGAAAAAAAGAAGCCGCATGTGATCGATGCCGCCCTTTGCATCCGCTGCGGAATTTGTAAAGAGACGTGCAAGTTTGATGCAGTCAAGGTGAGTTGACAAACCGGCCGTGGTATTGCCCGGGGCCGCAGGTTTTACTTGAGCCTTGCATGAAAATTAATGAGAAGTCGGGAGGAGGCATTCGCGATGATCGAATTTAACATTAACGATAAAAAAGTAAAAGCCGGAGCGGGCTGGTCGCTTTTAGATACCGCCCGGCATTACGGGGTGGATATCCCGACACTTTGTTACCATGAATCAGTCGCCGCCAGCGGTGCCTGCCGGCTGTGTATCGTGGAACTTAAGCAAGGTGACTGGTCCAAGCTTGTGGCGTCCTGTATCTACCCGGTGCAGGCGGGAATCAACGTATATACGGAAACTAAGCGGGTTCAAAACGTGCGGCGCTGGATTTTTGAAATGCTCCTGTCAGCCTGTCCGGCCAGTGGGGAAATTCGGCGCATGGCGGCCAAATATGGCGTTGAATCCACGCGGTTTCCGATTCATGATCCGGATCAGACCTGCATGGTCTGTGGCTTGTGTTCCCGCGTTTGCGAGGAGGTGGTGGGTCTTTCGGCGATTTCCACCGTTGATCGCGGCGTGCACAAAAAGGTCAGCTCGCCCTTTTTACGGCCGACTGATGTTTGTGTGGCATGCGGCAGTTGTGTCAGCATTTGCCCCACCGGTGCCATGCAGGCAATTTTCGATTCGGTACGGGGCAAACCGACCATGCAACTGACGCAGTTGACGGCCTAAAACGAGGAGGTAGACGATGAACAACCAGGCAAAAATCGGGGTATTTCTGTGCCGGTGCGGTGACCAGATTGAACCCCTGATAGATTTAGAAACACTGAATAAAGAAATCGGACATCAGGACCACGTGGCGCATTGCGAAATCTTCCCCTTTCCCTGCATGAAGCCCGGCATTGACCACATCAGTCAAAAGGCGGCCCAAAAAGGATTGAACCGCATCATCATTGCCGGGTGCGAAGGACGCCTGATGCTTAAAAAATTCGAAAAGGAACTGCAGCTGCTGGATCTGCATAAAGAACAAATCGATATGGTAAATCTTCGGGGACACGTGGCCGCCGTCTCTGATCTCGGGCCTAAGGAAAAAGCGGCCAAAGCAGGCAAGCTGATTAAAGCCTCGATCGCCGAAATGGCGGTGCTCATGCCAACCCCCCAGTCACTGGCCCATCTTGATGGCCCGGTAATGGTTATCGGAGACGGCATTGCTGCTTTTACAGCCGCCCGGGAGCTGTCTCGCAACAACATCAATTTTTTCCTGGCGGTCGAAACGACCAACCCGGAAGCGGTATTGCGCAATGTCGTTCGCGCCTACCCTGGTGAACGAGAATATTTCGAGCGTCTCGAGACAATCGTGAAAGAAGCCGTTGAAAACCCGCAGGCGACCTTACTGCCCCGGAGCCGCCTGACGGCACTATCCGGTGTGACCGGCAATTACGCCCTTACTTTTGAAACCGAAGATGAGAATTTATCCCAAAAATATAAAGCCGCTGCCATCATCGCCTGTCTGGATGCCCAACTGGAACCTCCCGGTCCCGCATTCGGGTATGACGGCCAGAAAGTAATGATTCAGCCGGAGATGGAAGCCTACATCCAGCAACACGGCACCCCCGCAGGCCGCACTATTTTCTGGCTGAACGATTATGAAATCGATCAGGCCGATTTTGTGCAGCTTTCTGCCAGAAGCGCCTGGAATTTGGCCCGGCATATTCGCCGGCATTCAAAAGAAACCCAGGCCATCATTTTGCACAATCAATTGATGCCCATTCCGCTTTCGGCCGCGGAACGGATTGAGAACCGAAACCTGGGCATCATTTGGCTTCCCTATGACAATGCAGTTCGTCCTTCGATTCAAACGGATTTTCTAACCTTTTGCAGCCTTACCGATCATGTCGAACACGAACTCGAATGGGATCAGGTGGTCTTGTCGCCGGTGCGCAGCCTGGCAGGCGAATCCCTGCGAACCGCAAGGATTCTAGGCCTGATCCACCGGGAAGGCCGATTTATTACCGGGCATCATGCCAAAGTAAGGCCGGAAATGGTGGGGCGTGAGGAAACCTATCTTGCCGGAAGTGCCAGATACCCTTGCGATCTGCATGAGGCTTTGAATCAGGGTCAAAAGGCCGGCTCAAAAACCGCCCGAATGTTAAAAAAAGCGGTCCAGGGTCAACTGTATCTCCCGCGGGTGGTCTGCATGGTGGATCCGGCTAAATGCATCGGCTGCGGGCAATGCCAGGAACTGTGCGACTGTGGCGGTATCGGTGTCGATGAGGGGCCCGGCGGCGGGTTGCCCCGAATCGTGGATCCCATGGTCTGCACCGGTGGGGGAACCTGCGCGGCGGCCTGTCCTTATCATGCACTGGTGCTGCAAAATAACAGCAACGATCAGCGGGAGGCACGCGTGGCAGCCCTGTCCCGCCAAATGGCAGCCGACGAAATCGTGGCAATCGGATGTGTCTGGGGCGGCCTGCCGGCAGCGGATAATGCCGGGAAGCAGGGCCTGCAATATGATCCCAGGATCCACATATTGGGCGTCCCCTGCGTCGGCCAAATCGATCCCTGTGTCATGGCCCGGGCCTTTTTGGAAGGAGCACCCGGTCTGATACTGGTGGGCTGCCTGCCGGAAGAGTGCCATCATTCATTCGGGGTGGACCATGCCTGGAGCCGGGTCAATGTGCTCAAAAAGCTGCTGACCCTGTGCGGATTCAATCGACAGCGCATCGCCCTGGCCCATGCCGATCTAAACAAACCGCAGGAATTTATCAAGACCGTCGAGAGCTTCGCTCAAACCATCGCCCTGCTGGGTCCGATTGATCGAACCCCGTTAAACCTGGATAAACTTCAGACGATTTACGAATTGATCAAATACAACACCCGGATCCGGCACTTATTGTCGGCCAGCCTGCGGCGCCCCTGGGAAAAGTCCTATCGCGGGGAACAACGGCATGCCCTGGACTATGACCGGGATTTTATGGCGGTTATCGAGGAAGAATTTTTACAGCTGCGACTCCTTCGACTGCTGCAGGACGAAAAACAACCGCTCAGGCTCCAGGATCTGGCTATATCCCTCAGGGAGGATGAAATTCAGGTGGCCGATTGTTTGTGGAACCTGGTAACCGACGGGACGATCAGCCTGACCCATCAGCAGAGAGAAGCATTTTACAGCTTCGTGAATTAATTGCTTATCTGCAAACATCGATCCGGGTCTTCAGGGCCCGGATTCGATCCAACCCGGCCGCCGGTCGATTTCCTTTGACCTCGTCTAGTCTAATCTGCTATTTAATACCCCAAGCGGTTTAATCCCGGTCATCGGGGAAATCTGTGGATTAAACTTTGGCCTAAAAGACAGCAGCATCCTGTTGGAGGGGGAACAGAATGCAATATGTCTTAAATACGAAGCTGAGTCGCCTTTGCAAGGACGGCTTGGCTTTTTTAATGGGGAAAGGAGGCGCACATGCAAACAAAAGAAATTCTGTATTTCAAACTATTTAGAGATGTTTGTAAAGTAATGAATTCCTGCCTGGACCTCAAAGAAGTGTTAAAGCTGATTGCTGAAAATATCGTAAACGCGCTCGACGTAAAAGCCTGTACCGTTTTTCTCTGGGATAAGCAGCGCAATACCTTGGAAGTGAGTGCCGCCCGGGGTCTGAGCGAGGCGTATTTGACAAAGGGCCCGCTGGATGCCGACCAAAGCATCACCGAGACGCTGAAGGGTCAGATCGTATTTATCCGCGATGCGGTTAATGACCCGAGGGTCCAGTATCCGGAAGCGGCTAAAAAGGAGGGGATCGCTTCCGTACTGTCGATCCCGATTTCAGTAAAAGACCAGATTATCGGGGTCCTCAGAATATATACCTCGGAACAACGGGATTATTCAGATGATGAATGCGAATTCATTTGCGGGTTGTCCGATATGGGAGGCATCGCCATCGACAATGCCAGGATGTACCATCACCTCAAGGTTGACCATGAAAAGTTGATCGAGGAGACCCATCGCTGGTTTGAGTTCGGCAGCGTATCTTAAAATTATATCAGCGCTATATCCATCGATAATTCGCAACCGGGCCCCAGGACCGCCGGTGACCGTAACGGCCTGCGTTACGGTCATCCCCGGTTATTTCAATTTCCTCATAAAACAACGCGAAAGTGGAATATTTTTTTGATTGGCGGAGCATTAGTGCCGGGATTCGGGTGTCAATATCATCGCCGTGACAGGGTTCGATCTAAGTTATGACTTTTGATTTTTCGTTATATTTGATGTAATAAGAAAGACTGTTTGTTGAATGCCGAAACGTTTATTCGCTTGCTGAGCTACTTATGAATTACGCATCCATCGCGCATGTCCTGGGAACGCTGCTGATTGTTACGGGCGGTTCAATGATTTTGCCCCTATTTTGTTCAATCTACTATGGGGAAAAAGATCTGTTCTCCATTTTCATCTCCGGAATTATGACCGTTTCATTGGGATTGCCCCTGTGGTGGTTTTTTCGAAGACATCATGAATTAAACATCAAAGACGGGTTTTTCATTGCCGTATTCGGCTGGATCGTGATTTCGGCGGTCTCGGGATTGCCGTTCATGATTTATGGCTCAATCCCGTCTTTTACCGATGCTTTTTTTGAAATGATGTCCGGGTATACGACCAGCGGTGCAACCATCCTGACGGATATTGAAATCGTCCCCCATGGCTTGTTGTTTTGGCGCAGCCAAACCCATCTGCTCGGCGGCATGGGCTTTCTAACCCTGACGGTTATCTTTCTGCCGCACGGCATCGGCGGCGTGCGCATCTTTCGGGCCGAGTCCAGTCCCGGGCAAGTGATTACCAAAGAAAAATTCATCCCCCGCAATCGGGATACCATGATCTGGCTCTGGGGCATTTATCTGACCCTGAATGTCCTGGAGACCCTGTTGTTGTGTTTCGGCGGCATGTCACTTTTCGATTCGTTGTGCCATGCGTTCGGGACGGTATCGACATCGGGGTATTCGCCCAAAAACGCAAGCATCGGATATTATAACAGCGCCTATTTCGATTGGGTGATTATCATCTTCATGTTTTTCGGCGGGATGACCTTTATGCTGTTCTACCATATGGTCAAGGGCGAGTGGAAAATCATCAGAATTAACACCGAGTTGCGCTGGTATGTGGGCTTTTTGCTTTTTTTTTGCGGGGTTGTGGCCTGGATTTTATGGAAAGAAAGTACCTACGATGGCCCGGCGGATTCCATCCGGTACGCCACCTTTCAGATCATGTCGCTGTTGACCACCACCGGCTTTACCACCGCCGATTATGAAAAATGGCCCCAGGCCGCCCAGATGTTCCTTTATGCGTCGTGCTTTATCGGTGCCTGCGCCGGATCGACCACCAGCGGCATCAAAGTGGTCCATTATGTCATCATCTGGAAGTACATGGTGGCATCCATCAAAAAAATCTTTTTCCAGCCCATGGCGGTGGTCACCGTCCAGCTGAATGGCCGACCGCTCGATCGGGTCATCATCGACCTGGCAATCTGCTATTTTATCGTGAATATTTTTCTGGTCCTCGGCGGCGGATGCTTCATGGTGCTGGTGGATGACATGGACTATGTCACCGGCATGAGTTCGGTGATTGCCACCCTGATGAATATCGGCCCGGGCTTCGGGACGATCGGGCCGTCTGAAAACTATGCCCATATTTCAACCGTCGGGAAATGGTTTTTAGCATGGAACATGCTGGTGGGAAGGCTGGAGATGTTCTCGGCCCTGGTGGTCTTTTACCCCTCCTTTTGGAAAAAATAACGTCCCTAAGCGAAAAAAAGCTGCTGAACATCCTTCAATGAAAGCGACTTGCAGACAACGATCGCCCGCTCCTGGTCATTGATGTGAGTGTCGCCCACGGCGACGCGCCATTGCCCATCGCGAAAAATGGCACCGATGATAATCTTGCCATAATAGGAAGGGTCCAATTTTGACAGGGGCTTGCGGGTGATCTGCGAGTTGGGTTCGGCCACGATCTCCACCATTTCCGCATCAAAACCATGCAGATCAGCCACGGACAGCAGCTGACCCATACGGATGAATTTCAGGATCTCGTTGCCGGCCAGAACTTTTTTGTTCAAGGCGATATCCGAGCCCATGGTGGCGGCCAGCACCTGGTAGTCCTCTTTATTGACCAGGCAGATCGATTTTCTTTGCAGGGATTTTTCAGCATTGTTTTCGCCGCTCATGAGGTGCTTAGCCAGCATACAGCTCATGATATTGGTTTCATTATCGCCGGTTGCGGTGATAAATGTGTCCATGTCCAGCAGGCCGGCCATCTGCAGCACGTTGGCATTGGAGCCGTCCCCATGCAGGATTTCCGCATTTTTTAAGGTGAAAGATAGCTCCTGAGCCGTTATTTCATTTTTTTCGATGATGGTAACTTTGACGGTCTGCTCCAACAACTGGGCCACCCGGCTGCCCACCAGGCCGCCGCCTAAAATCATGACCCGGTGGCTTTGTTGTTGCGTAACGCCGGTAAATGTCATCAACCTGGCTAAATCCTGGGTTCCGGCCATGATAAAAACCTGGTCCTGGGGCAAAAGCGTATCATCGCCACCCGGAATGACGGTCGTAATACCCCGCGCAAGGGCAACCACCCGAAATCGAAATTCATGATAAGTCTGAGAAATTTCTTTCAGTTTTTTATAGGCCAGCGGCGATGAGTCCCGGATGCGCATCGCCATAACCTGGATTTGTCCATCGGCGATATCGATGATATCATTGCCGGCTCTGAGTTTGATGATTCGAACGATTTCCTGGGCGGCCAGCTCTTCCGGGTGAATGATCAGATCGATTTTCAGGTCCTTAACCGTCAGAAACGAATCTTCATGGCCGAATTCCAGCGAACGAACCCTGGCGATTTTGCGCTGGATTCCAAAGCGATCGGCAATGATTGAAGCCATCATATTCACGGCGTCGTTGTCGGTGACGGCGATCATATAATCCATTTTATCCGCATTGGCCTCGCGCCAGCAGCCAATGCTCATGGCATTGCCTTGAATCAACCGGGCGTCCAGAATGCCGTCGGCTTCACGAATCAGTTTGCCCTCCGATTCGATCACGGTGATGGCATAGCCTTCATGGACCAGCCGCTTGGCCAGATAATATCCGACCCCGCCCAGGCCCAATATCAAAATATTTTCCGATGGTGTATTTTTTTTACCGAACATGGATATCACGAATTATTTTAGTTTAATTGTCTTTTCCCGAAACTGCGCCTTGAATCATTCATACTCAAATCTGCAAAAATTTGCAACCGGCCCGGTTTCAGATGCCGGGCCGTCGCCGGAGTTCCGTATTTTCCATCGGATTGTATCACCTCAGCTGAACCCATGCCTTCCGAACATTCTGATTTAATTATATAAAAAAAAGGACACGGAAAAACCGCATGGCTTAATTCCGGTTTATCCGGTTAGGTGTTGCCCGCCTGATATCCGCACCGCGAGTCCGGCAATATTTTTCCTTGACATCGTACTGGCAAACTCATATAACCACTTTATAGCTAAATTGTAGTTACTTTATAGCTTTAAACGGGAATCGGCAGGTCTTGCCGGATAGAAGGTCAGATGGCGGCTTTGAAAAATGAAACCGGACTAAAAAAGATCAGCGGCAAGAAGAAAGATTCCGCCGGACACCCCAAACCCAAGTGCGGGGTCTTTGGCGTGGAGATGATCGAAAAGGAAGTCAAACCGAGAGGAAACACCGGCCGGGTCTACCTGCCCCCGAATTGGGTGGGCAAGCTCGTCAAAATCATTCGCATCGACTGATGAGGGAAAAAAAATGAGGTACGCTGAAACAGGAATTAATTTAGAAATTGATCTATCCCGCGGAAGCATTGATCGGGTGGCATCTGATCCAAGGGACACCGAGCTGTATCTCGGGGGGCTGGGTACCAACGCCAAGATATTGTGGGACCGGGTTCCGCCTGAAGTTGAGCCGTTTGCGCCTGAGAATCTGTTGATATTCGGCGCCGGTCTTTTATGCGGCACGCCGGCCACAGGCTGCAATCGAACCATTGTTTCGACCATTTCCCCCCAGACGAAATTGATGGCATTTTCCATGATGGGCGGGTTTTGGGCGCCGGAATTAAAATATGCCGGCTACGACAAGGTGATCCTGCGCGGCAAATCCCCCGATCTGGTTTATATATGGATCAAAGATGATAAAGTGGAAATACGCGATGCATCCCATCTGCAGGGCAAAGGCGCCACTGAAACGGCCGTACAAATTCGGCAGGAGTTGAATGAGCCCAAAGCCCAGGTGGCGGCCATCGGCCTGGCCGGTGAAAACAGGGTTTATTTTGCCTCCATCGAGCAGGGCCGGTCCAGTGCCAGCCGGCTGGGACTCGGCGCCGTTATGGGCGACAAAGGCGTCAAGGCCATCGCTGTTCGCGGAACCGGGGACATTAATATCGCCCAGCCGGCCGAATACCTGGCGCTTTGCCACGAAGTGCTGGAATATATAAAATTTCGCAATCAAAATCCCATTCCGGGAGTTATGACCATCTTACAAGGGCTGGGGTCCCCGCAGGAGATGGCAACCCATGATGAGAAGTGGCACACCGAGAATTTTATGTGGGGCAACTCCCGCGTGCGCCGCAGAGATTTTTGGACCGATGAGGTCAAAAAGGCCTGGACCGAGACCATGGAGAATATGCGCACGCGGCTGATCAGCTGCTACAACTGTCCCATGAAATGCGGTGCCACGATTTCCCCCCCCGGAAAGCCGACCTACATGATGAAATGTTTCTCGAAACTGACGTATACCATGGCTGCCATGTCGGACCTGGATTTTGGTTTGAAAATCGCGCAACATGCGACGGAATATGGCGTGGACGGATTCTCGACCCCGCAGGTTATGGCCTTCGCTCTTGAACTCTACGAAAACGGCATTTTAACGGATGCTGACCTGCCGGGAATGCCGTCCGACAGCGAGGGGAGATTTTACTGGCTGCTCGACCGGATTGTCCGGCGCGAAGGCATCGGTGATGTGCTGGCCAACGGCACTTACTGGGCGGCCCAAGAGATTGGCAACGGCGCCGAGGAATATGCCCATAACAATATTAAAAAACACGAGCAGCTGCCGCTCAAACTGTCAATGTTAAACCCCGTTTATTTCCTGATGTATGCCACCGGCGAGAAGATAAACATAACCCAGATTGAAGGACAGTTTCCCCAGGCGCCTTACCCCAAACGCGAGCATCGGGAAGCGTTTGTCAAGGACTGGTTTCAGGTTCCGCATGAAAAATTCAAGCAATATTTTTTGGACTGGGAACCCCGCGGCGAAAACTCAAATCCATATTATCCGACGGTTCAAATGTCTTGTGATATCGTGGACTGGCAGGAGAAAATGCACTACATCGATGACGCTCTCGGGATGTGTGCCGGGTTGTCCTCATTTCCGCTGAAGCCGCCCTATCACATCCACAATTACCCCAAATTTATTGCATCCGGTGCCGGAATCGATATGGATGAAGAAAAACTGTCCCAGGCTGCTAAACGGTACCGCACGTTGGTCAGGGCCATTAATATCAGACGGGGCATGCGCCGAAAGGATGACAAGCCGCCCGAGAACCATTGGAAAAAAAGATTTCCCGAACTTGAAAAGGAACTCTTGGATACCTATTACAAATTCAAGGGATGGAACCACGATGGTATTCCTACCAAAGCGTCGTTGCATGAATTGGATTTGGATTACGTCAGCGAGGACTTCGTAGGCAGAGGAATCCTGGCCGCTGGTGATGACGCACCTCTCAAAGAGAACGCAGCGGAAAAAGTGCCGGAATAAATCGAAGGGAGTACGACCGTGAAGGGTGAGAAAAAAAAGAAAATCATAAAAACAATTAAAATTGATGTCGATAAATGCAATGGTTGTCGCGCCTGCGAGATGGTCTGCTCGGCCTTTCACGCAAAGCCGAAATACAGCAGCAATAATCCGGCGCGGGCCCGTATCCGCGTGATCAGCGAGCCGCTGAAAGATATATACGTTCCGGTATACGCCGGTGATTATGCGCCGGCCGAATGTGCCGGCCGGGACAAATACACGATTGACGGCAAGGAATATGACGAGTGTGCCTTCTGCCGGGCATCCTGCCCGTCCCGCGAGGAGTTCAAGGAACCCGATTCCGGCCTGCCGCTGAAATGCGACATGTGTGAAGGCGAAGAAGAGCCCTTGTGTGTGAAGTGGTGCCTGGCTGATGCCCTGGTGGTGGAAGAACGGGAAGAAGAAGTCGATGAAGAGGAAGAGCGGGAGGAATTGGAGATCGGATTGGAGTCCCTGGCCGACAAACACGGCCTGGACAAAATAATGGATGCCCTCGCCCGCATGTCAAAGAAGGAATAGAGTATTTTAACCGTTCAAAGGTTCAGGGTTCAAGGTTGACGTCCAAATCGAACTGGTTCTGAAAAAACGACCATCGAATATCGCAAGAAAGAAACGCATATATTAATGGCGCTATTATAGATTGTGGGAGCGGTTTTCAACCGCGATTTTAACGGTCGTACAAACATTTACAATTGCAGCTTCAAATAAGACAGTTGAAGTTATAGATCCTGAAACCTACTCTTTCAGGCAACATGCTGTAAAAATTTGGTACTTAAAGGGCTTTAAGAGGAATATTAAAAATTGGAGATACTAGCCGACTACAAAGAGATCGTCGATGTCATCAAGGCCAGCGGTGGCGAAGCCTTCAAGTTATGTTATCAATGCGGGTTGTGCGATGCGGTTTGCCCCTGGAACCGGGTCCGTGACTTCAGTATGCGCAAGATCATCCGCCAGGCGACATTCGGCCTGACGGATATCGAAAGTGAAGAGATGTGGCGCTGTACGACCTGCGGCAACTGCCCCCGGCAGTGCCCCCGGGGCGTGGCGATCATTGAAGCCGGGGTGTCGTTGCGCCGGATTGCCACGGAATACGGCGTTTTCCCGGCGCCTGTCAGCCCGGTGCGCGGCGTCAGCGCCAGCCTGCTGGGCAAAGGCAACCCCTTGAGTGAAGACCGGGACAAGCGGGCGGGCTGGGCCGAAGGCCTGTCCGTCAAACCGTTTGCCGAGGGCATGGAAATTTTGTATTTCCCCGGCTGCTATCTTTGCTATGACCCGCGCTTAAAAAAGGTGGCCCGCGCCACGGCCGCTATCCTGAACAAGGCCGGGGTGGATTTCGGCATCCTGGGTACTAAAGAGAATTGCTGTGGCGAAAGCATCCGCAAAACGGGCGATGAGGAACTATTCAAGCGCCTGGCCCGGGAAAACATCAAAACCTTTATCGATGCCGGTGTGAGCAAAATCCTGGTGTCTTCCCCCCATTGCTACCATACCTTTAAAAATGAGTATCCGGAATTCAGGGTCAACTTCGAGGTGGTTCATATCACCCAATATATATTCGAGCTGATCCGGGAAGGCCGGCTCGAGCTGACCGGGGAGTACGGGAAAAAAGTAACCTACCATGACCCCTGCTACCTGGGCCGGCATAACGGCATCTACGACCAGCCCCGGCAGGCACTGAAGCAGATCGCCGGGTTAGAGCTGGCTGAAATGCCCGATGCGCTGGAAGACAGCCTTTGCTGCGGCGGCGGCGGCGGCCGGATCTGGATGGAGACCGTCAAGGGTGAAAGATTCTCCGACCTCAGGCTGAGACAGGCGGTCGACGTCGGGGCCGAGGCGCTGGTGACCGCCTGTCCCTATTGCATTACCCATTTCGAAGAAAGCCGCCTGACGCTGGGGGATGATGAAACCCTGGAGATTAAAGACATTACGGAAATTATCGCCGAAGTGATATAATACCGGGATTTTGCATGTATTTTTAGCGACAGTGAATATGCAATACCTAACTCTGATAAAGCGGAAAAATGAACTAAAATGATCTAAAATTTAAAATGACTAAAATTATTGATTAAACTTCGTGCCTTTGTGTCTTGGTGGTCCGCCGCAGGCGGATTAGAAAGATCCTTCGCAAACATGATGAGATTTCAATAGATAGGTACTAAAGAGGTGGTAGAAAGTGGAAAAAGAACTATCGCAGGAAGAAAAAATTCAACAGCTTCGCCAAACGCTGGCAGACAAAAATTTTGGCGATGTCATGGTCGTTGGCGGCGGAATCAGCGGTATTCAGGCCTCGCTGGACCTGGCCACTGCCGGTTTTAAGGTTTATCTGGTCGAAAAAGACCCGGCCATAGGCGGCCACATGGCCCAGCTTGACAAGACCTTTCCCACC
>Ga0209536_100008816_pt1 | contig 15081 bp, 14 predicted proteins | sample DeeMarSeWOR28_12_FD_187461 | JGI IMG/M metagenome (GOLD analysis project Ga0209536, IMG submission 187461) | Marine sediment microbial communities from White Oak River estuary, North Carolina - WOR-2-8_12 (SPAdes) (version 2) | ecosystem: Environmental > Aquatic > Marine > Intertidal zone >...
TTTACGGATGCGGCCTTCCTGCTGCCCTGTTTCAACGATATCCGACACCAGGTCCTGATACATCTGGGACATTTCCCTGATCTGGGCATCCGCCAGGCGGCTGTTCTGATGGGTTTCCACCTGATACACCACGGCCATATCCCGATCGCGTTGAAATTCGGTAAGATGCCGCCGGATGAGATTGCGCAGCTTATCCAGACTGTTAACCGAATTATTGACCTCGGCCCGGAACCGGTCAAAAACCTGTTTGGTTCTGTAACTGAAAAATTGCACCAGAATATCATCTTTATTCTTGAAATACAGATAGATGGTACCATCCGCCACGCCGGCCTCCCGGGCAATCTGGGCCACGGTTGACTGGTAAAAACCCTGCCGGGCAAACACTTTCACCGCCGCCTCCAGGATCAGATGGTACTTGTTATTTTTTTCTTTGCTATTGATGTTGAACCTCCCGTTACAACCCACCCGAACTGCCAGATAATATGAATGAGCGTTCATTCATATTACAGACCTTCAGGGTCCCTGTCAAGTCTTAATTGAAATTAAATCATCATAATTTTTTAATTTTTTTATCTAATTATTATAGCGGTTTATATTATTTTAACGGAAATATTATTAAGATAATTTTCTCAATATATTTAATTCGCACACAATGAATATACATTCATTTGCAGATAAGCCAAATCCGGTTATGCGACCCATCCAGATTTGAAACTTAACGCTGGCAGGGGAGACAGGTTGCCGTAACTAAACGAACGACCGATCAAGAATATATGGAAGAGAAGCGGTCATATCACGGGTGAAATCCGGTGACAACAGACGCATCCGGTCCAAGTGGTTCGGGGATGAAAACAGTTTGTAAAATCATCTAGCAGGAAGGTTAAATGATACAAAAATGCCAGGGTGAGCGCGAATCTACTTCCGTCTAAATACGAAGGTGTTATCTCTCATAAATAGAATAAAAAAAGGGACACAACGCCGCTACGGTACCAGGACCGTTTCATCATTGTTGCACCATCTTTCAGTGCCACCGCTCAGGGGCTGGTCTGAATCGGGCTGGGAATTATAATCATATACAAATCGTGCGTGCGGCGTTGTAATCTTAACGGATTCATTGACATTAATTCTGCCCTGCCACAATTTGAGGCCTCGGTTCCCATCGCGATCCATATCAAAGACAACAATAAACACATCCGTATTGGTGGCCTGAAGATAACATGAACCTTCCCCTGCCCTTACGTCGGGTATTGACACCAGGGGGACCACCAGCAATGCAATAAAAAAAATTAAAAAGAACTTTAAAATGGTCTTCATTACCTCGTCCCTTTTTTAAGTTGAATTTTACACCGGGGATTACATAAAAAATTTATCACCAAAATGGGCAACATACTCATCAATCTCTTTGGCAAAATGCTCCAGGAACTTATCCATCTTGTTGCCTTCATGCTGCATGACTTTCTCAGCAACATTTGATGCTTTGGCATAGACTTTTTCGAAATCATGATCAGCCAATCCGCTAATTTCTTTGGCTTCCTCTTTGGTAATGTGACCTGCGTGAGCAAAAGCAGCAGCGAAAACCCCGGTCATGTGTTTAACTTTCTCTTTAGCCATTAATGCCTCCTTTCAATGGTCGCTTATGATGGTTATACCGCTTTTTAAGAAATACGCAAGGCCGGTATAAAAAATTTATTTTATCCCCAATAAGACAAATTCAAGATTCGCATGATGACTGCATCGCGCAAGCATCCCGATTGCATAGTGTCAGGGTTTGTTCTTGGCTGCCGGATGTTTACCGACAAATTTTAAAATTTCATATCCAATGGACTTATCAGGATGCTTGGCAATCATTTGCGCAGCAATCTGCCTGGCGGGAACAAGCTTTTGTCTTTTCAGGTAATGATCTGCCAGGGCATAAAGATAATCGAGATTGTCCGGTTCGATTTCAAGGGCCGTCAGCAACGCTGCCTCGGCCTCGGTATCGCGCTGTAAATGCTGCAGCAGCAGGCCAAGATTATAATGCACGCGGGAACGGTCAGGCAAACCGGCCGCAGCCATTTCCAGGTAACGTGCGGCCTCGCTATACTCATTTTTTTCGGCCAGCAGCAATCCCAGCGAATACTGCACCTCGTGCAATTCAAAATGCGCGGCGACAACTTCCCGCAGCAGTACTTCGGCCTCATCCTTGCGCCCCATTTGATTATAGAGCATGGCCAGATTAACTTTGGCCGGATAAAAGCGGTTGTCTACCCGGACAGCCGCACGGTAATTTTCAACGGCTTTATCCGGTTGTTTGAGATTGGCCAGGAGGTTGCCCAGATTGTACCTGCCAAAGGCAAAGTCGGCTGAATATTCCATGGAATCCTGATATTCAACCAGGGTGTTCTGATAGACTTTTTTTTGACCGGCGTCAAGCTTAAGGGCTGGTATTTCGGTCATTCGCCTTGCGGCTTCCGTGCGAACAGCCTTTACCGGATCGTAGAGGGCGGAGGTCAGCAGTGCGCTCTGCCGCTTTAATTCCGGGACATTCAACTGATCGACGGCCGTGCGCCGGATCAGGGCTTCATCGTCCATAAGTGCCAGTTCATAGGCCGTGCTGGTCTGGGCGGGGGGATAGGATCCCAGCAGCGACAGAGCCGTGGCCCGAACGATCACCGGGTACAACGGATCAGCTGCCAAACGGCTGAGGTCCTGGTAGGCTTCCGGCAAGCGCTTGCGTCCGGCGTCAATAATGGTGGCGTAATGGGCGCGGCGGCCCGGGCCGTACCATTTGGTGAAATACTCGTCCGACCACCGGTTGGACGTGTCGATATGGCAGCGGTTGCAGGCGTTGGGAGTGCCGAGTTTAATGCTGAGATCCGGTCGCGGTATCCGAAAACTGTGGTCCGGTCGATAATCATTGCCCATGTAATAGCGTCCCGGCATGTGGCACTGCACGCATTGGGCGCCGGTGCCGACATCGAACAGCACCTGGCCGTCGGCCGATTTAATGGGCTCCCCCTTTTCGCCCTTCTTTTTATGGAAATGATGCGCTCGGGCGTCATAGACGCCCGCCCGGTGGCACTGCAGACACAGCTCGTTGCCGGATTTGACCGTCTTGATGCTGTGGACATCATGGCAGTCACTGCACCGAACCTCGCGCCCGTACATTTTACTCTGGGTAAACGATCCGTAAACGTATACTTCTTCCAGGATCTGGCCATCGACAAAATAAAGACCTTCGTTCAGCAGACTGGGCAGCATGGAATCCATCAGATCCGGCTCGGCATGGGTGTAGTCGCCCAGGATGGCCCGCCGGGCGTGACAGGGCGCACATAATTCCACCTGATCACGTGAATCGATGCCGGAAGTTTTCACCACCAGGCTGTAATTTTCTGTCACCGGACGGGCCATGTCCGGCAGCTCAGCCCAGGCCACATGCAAGGAGCCCGGTCCATGACAGGCTTCACAGCTGACATCGATTTCCGACCAGGTCGTCGCATAAGAATCGGAGTTGAGGTCATAATTTTTTTTCAAATTTGTGGAATGACATTCGGCACACATGCCGTTCCAGTTCTGACCGGCATTGGTCCAGTACAGCCAGTCCCCGGGATCGATAGGGACATCCGGATACAGGTGGAACCATTTATTGTCTTTGGCATCCCAGGCAAGGGGCAGGCATTGCAGGCGACCCCGTGGAAAAGCCACCAGGTATTGCTGCAGGGGATATACGCCAAAGGTATATTTGATTTCAAAATCGCCCATTTTACCGCCCGGCCCCCGGGTGTGAACAAAAAACCGACCGTCCTCGCGGTAAAAGCGGGCGGTCACGTCAAAGTATTCGAAGCTGACATTGTCGAAGTTACCCCGTACGCTCTTTTCGTTGGCCTCGTCCATGGCCAGGTCGTGATGCGACCCCTGCCATTTATCATACTCACTTTTGTGGCATTCGGCACATTTTTGGCCGCCGGCGAAGGTGGCCGCCGGTGGCAAAACGGCCGGCTGCTGCCCATATTTTTGCTTCACCAAATAGGCCGGAATGGAAAGTATGATAACAAGCGTTGCGATTATTCCGGTTATTTTCCAATTAGTCATTCAATCCACCAAATAACAGAGGCAATCGAAGTCGGAAGTTGGAATGCGGAATGTGGAATACAAAAAGGATTGATATCTGATTTTATACCCTGGAGCTTCGACTCTATTTGTGGCAGCACTTTCCACAGCCCTATTCCTTGCACGATTTTTTATTTTCCGCATTCCGCATTCCCAATTCCGAATTCTTGAAGCCCTCAACCCTTCCGCTTCGGGTATGTTACCTGCTCGGTTCGAAATTCACCGCGTTTTATAGGTTTGGCGGTGTCCACCTTCACCATATCATTTTCAATATTCAGGGTATAAATATCCAGCGCCCTGGGGGCGGGCGCATTGATGACATTTCCGGTAATATCAAAAGCCGAGGCATGGCAGGGGCATACAAATTTTTTTTCTTTCTCCACCCAGGGCAGTGTGCAGCCCAGGTGGGTACACTTGCGGGATAAGGCCAAAAAACCACCGTCCTCCAGGCGCGCCAGGTAAAACCGCCCCCGCACAAAGGCAGTAACGGAGTTCGGCAAAAATTTATCGACGGCCCCGCCAATGATAACCGCGTCATTGCTGTCCTGTGATGCTTTTGATTTTCCCGGCCGCAGATAAGCAACGCCAACCGCAATGAATTCAGCCAAAGCCACGAAACCCAAAAAGATCCAGAGTTTGTTCAGAAAACTTCGGCGGGTATCTTCTTTCCGACTTCCAAGTGTTTGTTCATTTTTCATTTTTACCATAAACAAATCCTTAACTGAGGAGCTAAAATGCTGACAAAAAAAATGGGTATATCACAGTCAAATGTATCAGACACTGAAGTGATAAATCCCAAATCACAAGCACCAAATTACAAATAAATTTCAAATCACAATTTCCAATGACCGAAATATTTTAAAATTTTGGATTTTGGTCATTGTAATTTGATATTTGGGATTTGTTATTTGATTTTTTTAATCATTTGAACCTGTGCGGGCTTGAGGCACCGATTTCATTAGCTTTATTGCAGGGCGGCTCCCACCCCCCCCGGCCACATCAGGGCCATCCCATTGCCGCGAAACCAGACACAAGTTACCGTTAAGATAATGAAAGCTACCAGCATCAGGACAAAAACCGACTGAATGGTTTCGTTGTTGGTGGCGCTGTACTTTTTTTTCATCCGCCAGTAAAACCCAATAATGCATGCCAGGGCCAGGGCTGCCGGAAGCAATCCGTTGCTGACAACCGCCGGGGCTGACGGCAGCCAGGCGGCAAAATTGATAACAAACTCATCCGCAATGATACCCAGGGGTGTAACGATAATAGCAACAATTGCAGCCACCATTGACATGTGACGGCCGCGGTGGGAGCAAAACCACACACCGGCGGTTTCGGCTTCATAGTTCAGATAAGGCAGGTAAACGAGCACCGCAAGGATACTGACCGGTATGACCATCACCGCAAAAAGCGGGTGGAAATGCAACAAAAGCTCCTGTATGCCGGCAAAATACCAGGGGGCTTTGGTCGGATTAAGGCTTAACCCCGGATTGGCTTTGGCCTCCAGAGGCGCGTTAAAGGTGACTGACCATACCACGATAAAGGCGACCAGCACCAACGCCACGACCACTTCCCGCATGATCAGATTCGGAATAGCAGCCACCGATTCTCCTCTCTCGTCGGGGTCTTCCTGTGGCGCCCGGGGAATCACCAACCCATGGGATTTGCGCACACGCCAGAAATGAAACGGCATCAGAATAAGAAGACAGGCGGGAATGACCGCCGTGTGGATCGCGTAAAAGTTCGACAGGGTTGCCGGGCCGATGTCGGCACCGCCCCGGACTAATTTTTGGAGGCCGAGGCCTATACCGGGAATATAATCAAGCATTCCGGTGCAGATGGTAATCGCCCAGTAAGCCAGCTGATCCCATGGCAACAAATACCCGCTGAAATTGGATCCCAGGACCAGAAGAAACAACACCAGCCCGATGATCCAGTTGAACTGTCTGGGTGCATGAAAGGCACTTGTAAAAAACACGCGCATCAAATGCAGAAAGACTATGAGCAGCAACATATTCCCGCTCCAGTGATGAATGTTGCGAATCAACTGTCCGAACCCCACCATGTTTTGCAGGTAAATAATAGAATCATATGCTCTGTCGGGAACTGGCTGGTACACAAATTTAATCATCAGACCGCTGGTAAAAAGCAGGCTCACAAGCACCACGGCCATCCCGCCGAGCCCCCAGGTAAGATTAAAACTTAAGGTACGTTGCGGAATTGCTCGGGGACGGAAGTGCAACAACAGGCCGTTGAACAAATTACGGTAGTGTTGCCGGTCAAAAGGCTTTTGGTAGGTTCCGGGGAAAATCGAATACCAGATTCGCTGAAAAATGTTAAATCGGTCGGTCGTCGTATTTATGGGCGGCATGGGCTAAATTCTTCAAAATTTTAAAACTTGGAAATAATATAAGCGATCAACAAGATTCGAGCTATAGTCTAATCCATGGCGTATTGGGTCCAAACCGGATAACTTCCAATTCATTGGATGTCGTTTCGAAGCCCCGTCCAATAAATCGGCACCTAATCAAATATCCTATCGATTGTATTCAGTCAATAGCTTGCAGATGCAGAAGGCAGGCCAGGATGGGAGTGCCGGCAGATGTATCGGGCGGGAAAATCTACAACATAATTACCAGAGCACACAGACTGCCGACAACCGTCAGAGCGACCCAGTCGCGTTGGTGTGCAACCAGATCGGGATCGGTCCTGTTTTCTGTAAACCCCCTGGCTTCCATGGCTGCCACCAGGTCATCTGCGCGTTCAAAGGTCCGGCGCATTAACGGGAAACCCAGTTTTATCAGCCGATAGACAGGATTTTTTCGGTTCTGCACGCAGCGCGCTTTTTGCGCTTCCCCTGTTTCAGCAGCCTGATCGAAAATCACCGGAACAAACCGCAGGATCAACCCCATCATGATGGCAACTTTTTGCTCCGGGATGAACGGAACGGGTTTTAGAAACCACTGCACGGCAGCTTTAATCTCCGACGGCCGGGTTGTTGAAATAAGGGTAAAACCCAGCGCCACAATAAAAGCCAGTCGCCAGCAGACCAGAAAACCGACGGTCAGGCCCTGCCTGGAAATCGAAAAAAATTTAAAGTCTATCAGGGACTCACCACCGGTTGAAAGCACGCGGGCCATAAAAACAAACACCAGCAGAACAAAAAAGTAGCGTAGTTCCTTAAACCCTGAACGCAGCGGCAGCCGGGCATATACAATAAGTCCTAACAACAGGACGCTCATAATGAGCAGGGATAGAAAATTCAGGTTTAGACATACCAGACTCAGTGCGATGATATACAGGAGTTTAAATCTTGGATCCAGGTTATGCAGCAACGAGTCCCCGGCGAAATACCCAAAGGATGTCAATTCAGCCATGATTCAGCCTCCAGCCCCAGTCGATAAGCACAGGGCTTTCGAACACCGAAGGCTTCAAGGTGACCAACAATTTCTACCGGGCTGCCATCCCTGACAATTTTGCCCCCCTGCATTATTATCAGGCGATCGGCGTGGGCAATAATCTTTTCCAGATCATGGGTGGTTACCACAATCGTATGGCCGGATCGATGCAGGTCCACGATGTGCTGCAATACCTGCTTAACCCCAGGATAATCAAGGCTTGCAAATGGTTCATCAAAAACGATCACCCCGGGTTCCATGGCGAGGACACCTGCGATGGCAAGCCTGCGCTTTTCACCCCCCGAAAGAAGATGCGGTCGTTGGTCGGCCAGATCCTGCAGCCCGACGACCCGCAGGGCACTGTTGACCCTTTTCTTGATCGCAGCGCGTTCCAGACACAAATTCTCCGGGCCGAAAGCGACATCCTCATAAACGGTTTCCCCGACAATCTGGCTGTCGGCATCCTGAAACATCATGCCCACAAACTGTCGCGCCTTCAACAAATCTTCTTCCACGCGCTTGCCAGCCAGACGGACAACCCCGTCACTCGGCAGAAGCAGTCCGTTTAAATGCCTTAACAAGGTGGTTTTACCCGAGCCATTGTGCCCGGCAACCACCACAAAAGAGCCCTGCCGGATGGCAAGGTTGATGCCTTCTATACCGATGGTGCCGTCGGCGAAGCGATGCGTGAGATTTTCTATTTCGATAATGTTCATATTTTCGTGTTGCGCGTTGCGGGCATATTAAGTTTATTGAGTTGATTGAGTTGATTGAGTTGATTAAGTTAATTGAGTTAATTGAGTTAATTGCAAGGGCGTCGGTTAGTCAAATAGGTTGAAATCCTTTAACCGAATCAACTATTTAACTTATCAACTATTTAACCAATTCGGGTTGCGTGTAACCCGCAACCCGTAAAATCGGCCTGAGGCCTCTGGCAATGGCTGCAGCGGCAACGATCTTGATTGCATCACCGATAAGAAAGGGATACATGCCGACCGCCAGGGCTTTGGACCATGGCATCCCGGTCAGGGTTTTGAGCCAGGTCACTCCGCAGGCATACAAAACGATGGTTCCGCAGATCATGGCAATGAAATCAATGCGGATCGGTGCGGCACCTTTGCCGGAAATGTATCCGACAATAAACACCGCCGGCAGGTACCCGATCAGATAACCGCCGGTGGGCCCCACGATTCGGCCGATGCCTCCCATCCCGCCGGCAAAAACAGGCAACCCACAGGCACCGGCCAGAAGATAGACACCGACGCTGGCCAATCCCCATCGGCTTCCCAGCAAAAGGCCTGCCAGAAAAACAAACATGTTCTGCAAAACAATGGGTACCGGACCCATTGGAATGGAAATATAAGCACCGGCTGTCATTAAGGCAGCCAGAAGCGAGGCAAACACCAACAGGCGAAGTTGACTGGAAGAATTCATTGATGAAAACAATCTCCATAGGTAATTTTTTTAATTGAACCGTCGGCGAGCCTGACTACCAGGGCGCCGTTCTCATCTACATCAACCGCCAGACCCTCGGTTACCTCTCGCTGGGTAACTATTCTGACCTGTCGCTGTAATGTGACGGTATACTGCTTCCATTCTGAAATAATGTTCTCAAATTCCGCATTTTTCAGGCGGTCTTCGAATTCATCTAAAAATCTGGCTAATAACCGGACCCGTGAGATCTCACGCCCCAACATATTCTTTAAAGATATTGCTCCCGGCTCAACCCCGGTCGGGTCGTTATTGACGTTAATCCCCATGCCGATGTTGATAAAAAATACCCGCTCCGCTTCGGCCTCCAGTTCCGAGAGCATCCCTGAGAGTTTGCGATCATCCACCAGAATGTCGTTGGGCCACTTGACGGCGGCCTCGATCTGATACAGGTCACGCAACACCCGGGCCAGCGTCAACGATGCCAGAAAATTCACTCTTGCGCTCATTGGCAGGGGAATATCGGGGCGCAGGACAAGGGTAAAATATAGCCCGCCGTCATCCGACAACCACTGCCGGTTTAATCTTCCCCGCCCGGCGGTCTGGCGTCCGGCTATCACCACCGTAAAATCGGGGCAGTTTTTGCGGGCCAGATCCTTGGCCATATCCATGGTCGAAGACAGCTCAGAAAAATAATGAATGCTGGATTCTCGACCCGGATATTCCCAGGGGAAAAGAATATCCGGTGAGCCTAGCAGCTGGTATCCATTGGAAGTTGACAGGATGCTATAGCCGAACTCTTGAAGCTTGTGAATGTGCTTCCATACCGAAACCCTTGAAATACCCAGGGCCGAGCTGAGATATTCGCCGGATACGACATCCTTGCGGGAGCGGAGTTCTTTTAATATTTTGCCTTTCATGATCGTCTTGGACCCAATCGTTAACCATCCGAAATTAAGAGGTTAACGAATTGTATAAAAAAAGTCAATTGCTAGAACCGAAATGATGCGCCCAATACGATTTGCCGCCGGTTGCCGACACCGCCTTCGGCCGTAATCAGCCATCTCTTGGTGATCTCCCACTGGCCGCCCATAAGAAAATTCCAGCGCTCTTCATTTTTGATGTCGATCTCAAAATCCAAATCCACCGAAGGCAGCCTCGAATCGAGCTCCTTCAAATTCACACTGTCGGTGACCGTCTGCTTATAGTCCATGTACATGGCCCCGATCCAAAAGGCAAATGAGCCCTTGATAAACGAGGGGTCAACCAGGACACCCACGCGCGGTGAGATGGTCAGGGTTTTAATATCCCCATCAACGAGATCAATATCCGTATAGGTGTAGTTGGCATCCAGGCTGCCAAAAAAGTTCTTGTACCCGCCTGCCAGGGTGATACCGCCCCCGAAAGTGGTGCCGCTATAATCAATGTCAAAATTTATCGTGGCTGGATCCACGATCGGAACCGGGCCGATGCCCGGCACATCGACGGTGATACCCGGAAGATTGACGTCCAGTTCGGTTTCGCCGTCGATGTAACCAATGATTCCGTATATATTGGCAAACGGCAGCAGCCAGAGGTCCAACCGGGCGGTGGCGGCCTTATCCTTTGCGCTGGCATCGCTGAAAGTCACCCTTTCAACTTTCTGGTCGGCGTTTCCAAGACCGATTTTTAGATTTCTGATGTCAATTCCCTGCTCCATATACACGAGATTAACACCGGCACCAAAGGGCAGCGGCAACGCATATCCCATCGCGCGGACTTTTTCACCCCAGATAGGCAGCTTGCGGGTGATGGGTTCAACCGCTGCGCTCGTGTCGTCCGGTTTTTCATCTTCACCGGTGGGGTGTTCATCTTTGATGGGATACTCTGACTGGGTCAACAGGATTGAACTGCGGTCGCCATCCGGCCCGGGAACCAATTCCGCGGTGATTTTGGTGTATCCTTTATTCAAGCCGTGTGAAATACGATGATCATACGTTGCCGTTTCCGCCGCTGCTTCGCAGGGAGTTGCCATCAGGCCCGGCAGCACGGCAGCATGCAAAAAGATAAGCAGCGTCATACTCGAGCTCGCACAATTGGCCACATTTCGCAGATAACGCCTCAAACTCACGATCAAACCTCTGAAGATTAAATACTCAAGTTGCCCGATCAACCCGGAGCCTGCGGGGAGCTCTAGAATCGCAAAGTTCATCGCCCCTGTCAATCCGATTCATCCCCGACTTCTGCATTCCCACTTCCGAATTCGTGTTGCCCAATCACGCGCATGCCTTTCCATTTGCCCAGCCGGAAACGCCCGAAGCTTACCGCTGCCAGCTGGCAAAGGAATACCACCAGACAGGCCCAGGCAAAATAAAGTCCCAGTCCGTAAACCTCCATACCGATATACAGCGGCATTGCCAGTCCCAACATAGAGATCCCCGCAATGCTCCACATGATAAATCTGGTATCGCCGGCGCCTTTGAGCACCGCCGTGCTGATCATATACAGGCCATCGAGCAATAAATAGGCGGCAACAAACCGTAAAACCACCACCCCCGTATCCTTGATGACGGCAAAACCTTCGGGGCTGACATCTCTCGGGCGGAATAGTTCCAACAATGGCTGGGGCACAAACAGGTAGAGCAGGATGAGGACGGATATATAACCGGCCACGATAGTCATCGTGGCTTTGGCCGCGGCCACAGCCTGATCCGGGCGATTGCGGCCCAGAGCCTGGCCGACCAGGGTGCTGGTGCCAAGGGCAAAGCCGATCAAAGGCCTGAAAGACACCGAATCCAGGGAGATCGCAATGTTGGTGACCGCCAGCTCGGCTTTTCCGATCCGTCCCACCATGAATACAAAAAATAAAAAGGCGAGCACATCCAGGCTGAATTGAAGCGCGCTGGGCACTCCGAAACGCAGAAGCCTTCGAAAAGGGTCGAGATTGAAATGGTAATTTTTCATGACCCCGAATACGCGATCATTTGTGCGCGTAAATACGATACGTGCAAGCAAGGCCGTGATCACTGTCCATGAAAATACGGTCGCCAGGCCGGCTCCGAATATCCCGAGTTCTGGAAATATCCAAACCCCGTTGATCAGAGCATAATCCAGGGGCACGTTAAGAAGCATGCCCATAAAATGAATTATCATTACCGGTCGGGTAACACCGCGACCGGTATAAAAACTGGAAAGGCTCATCCCCACAATATAGATTCCCGAGCCTAAACAAAGAACGCGGAAATAAATGGCTTCCAGCTGTTGCACTTCCGGCGCATGGCCAACAAATTCAAACAGGGGGTCGGCGCACAGAGACAGGGCGGTCATGATCAGCCAAGCAATCATAGAAAAATAGAGGCTCTGCCACATCGCATTGCCCACTCGCTTCAGATTTCCAGCACCGGTATACTGAGCAATAATGACATTACTGTAGCCCGCTGTATCTGAAAAAAAAGACAGAAACACAAAGGCCGTAATACCGGCCGGCAACGCCGCCGCAATGGCATCGATGGAATAATTGGCCAGAAACACCCGATCGGTAAATGTCATCACCACCGTGGTGCTCATACTAACCACCAGAGGCATGCTGACGCGCCAGACATCCCGGTAACTGCCGCTTGATTTTAGAGAGGCTGGATTTGACATCGTATTCGTAAAGTCTGGTATTTGTGCAACCAATGAAAAACCCCGCCCCTCATTTATATCGGGACAGGGTTTTGCCTTTTATAGGTCTTGGACGTCCTATACGATAGCGTTAGGCCTTATTTGGGGTTCTAATCAACTTTGGGGCGAGGATAAAGCCCTGCGGCCTCGACGATCTCCGGCACCTTCTCCTCCCACTCGATGGCCATGATATGAAAGCCTTTGACGCCTTCACACGCTTTGAGCCGTTCAATGGATTCTACACAAATCTTGATACCTTCTTCGGCCTGTTTGCCCTTCTCGACGCCCTGGAGTCGTTTGATGACCTCATCGGGCACGTCCATTCCGGGTACCCGTTTGGCCATGTATTTGGCCATGCCGACGCTCTTCATAGGCGTCAATCCTGCCAGGATATAGCATTTTTCATGCAGGCCTCTGTCACACACACCTTTCATCCATTCTTCAAACTTATCCAGGTTGTAAATGCACTGGGTCTGGATGAACTCGACACCGGCGGCTATTTTTTTGGCCAGGCGCGGTACCCTTATTTCAAATGGATCTGCAAAAGGGTTGGCGGCCGCCCCCACAAACATTTTGATGGGTCGATCCAGGTCATCACCGCCTAAAAACTTGCCTTCATCCCGCATAAGCCTGACCATCTGGATCAGTTGCATGGAATCGATGTCATGCACATTCTGGCCCTTGGGATTATCGCCGAAACTCTGATGATCGCCTGAAAGACAAAGCATGTTGTGAATATCAAATGAGGCCGCCCCCAGAATATCGCTTTGCAGGGCAATCCGGTTGCGATCCCGGGTCACCATCTGGAGCACGGGCTCCTGGCCGTTGAGCTTCAGGCGGATGCAGGCCGCCAGACTGCACATGCGTGTCATGGACGTCTGGTTGTCGGTGATATTGATGGCATCCACATGATCTTTGATCAACTCGGCCTTTTCGACGATGGGATCGGGATTGCTGCCGCGAGGCGGCCCGCACTCGGAGGTAACGGCAAAATGGCCTTCGCTTAAAATTTTTTCAAGTTTGCTCGGTGTTTTTACGCTCATTGTTGCACATCCTCCCTGACAACTTTTCTGGGGCCCCCGGCCCTGTCGGTTGACCAGTCCTTGATGGGGCACAGTGTTTCGTATTCTTCGATTCTATCCAGGGCATTCAATCGATCCACAATCAACTGCCAGGCACAGTCCACCTCGGCGTTGATTTCACATTTACCTGCCGTCGAACCGCCGCAGGGACCGTTAAACAACCGTTTGGCACAGCGCGCGACCGGGCAGATGCTTCCGGTGGTCGCCAGAATGCACTGGCCGCAGCCCTGGCAGCGCTCCGTCCAGAGTCCCCTTTTTTCGGTGGCACCCATAAAGCAGGTGTTTACCCCCGGATAAATCATGGTCGACGGGTATTGCTCAGCCGTAAACTGGACCCCGACCCCACAGGCAAGGGAAACCACCGCATCATACTGGTCGATGACGTCGCGAATTTCCTCCAGATATTCCTGATCGCACTGTCTTTCCAGGGTAATCTCATCAATTTTAACGTCCTTGCCCTCTTTTTGCGCATGCATCCTCAATGCCGATGCCAGCACCTGGACTTCCTTTTTGCCGCCGGCTTCGCACACCGTAACACATTCGTTGCATCCGAGAACCAGGATGCTCTGGTGATTTTTGAGGTACTCGATGATTTCCCCAACCGGTTTTCTGTCAGCAACTATCATATTACGTGACCTCTCTGATGAATTTAGTTGACTGGTTAATTAGTTGATTAGTTGATTGGTGTAGATCAAATCTAGCTATCGTTTATGATGCGCCAATCTATTTAGCTAATTTACTGTTTGGCTATTCAACTATGTCTATGCCGCTTTATTTTTTGCCAGCTTGAGCGGATTGGGCCCAAGCTCTTTGATTAATTCGGTAAACTCTGCGGCGTATTTGGCAAAGAGCGGACCTTCACTGGATGAAAGATTATACATTTTGGCCCGTTCGCCGCCGACTCCGATGGTATCCAGAATTTGACTGGCCTGCACGACCCGTCGCTTGGCCATCAGGTTGCCGGAATTAAAATGGCATTCGCCCTCCAGGCAGCCGATCACACAGGCGCCGTCCGCGCCCTTTTCCATGGCCCTCAGGATATGGATGACATCAACCTTGCCGGTACACGGCACTCGAACGATTTTTATGTTCGTCGGATAATTCAGTCGCATCGAACCTGCCAGGTCCGCGGCGGTGTAACCTCAGAAATTGCAGCAAAATGCAATAATAATCGGTTCAAAATCGTTGCTCATAATTTCCTCTCACAAAAAATTGTTTGATTAAGTTGATTGGTTGATTGAGTTGAAGCAATTCTCTCTTTTCAGCTCAATAAGTTATCCAACCCAGTCAACTCGGCTAATCACTCAATCGATAGCTTTACGCTGTTCCCTCTACGCCATGCGCTTTGCCCTCTGCGCCATGCCTCATCATTCCCCATTCCGAATCCCCGCCTCCGATTTCAAAATTCCGCATTCCCACCGCCGAATTCTAAAGAACTC
>Ga0209536_100008817_pt1 | contig 15081 bp, 13 predicted proteins | sample DeeMarSeWOR28_12_FD_187461 | JGI IMG/M metagenome (GOLD analysis project Ga0209536, IMG submission 187461) | Marine sediment microbial communities from White Oak River estuary, North Carolina - WOR-2-8_12 (SPAdes) (version 2) | ecosystem: Environmental > Aquatic > Marine > Intertidal zone >...
AGCAGTTCCGGGCCTGTTTCGGCGGAGCCGGTTGCGCGTTTGTGCTAACATCGCGCCTCTCGTTATTGATGCTGATTTTTGCGTAGATAAATGCGGTGGTTTGCAGCCACAAACGGAGACTCCATGTCACTCGACACTGATGATATAAAAGCAATCGCGAAGCTTGCACGACTCAAGGTTGATGAAGCCGACGTGCCCCTGTATGCGACCAATCTGTCCAGTATTCTTCACCTGGTTGAGCAGATGAATTCGGTTAACACCGAGGGCGTGGTTCCGATGTCGCACCCGCTGGACGTGGTTCAGCGTTTGCGCGAAGACGTTGTCACCGAGAGCAATCAGCGTGATGAATTCCAGAAGGTGGCACCGGCAACCCGGGACGGTCTTTACCTGGTGCCCAAGGTTATCGAATAAGGCGGGACTGCAGCAATGAGTAACTTTCACCAGATGACACTCGCGGAGCTTTCAGCCAGTTTGCAGGCGGGGGAAATCAGCAGTGCCGGATTGACTGAACATTTCCTGTCTCGTATCAGGCAGCATGATGCGACGCTCAACAGCTTCATCACGGTTGTCGAAGACCAGGCGATGGCACAGGCAGCCGAAGCCGACAGGGCATTGAAGCAGGGCGGTGCAGGACCATTGACCGGCGTGCCGATTGCGCACAAGGACATTTTCTGTACCCGGGGTATCAGGACCAGCTGCGGTTCGAAAATGCTGGATAACTTTATCTCGCCTTACGATGCAACCGTGGTCAGCAAATTCAAACAGGCCGGTGTGGTGACGCTGGGTAAAACCAACATGGATGAATTTGCGATGGGATCATCCAACGAAACCAGTTTCTACGGTGCAGTAAGAAATCCATGGAACACGGATACCGTTCCCGGCGGCTCTTCGGGCGGCTCAGCGGCAGCCGTTGCATCACGCCTGGCGCCGGCGGCAACCGGTACGGATACCGGTGGCTCGATTCGACAGCCCGCGGCGCTGTGCGGGATTACCGGCCTGAAGCCGACCTACGGACTGGTTTCACGCTATGGCATGATCGCTTTCGCCTCCAGTCTCGACCAGGGCGGTCCGATGGCACAGACGGCCGAAGATTGCGCATTGATGCTGAACGTGATGGCCGGTTTCGATGAAAAAGATTCGACCAGTCTGGAAAAAGACATACCGGATTACACGGCCGGGCTGGGCAACTCCATTGAAGGCTTGCGCATTGGACTGCCCAGGGAATATTTTGACGAAGGACTCGATGACGGGGTTCGGGCTGTGATTCAGCAGGCGCTGGAGCAGTACCGTGAGCTGGGCGCAGAGCTGGTTGAAATCGACCTGCCGAATTCCGGCCTGTCGGTGCCGGTGTACTACGTGGTCGCGCCCGCCGAGTGCTCGGCCAACCTGTCGCGTTTTGACGGCGTGCGTTACGGCTATCGCTGCGAAGATCCGCAGGATCTTTACGATTTATATACGCGTTCACGCGGAGAAGGCTTCGGTGCTGAAGTCAAACGCCGCATCATGGTGGGCACCTATGCCTTGTCGGCCGGGTATTACGATGCCTATTACCTGAAGGCGCAGCAACTGCGACATTTGATCAGTGATGATTTCAAGGCCGCGTTTAACAATGTCGATGTCATCATGGGACCCGCATCACCGGAACCGGCTTTCAATCTGGGCGAGAAGGCGGAAGACCCCGTTTCAATGTACCTGAGTGATATCTACACCATCGCCGTCAACCTGGCCGGGCTGCCGGGCATGTCAGTACCGGCAGGATTCATCGATGGCAAGCCGGTTGGCCTGCAGATCATCGGCAACTACTTCGAAGAAAGCCGCCTGCTGAATGTCGCCCACCAGTACCAGCAACAAACCGACTGGCATAAGCAAATACCGGAAAACTTTAAGTAACCGCAGAGACGCTGAGGGCGCAGAGGAAATTCATATGTGATGTTGTCTGATCATGTTCGCAGTGTAATCCATGCTGCAAGATCACCAGGTAATATTGCTAAGGCAAAAATAAATACAGTAGTTGAGTAATTAATAATGGTTTTGTTAAAACAACAAATGTTTCTCTGCGCTCTCTGCGCCTCTGCGGTAAATTAATCACTATGAATTACGAAGCAGTAATAGGTCTTGAAATACACGTCCAGCTGGCGACGAAGTCGAAAATCTTCTCGGGCGCGAGCACAGCCTATGGGGCCGAGCCCAATACGCAGGCCTGTGCGGTTGACGTGGCGCTGCCCGGCGTGCTGCCGGTGCTGAACAGGGAAGCGGTGCACATGGCGACCAAGTTCGGTCTGGCAATCGAGGCCGAGGTGGCGCATCGTTCCGTGTTTGCGCGAAAGAATTATTTCTACCCGGACCTGCCCAAAGGCTACCAGATCAGCCAGTTCGAGTTGCCCATCGTTGGCCAGGGGCATATCGATATCGAGCTTGAAAACGGTGAAACCAAGCGTATCGGTGTCACCCGTGCACATCTGGAAGAAGATGCCGGCAAATCGCTGCATGAGGATTTCGCCGGCATGACCGGTATCGATTTGAATCGCGCCGGCACCCCATTGCTCGAGGTGGTATCGGAGCCCGATATGCGCTCGGCTGCCGAGGCCGTTGCCTACATGAAGAAAATGCATTCGCTGGTGCGCTATCTCGAGATCTGCGACGGCAACATGCAGGAAGGTTCGTTCCGCTGCGATGCCAATGTTTCGGTGCGCCCCGAGGGCCAGCAGGCATTCGGCACCCGGGCCGAGATCAAGAACATCAATTCATTCCGTTTTGTCGAGCGCGCTATCAATCATGAAATCGAACGCCAGATCGACCTGATCGAAGATGGCGGTGAAGTCGTGCAGGAAACGCGTCTGTACGATGCCGGCAAGGATGAGACACGCTCCATGCGCAGCAAGGAAGAAGCCAACGATTACCGCTATTTCCCGGACCCTGATCTGCTGCCGGTTGTTATCGATGAGGCCTATCTCGAGCAGGTCAGGCAGGAACTGCCGGAACTGCCCGAACAGAAAAAGCAGCGTTACATGGACGAGTTTGACCTGTCTGCATACGACGCCGGCGTGCTCACCAGCTCGCGTGAACTGGCCGATTATTTTGAAGCTGTTGTCGCGAAAACAGGCGATGCCAAGTTGTCGGCGAACTGGATCAGCGGCGAGCTGGCGGCACGACTGAACAAGGAAGAGCTTGATATCAGCGAGTCGAAGGTGGCTGCCGATGCCTATGCCGGACTGATAATCCGCATCAAGGACAACACCATATCGGGCAAAATTGCCAAGGACGTATTTGACGCCATGTGGAACGGCGAGGGGAGTGCCGATGACGTCATCGAGAGCAGGGGCCTGAAGCAGATTACCGACAGCGGTGCGATCGAAGCCATGGTCGATGAGGTTATTGCCGGCAATCCCGGGCAGTTCGAACAGCTCAAGGCCGGCAAGGACAAGCTTATGGGTTTCTTCGTCGGCCAGGTGATGAAAGCATCCAAAGGCAAGGCCAATCCGGCGCAGGTCAATGAACTGATGCGCAAGAAACTCGATAGTTAACCGTTGAGGTATTGTTGATTGTCTGTAGGAGCGGCTTTAGCCGCGAACAACGCGAAATGCGCAAACAAATTTTAATAATTTAAAAATTTGGCGTCATTGGCGTTATTTGCGGCAATAAACACCCTGCCAATCGAAAACAATTCTCTGAAGCTGCTCTTGCTGACAACCTTAAAATCTTTGCGCTCTGAGCGCCTTTGCGCCTCTGCGTTGAAAAATAACAGGTATTTATTATGAACGAAGATGAATTTCACACCGTTGCCGACCAGACCATCGAAGGTATCCAGAGCGCCATCGATGAAAGCGGTGCGGATATCGATTACGATGAAGTCGGCGGTGTGCTGACGCTCGAGTTTGAAAACGGAACAAAGATTATTTTCAGCAAGCAACCGCCTGCGATGCAATTATGGATGGCGGCGCGTTCTGGCGGGTTTCATTTCGACTACGACAGTGACAGGCAGCAATGGCTATGCGACAGCGGCGATAACGAGGAATTGTATGCCATGTTGAGTCGTCTATCGACAGAGCAGGGCGGTGAAGAGGTGAGTTTAACAGCGCCATGAGCTGAAAAAATTATCATACATTTAAATGACTTAGCTGCGCTATTAAATGTCCATGATAAAAAAAGCTCCCAGGTGTTTGATTTTTTCGAAAACAGGTGTACAATGGACGCTTAGCTGACCTGACAACATGTCAGGAGGTTTGAATGCGTACTGTTATAAAAACAATAACAACAACAGTATTGCTTTCAACACTGCTGGCAATGGCCGGCACTGTTGAAGCACGGCTGAAATACTACCGGTATAACGACAATATACCGATGGTCGAGATGTCGCTGAACATGATGGTCGCGATGGGCGTGCTCGAACCCATCCCCAGTCGTCTGGTGCATGACGGCAATCCCTATCACCGCATGGTGAACGCCAGTTACGGCCCATATTCCCGCAGCGGCTATTCCACTTATCCTGAACGTTCGCGCCGTTACAGCAATTATCGTTACAACGACTACCTGGACGGGCCAGTTGACCCTTACGACAGTTATTACGGCGGATATAACGACAGGTACTACGGCAGTCGTTATGGCTATTCGCCCGATTATCAACGTTATCGTACATGGGGAAGTCAGTGGGACAGTCCCTGGGCTGATCGCTGGAGTAATCAATGGGACGGCCCATGGGGCAATACCTGGGGCAGTCCCTGGGATTATCAACAGGGTGGTCCGTGGAGTTCCAGCTGGGGCAGCCCCTGGGGTAACCAGTGGAACAATCCGTGGAGTTCAGGCTGGGGCAACCAATGGGGTAACCAGTGGAACAATCCGTGGAGTTCAGGCTGGGGCAACCAATGGGGTAACCAGTGGAACAATCCGTGGAATACAGGCTGGGGCAACCAATGGGGTAACCAGTGGAACAATCCGTGGAATTCAGGCTGGGGCAACCAATGGGGTAACCAATGGAACAATCCGTGGATGATTCCCTGGTCCGGTCAGTCTGGTTATTCGGGCGCATGGCCGTATACCCAGGGTTATTCAAACCTGCCACAGTCGCCCGGTATAAACACGGGTAATGACTGGTCGAAAAACAATTCTTACCAGTCTGATGATGCATCGCGACAAAACCCTGGTAAGGACGGCTACAAGGCGGAAAAAACTTCATGGTCTGCTAACCCCTCCAGCGTGAGCTACAGGCGCAGCAGCCATCGTAAAGTCAACAACAGGCCGTACCGGAAGCTGAATGGTTTATGGATTGGCGATAACGGAGCAATGCTGGGGATTCGCGGCAACCGTTTTCTGTGGTATGACGACAACAACCAGTATGCCAAAGGGCAGCTGGTCAAGTCGCCGACAATGATGAAGGCAAGGATTGAAGGTTCTGCTACCGTTGTTCGCTACCATTATCAGCTGCATGGCAATGAGCTGGTGATCATGAGCAGAGATGGCAAAATGCATACATTCAACCGCATGCCTTTAGTCGAACTGCCCGTTGCCTCTGCCAGGCCGCATGCCGCATATACAAGTTATAAACCGGAATCGAATAATTCTCATTTTTCATACGCTAATTTCAGATCCGGTCAAAAGCTCAACAGTAGCAGCCTGAATTCACCTGACAGTTCTGATCGTGTCGGCCGGGCCGCTGGCGCAAACAGGGGTGCACATTCTCCGGCTCCGCGTGAATATTACTCAGATGAAAGATCCACGGCACGTAGCCGGCATCTGCCAAATGCCGTTAACGGCTCCAGGGACGATGGTCCATCGCTTTCGAGGCAGGCAGGTCCGGACAGCGGTTTCTATACTGGTGAAGCATTCATCAACAATGCGGGCCAAAAGCAGCAGCTGGCTCCGTCAGTGACTGCCGGCGCTTCTTCGGCAGATCCTGCGTCCACAATCCCGTTGTATAAGCAGTACCAGCCTGCATCGGGCAGGGCAAAAACCGATGCTGGCGCGGATTCTGCTGCACAGACTGCTGGGGACATCAGTGTTGAGTCGAGTAGCTGGACGGATTATGCCGGTCTCGATATGAATGATCCGAATACATATTTGTACTCATATCTGAAGGACAATGATAACAGGCGCACATCAGCCTCTGATTCGGCAGATACGGACAATAGTGACGGATCGGTGAGTTCAACACTGGCAGTAAAGGGCGATCCCTCGAACATCTGGAAGCCGAATAATTCGTATCCGGACCGCCGCGGCTATATTGAAAATTCACGGTCAGATAATTCGGTACAAAACACAGGGCAGGCACGGTCGGTAACGGCAAACTCCGATATCACCAGGTTTGCCTGGCCTGAAGGCGGCGACCCCTGGGATTGATTGCAGCTTGACTCACCGTTGCCGTACTTACTCGCTATTCCCGCAAAGGCGCACTGCTGCCTGGAATAGACTCGTCATGCCTGCGGAGGCAGGCATCCAGCGTCTTAAAGTCACTGGATCCCGGCTAAAAACATGACGGGATGACGAAAGTCGAACGACTACCTGAATGTAAGCAGTTTGTTCGTTGAATCACGAGTAAAGCCGCATCGTATGGCGGTGGTAGTTAACATCATGAATACTATTCCGGATAGCAGTGTGCTAATCCTCGTGTTCATAACGCAGCTCAACAGGCTGCATATCTCCATCGGCCTTTTTAAACCCGCGCATTTCCAGCACACCCCTGGTGTTTAGCGACACGATGATGTAATAGGCTTCGGGATAACCCGCTTCCTGCATGTCAGCTGCAGAAGGTACCGGCGGGCTTTCGGGATGTGAGTGAACGATAGCGAACAGGTCTTCACCATGCTCGCGCATATGTTTCATTGCGGCAATTTGCTGCTTGGGCTCCATCTCAAAATGCACCGAAGGATCGGCTGCAATATTTTTCACAGCATAGTAATGAGCCGGGCTGCCGCCAGAGGCGCTGATCAGGCCGCATGATTCGCTGTGTTCGTGTTGCTGTGCATGGGTAAGGATCTGGTTTACCAGTTTTCTCGGAAGTACAAGTTCAGTGTTCATTTTATCCACCTGTTTTATTTGCCGCATACAGGACATGCAGGATCAGGTTTTAATTGCATACTGCGCCAGTTCATAGATAGCGCATCAAAAACAAGCAGGCGACCGACCAGCGTTTCGCCGACAGCGCAGATGACTTTTATGGCCTCCAGTGCCTGCATGCTGCCGATAATGCCGACCACCGGTGCAAGAATGCCATTCTCGCTGCAGGTCTGTTCTTCATCGTCGGAGACCGGGTAGAGGCAATTGTAACAGGGACTGTCCTGCCGGCGCTTGTCAAACACGCTGATCTGGCCTTCGAAGCGGATAGCCGCACCGGATACCAGTGGTACGCGATGCGCAACGCAGGCGGCGTTTATCGCAAAGCGCGTCTCGTAATTATCACTTGCATCGAGAACAACGTCGGCCTGCTGTACCAGTTTTTCGAGTGTCTGCTGATCAGGTTTGATATCAATGGTGGTGATCTGTGCATCCGGGTTGATGCGCAACAGGTTTCGCTTCGCCGAGTCGACTTTTGGCATGCCGATGTCATCATGGTGATGAACAATCTGGCGTTGCAGGTTGGTTAATTCCACGCTGTCAAAATCAACCAGGGTCAGTGCGCCGATGCCGGCGGCTGTTAAATAAATGGCTGCGGGCGACCCGAGTCCACCCATGCCAATGATCAATACGTGTGCATCCAGCAGTTTCTGCTGACCTTCGACATCGATCTGCGGCAGCATGATTTGCCGGTTGTAACGCAGTAATTGCTCATCATTCATTTGATTAATGATAACAGCAACGATAATACAGTGGCGAGGAAGGAGGTTCGAGGTACGAGGAGCTGCTGTTCGGAATAAACTCGTCATACCTGCGGAGGCACACTTCTGTTCGGAATAAACTCGTCATGCCTGCGGAGGCAGGCATCCAGCGTCTTAAGTCACTGGATTCCGGCTAAAAAACATGCCGGAATGACGATGTTTTAAGATATTCTATAAATTTAAGTCGGATGTTTAGAAGTATGGTAAAGCCGCAACGTATGACGGCGTTCACTAACTTCACGGATAATATTTCTGACTGTCACGAAGGGCGAGAAAGGTGCAGCTGAAGTCAACGTACGGTTGCTTAAATCCGTCGCGGTTATTAAACGTGTTTGCGCCAGTCGTGTGGGCGCGGGTCCTGTAGCGGGTGTTGGGATAATGTGAGCGTGGGTGCGTTGTCATTACCGGCTTCATCGACGCCGATGCTTGCACGCAATGCATCCTCGCAATAGGAGAAGACGGCGCGCTTGAGCCGGACAACAAGGCTGTCATCGAGATCAAAACCCACATCGCGCAGTGCAGACTCGATCATTTGCAGGGTAAGTTCTTCGACGTTGTAGCGAATGTGCATGCAGCATGGAGCCGCCACTTCTATGTGTTTGATACCCGGCACACCGCTCAGCAGCTGCTCGGCCTTCTTCGCCTGGTCGGGTGTTGAAAGCTTGAAGCGAATTTCGCGGTTTTTAATGGTGTCATTGCACAGTGGCATAGGTCCAATCTAGGCCAGATGCCTGCTGATTTCAAGCACTGGATTCAGCCTGCCGGGATTTACCATATCGGCCTGCTGTCACACGCGGCTGACCGGCAAGATCCGTTAGCTGGAGTATGTCTTCAAAACCGCCCTGCAGAAAGCAGTCATAAACCGGCTGTTGCTGATCATAGCCGTGTTCGACGATCAGCCAGCCACCGGCTTTTAGACGCTGACCTGCCTGCTGTGCCAGGTGTCTGATCGCATCCATGCCCTGTTTGCCCGAGGCCAGTGCCGCTTCGGGTTCAAAGCGCACATCGCCTTGAGCCAGGTGCGGATCATCGATCGCTATATAAGGTGGATTGCTTATTATCAGGTCAAAATCAAGGCCTGTCAGCGGTTCGAGCCACTGGCCGTGCACAAAACGTATGTTGCCGAGTTTGTGTACCGATGCGTTGTGACGGGCGATATCGAGCGCTTCTCCCGAGCTGTCAGTTGCAATGATATTCCATGCAGGACGTTCTACAGCGAGTGCGCAGGCTATGGCGCCGCTACCGGTACCCAGATCGGCAACAGTCAATGCGGGACTGCTGGAAAATTTTTCCAGCACCAACTCGACCAGTGTTTCGGTTTCAGGTCTTGGTATCAGTACATCACTCGTGACCTTTAAAGACAGTGACCAGAATTCTCTTTCACCGGTGATGTATGCCACGGGCCTGCCTTCAAGGCGTTGTTGCAGAATCTGTTCAAACTGCATCGCCTGATGTGGTGACAGCTGCTTGTCAGGCCAGGCGATTAAATGGCCGGGTGAACAGCCGAGTACATGGCAGAGCAGGATGCTGGCATCGACAGCGGGGCTCGGGCTGGTGGCCTGCAGCCTGTGTCGCGCCTCACTCAGTGCCTGGCTGATGGTCGTCACGACCTTATTGTTCGGCGAGTAATGCCAGTTGCTCGGCCTGGTGTTCGTTTATCAATGGTTCGATGACCTGGTCGAGGCCGCCCTGCATAAAATCATCGAGCTTGTACAGGGTCAGGTTGATGCGGTGATCAGTCACCCGTCCCTGGGGGAAGTTGTAAGTGCGAATTCTTTCAGAGCGGTCACCGCTGCCAACCAGGCTTTTGCGTGTTTGCGCTTCTTCACTGCGTTGCTTCTCGAACTCGCTGTCCATGATGCGTGCCTGCAGCAACGACATCGCACGCGCCTTGTTCTTGTGTTGTGAACGTTCATCCTGGCACTCAACCACCATTCCGGTCGGGATGTGGGTCAGGCGAACTGCAGAGTCGGTCTTGTTGACATGCTGACCACCGGCGCCCGATGCGCGGTAGGTATCTACCCTGAGGTCGGCAGGATTGATCTCGATTTGTTCGATCTCGTCGGGCTCGGGCATGATCGCGACGGTTGCGGCCGAAGTGTGCACCCGGCCCTGGGATTCGGTTTCGGGTACGCGTTGAACGCGGTGTGCGCCGGATTCAAATTTAAGGCGTGAATAGGCGCCTTCACCGATGATGCGCGCAATAATTTCCTTGTAGCCGCCGTGCTCACCTTCGTTCTGGCTCAATATCTCGACTTTCCAGCGGCGTTCTTCCGCATAACGTGAATACATGCGGAACAGGTCGCCGGCAAAAATGGCAGCTTCATCGCCGCCGGTTCCGGCGCGTATTTCGAGGAATATATTGCTGTTGTCGTGCGGGTCCTTGGGTAGCAGCAGCTTTTGTAGTTCCATTTCAAGCGATCCAAGCTGCTCGGAAGCCATGGCTTTCTCTTCGACAGCCATATCGCGCATCTCGGGGTCTTTATCGGCAAGCATTTCTTCTGCGCTCTTCAGGTCTTCCCTGGCCGATGTATAGTCCTGGTAGCAGTTCACCACCGGTTCCAGCTGTGCGTATTCCCTGGAAAGATCACGGAACTGGTTTTGATCGCCAATCACATCAGGATCTGCCAGCAGGCCGGCAATTTCTTCGTGACGATCAATCAGGTTATTGAGCTTGTTTAATATTGAATCTTTCACAGCGGTGATGAATCAGTTGTTGGCTTAGCCTGGTTGTTCATAAAACCACACGGACAAACTGTAGCAGGTTAAAAGTCATTAAATTTGGTGTAACTTCTTGTCATATTATTCACTATCGATTATTTTGCGTCCGCCTTCGTGCAATATGCGGGCTAGTCAGTGGACTTGTCTATAAAAAGACGGCGTGCGGCCTGAATCAGGTCGTGGCGCTCTTCTTCACCCGCCTTGCGCAGCTCGGTGCTGGGTTGATGCAGGAACTTGTTGGTAAGCGTGTGTGCCAGAAAGGACAGTACATCTTCAGGGGACTGTCCCGAGGCCAGCTGTTTCATGGATTTTTTCAGCACCGCGTCACTGAAATCCATTGCCGTTGATCGTAGCTCGGAGATGACATCGACCGCAACCAGCGAACGTTGCCAGTCAAGGTAATGTTCGACTTTCTCATCAATGATCTCGTGTGCCTGCTCGGCGGCCTGCTGCCGGTTTTGCAGGTTCTCGTTGATAACCTCCTGCAGGTCATCAACGGTGTAAAGGTAAACATCATCCAGCGAGCTGACTTCAGGTTCTATGTCTCTGGGTACTGCAAGGTCGACCATGAATATCGGTGCATGCTTGCGTTTTTTCAGTGCGCGTTCAACCGTACCCTTGCCCAGCACAGGCAGGGGGCTTGCAGTTGAGGCGATCACAATATCGGCGCGGTGAAGGTGGTCGCCAATGTGTTGCAGGCTTATCGCCTCGCCATTGAATTCCTCGGCAAGAAGTTGCGCACGTTCCTGGCTGCGGTTGGCAACGATGATATTTTTAATGTGCTGGGATTGCAGATGACGCGCAGCCAGTTCTATGGTTTCACCTGCGCCAATCATCAGGGCGGTCGAATCATTCAGGTCGCCAAATATCTGGCGTGCCAGGCTGGTCGCTGCAAAGGCGACAGATACCGGGCTTGAGCCGATCGCCGTATCGGTACGTACCTGCTTGGCGACAGAAAAGGCGTGTTGAAATAATTTACCCAGCAGCTGGCCGACGGTGCCCTCATGGCTGGCCATGATATACGCCTGCTTCATCTGGCCGGTAATCTGCGGTTCGCCCAGTACCATTGAATCCAGCCCGCTGGCGACCTCCATGGCATGGCGGATCGATTGCTTATGGCCGTGAATATATAAATGGTTTTCCAGTATCGAGGGTTCCAAACCGTGGAATCCGCTGAACCATTCAATCAGGCGCTGGTCATCATCATTATTATGCGCGTCTTCACCGGACTGATCATCTGAATGCAGTACACAATATAATTCAGTACGGTTGCAAGTTGATACAATAGCGGCTTCGGTTACGCCGTTCACCTTGATAAGGCTGTTTAGCGCCTCTCGCAGATTCTGCGGGGTGAATGCCAGCCTCTCACGCAACTCCAGTGGCGTGGTTTTGTGGTTAAGGCCTAATGTTATCAATGACATAGCTGGCGTGTGTGTGGCGAGAAAACCCGTGATTTTGAGGCATGCTACCGCTTAACTCAAGCGTACCGAAATTTGGAGCAAAATGCGTTATATTCTTTTATATGAAATCAAAAAATTTAAATTCTGAAGTGCTTTTTTTCAAGCAGGGTTTTGTCTACCTGCTTGTTTTGTCTGTGCTGACATTAAATGCCTGCGCAATAACCAGTGAGCAAGTTTCAGACGAGGATATTGACAGTATCCCGGTTCAGGCCGGGCTGTCAGAACAGCTTCTCTATGATCTGCTGGTCGGCGAGTTCGCCGGCAATGCCGGTGATATGGAACTTTCGGTTGAGTCTTATAACCGTGCTGCGATGGAAACACCCGATGCCCGGGTTGCAGCACGGGCAAGCTACATTGCCGTGTACGGCCAGCGTTACAAGGAAGCGCTGGTGTTGCTCGAGCGCTGGGAGAAGCTTGACCCGGATGATAGTGAAATTGCACGCATGTATGCCATCACCTATCTAAAGCTCGGACAGCCGCTGGAAGCTGCGACCTATATACAGAGTATTCTCGATACCGTCGAAGGCAACGGGCACGAGAAAGCGCTGGCGGTCAAACGCCTGCTCGCCAAGGAAGCCAGCACTGAAGACGGCCTCATGGTGCTGGAAGCCCTGAACAAGTCGGCTCCCGGAAATCAGCATATGTTGCTGCTGCAGGCCCGCTATGCGGCGCAGCTGGAAAAATATGACGATGCATTAGATCTGCTTGACCAGGTGCTTGAAATCGATTCGACACAGGCAGATGTGCATATTATCAAGGCCAGAATACTGGCTGCCCAGGGTAAGCAGGAGCAGGCGATGGCTCTGATCGCGCTGGTGCTGATGGAACAGCCGGATAATGACCATCTGAGGTTGCAGTATGCGCGCATGCTGGTCGAACAAAGACAGTTTAACCAGGCCAAGGCCCAGTTCAATTTACTGCTGAAAGATGACCCGGAAAATGCAGATATTCTGCTCAGTCTTGGCCTGCTCAATATCGAAACAGGGGAACTCGACGAGGCCTCCACCCACCTGACGCACCTGGTGGATATGGGTCAAAAGCAGGATATTGCGAATTATTACCTGGGACGAATTGCGCAGAACAGGGAAGAGCACAAGATTGCGATCAGCTACTACCTGAAAGTGAAATCGGGCGATTATGTGTTTGATTCCAAGATGCGCATCGCCGGGCTGTTTGCCCGTCTCGGCAGGGTCGATGAAGGTTTGCAGCAGCTCGAAGTACTGGCCGAAAAACAGACTTCCTGGCCGCTTCGTGTGAGAGCCTATCTTGCCCAGGGTGAGATACTGGCAAGCAAGCAGCGTTATGCGGAAGGCATGGAAATGTACAGCCGTGCACTTCAGCAGAAACCGGATGATGCGGACCTGTTATATGCACGCGCCCTGATGGCGGAAAAGGTTGATCGTATCGATATCACCGAGTCGGACCTGCTCAAGTTGCTGTCCGCTGAACCGGAAAACGCGAATGCGCTGAATGCTCTGGGATACACGCTGGCGGACAGGACAGAAAGGCTGGAAGAAGCGCTCGACTATATCAAGCGTGCGGCTGAGCTGGTGCCGGATGATCCCGCGATACTGGATAGCCTGGGCTGGGTCAGCTACCGACTTGGTAACATGCAGGATGCGCTGAAATGGCTGGGAATGGCTTTCGAGCGTCTTGAAGATGCTGAAATTGCGGCACATTATGGCGAGGTGCTATGGAAAAACAACCAGCGGGATGAAGCCGAGAAAGTGTGGAAAATCGGCCTGGAAAATAACTCCGAACACCCCGTCCTGCTTGAAACCATGCACAGACTGAAGGACTGATTTTTGCCCTTGATGTCGCTTCAACAAACGCGCATAACATTCATGCGCTATCTACTCATCTATCCCCTGATACCGATACTGGCTTCATGTGCAAGCATATCTGAGCAGGTACTGGATCGCCCGGAAGACTGGGAGGCGAGGCTGCAACAGCATCAGCAGATCGAGGACTGGACCATCAGGGCCCGGCTGGGCGTGCAGTCCGAGACTGATGGCGGCAGCTTTGATGTCTTCTGGCAACAGGTGGCCGATGCGTATGAAATCCGACTCATCGCACCCATGGGACAGGGGGCAGTACTGATCAATGGAGACAATAGTGGAGTTACGATCAGCCTGGCAGATGGCCGGACAGAGTACTCGAATGATGCCGATGAGCTGTTTTCATCGATGACGGGATTGTCGCTGCCTGTTAATGGACTGCAGGACTGGTTACGTGGAATGCCTATAGAGGGTGAAGAGATTCAATACATAAGCTGGAATGAGCCAGGGCAGCTGTACAAACTCGAGCAAAGCGGCTGGCAGGTCGAGATGAGTCGCTACAAAGCTGTTGCCGATTATGAATTGCCACATGCATTTTATCTTGAACGCGAAGACCAGCCTGAACTCAGTGTGCGACTGCTGGTGCGCGAATGGCTGCCAGCACAGTAAGCGTCCAATAGTCAATGAACGAGCACAATCCTTATTGGCCTGCACCTGCCAAGCTAAACCTGATGCTGCATATCACAGGGCGAAGGGCGGATGGTTATCACGAGCTGCAAACGGTATTCCAGTTTCTGGATCTTTGTGACGAGCTGCAGTTCCAGGTTAGCTCGAATGGTCAAATCGACCGGGCAGAGGGGCTGTCATCAATCAATGCTGAAGACGATCTGGTGGTGCGCAGCGCCAGGGCCTTGCAGCAAACAACCGGCACTGCGCAGGGCGTCAATATACGTGTAAGAAAGCGAATTCCGGTGGGTGCCGGTCTGGGTGGCGGCAGCTCGGATGCAGCCACCACATTGCATGCCCTGAACCGGTTATGGCAGCTGGATCTTGATGTACACCAGCTCGCAGATATCGGCCTGGGCCTGGGCGCCGATGTGCCGGTATTTGTACACGGTTTTGCGGCCTTCGCCGAAGGCGTTGGTGAGCGCCTGCAGCCCGTTTCCACTAACGAGTGCTGGTATTTGCTGATCACTCCCGATGTGCATGTTTCTACAGCAGAAATATTCTCTGATCCGGATTTGACACGGGATTGCCCAGCAATCAAAATATGCGACCTTTCGACGACCGGCTGGGATAATGTGTGTGTTCCTG
>Ga0209536_100008818_pt1 | contig 15080 bp, 12 predicted proteins | sample DeeMarSeWOR28_12_FD_187461 | JGI IMG/M metagenome (GOLD analysis project Ga0209536, IMG submission 187461) | Marine sediment microbial communities from White Oak River estuary, North Carolina - WOR-2-8_12 (SPAdes) (version 2) | ecosystem: Environmental > Aquatic > Marine > Intertidal zone >...
TCATAACAATTACAAAGGCTTATGTCTAGCGCTATTATTTCGTTAAATATTAACAGCTTACGAGCGGTCGGGGAACTCTAAAAACTCCCCGACCCCTCAATTATTTAAACAAGGGAACCAAAATATCAATGCGTGAACAGCCAACCTACGATCTTAGTCTAAAGATTCGCCGCTACGATCCCGATACCAAGCGCTCTTGGATTCAGGCTTATCATGTCGAAGCAGGACGAATCCTTCGATTTGTTGATCTTTTCCGCAAAATCAACGCCGAACAAGACCCCAGCCTGGCATGGAGTTCCTCCTGTGAACACGGCCAGTGCGGAAGCTGTTCGATTAACGTCAACGGCAAACCCTTGCTTGCATGTGAGCTTCTGGTCGAAAACGCTGTCCAATACTTCAAAACTACCATTTTTCAGATAGGACCTTTGAACGTCGCCCCGGTTGTTCGCGATCTGGTTGTCGATATATCAAAGGCCTATGAACGAATTGATCAGATCAAACCCTATATCATCCAACCTGCTCCTCCGCCGACAGAAAACAATGAGTATCCAATTACCCCCCACGAGCTGGAACGCTATGTCAATGCCACCCGATGCATCAACTGCTTTTGTTGTTCATCGGCATGTATCAGCAGTCATAAGACATTTCTGGGACCCAATGCGATGTTGGCAACCATTGTCCGTGTCATGGATCCTCGTGAGCAGGAAAAGGACCAAAGGCTAAAAATTCTTTACAGCGAGAATGGAATCTACCGCTGCCACTCTTCGCGGGCTTGCTCCTTTGTGTGTCCCAAAGAAATAGATGTGGCGCATTTTATTGCGATGGCAAAAGAAGGAAGAATCACCGAACAAGAGTAATTGCGGAACGGCTTTCAACTATCCATGAATATCAAGCAAATCGATCATCTGGTTCTAACCGTAAAAGACATAAAAGCAAGCTGCAAATTTTACACTACCGTAATGGGTATGAAAGAGGTCGACTTCGGACAGGGCCGCAAAGCGGTGATTTTCGGCAATCAGAAAATCAACTTCCATCAGCAAGGCAAAGAATTCGAACCTAAGGCGTTGCATCCGACACCTGGTTCAGGAGACCTTTGCTTTATTACCGATGCCCCGATGTCTGAAGTCATAGCGCATGTTCGAGCCTGCAGGATAGAAATCTTAGAAGGTCCTGTAAAAAGAATTGGTGCTATGGGATCTATGACGTCAATTTATCTAAGAGATCCTGATCAAAACTTGATCGAAATTGCAACCTATCAAAGGGAGCGCTAATGAATTTGAAACTTACACAAGAAGTCGTCCAAAGATGCTATGATTTAAATTACAACACATTATCTGTAGAGGTCGTCGACCGCGTCAAGTATCTCCTTCTGGACTATATTGGCGTTGCTGTTCGAGGTTCATTAAGTGAATCCAGCGGTCCCGTTCACCGGTTTATCCGCAATGTGGACAAGAGCGAGGAGGGGGCCGTCGTTTTTGGAACAAACATGCGAGCAAACCCGCCATACGCTGCGCTTGCAAACGGCATTGCCGCCCATTCGGTCGAATTGGATGATGTGGTCAACGAAGCTTCTCTTCACCCGGGAGTTGCCATCATGACTGCGGCTGCGGCTGCTGCAAATATGACGACGTGTACCGGCAAAGAATTCATCGAAGCTATTGTCGCCGGCTATGAGGTGACAACGAAATTGGGCATCGCACTGGATCCTGCAGCCCACTATGCTCAGGGTTTTCATCCCACTGGAACTTGCGGAACCCTGGGAGCCGCAATTACTGTATCTAAAATTTTAAAGTCTGATCAACAATCAATGTTGAATGCCTTAGGAATTGCGGGCAGCCAGGCTGCCGGTTCCATGGAGTTTTTAACTGATGGTGCCTTTACCAAGCGCTTTCATCCCGGATGGGCTGCACACAGCGGTGTTATTGCTGCTTTGCTTGCCCGGGAGAAGTTGACCGGTCCGAGTACGATTATCGAAGGCAGATTCGGGTTTTTGCATGCCTATTCACCCAAATCGAATTCCAGCAAGGTTTTGGAGAATTGGGGGAATCCGTATAAAGTCATGCGGACAAGTATCAAACCCCATGCCTGTTGCAGATACAAACAAGGACCCATTGACGGCATATTGCAGATAATGTATGAAAACCAGCTAACCGCATCGGATATTGAAAAAGTTACCTTAAGCATACTGAAAGCCGGCTTTGCATTAATCGCAGAGCCTCAAGAAATAAAGTACAATCCCAAATCGATTGTGGATGCGCAATTCAGTATGCCGTTTGGGGCTGCAGTTGCGATAATGTTTGGCAAGGCTAGCTTGGATGAGTACACCATGGATAACATTACCTCGGCTGAAGTAAAAGCAATGATGGATAAAATCAATTGTGTAGAGGATCCGGAGATTGAAAAAGAATTCCCCAAGAAGTGGCCCGCGCTGGTGACCATTATAACGAAGACCGGAAAGAAGTATTCTACGAAAATAGAATATCCCAAAGGCGATCCGGAGAATCCTTTTTCGTGGAACGAACTGATAGCCAAATTTCAAGATCTCGTCTCCCCGGTTTATTCTGAAACCAGGCAGAAGCAAATCTTAGACAATGTAAGGTCTCTGGAACAAGTAGAGGACGTAAATAGCTTATCGACACTTTTAACAAAAAATTGAGCTAAGGTTCTGGGGTTCAAGGTTGTCTTAATCTGAAAGCTCTGATTCCTTGAAGCCTGAATCCCTGACCCCTAAACCCGTGGACCCTGAACCAACGTAATGGATTTATTCTCCCTGCACCGCTGGCGTCCATAAATAATAAAAACCGGTTTGAAGTCCGGACAAGGATCCCGGCAGATCAATCGATACCAAAGAAAAACCGCGCCCCTCAAAACGCGTGGTGGATGTATTGTAGAGGTTGTCGTCCGGATATTCGGTGCGACGATAGACAACAATTCTAGAATCTTCCGACAGTCCGGCAAGTTTTTTAGCCTCACGGACAGCGTCATCCAGGTATCCAATCTTGTCTACCAATCCCAGCTTCAGGGCTTCATCAGCTAGAAAAACACGTGCGGTGGAGATTTCAGCTAACTGCCGTTGATTGAGTCTGCGATGCTCGACCACCCGATCCAGAAATCGTTGTCCGAGCTTTTCAGTGAGCGCTTGAAGAATCTTTTCCTCTTCCGCAGTTGTGCGCCGAAAAGGAGAGCCCATATCCTTGTTTTTTCCGGATTTATTTATTTCAACAGCCACGCCGATTTTACCCATCAGGCCGGTTACTTTCGGCCGGAAAAAGATGACTCCAATCGAACCGGTTAGGGTTGTGGGGTGGGCAATGATCAAATCCGCAGGAAGTGACATGTAATATCCTCCGGAGGCCGCAAGGCCCATCATGGCAACAACCACCTTCATTCCGGTCCGCTTCTTGAATGCCAAAATTTCGCTGTAAAGGACATCACTGGCAGTGACAGACCCTCCGGGAGAATCCATTTTTAAAAGTATCGCTCTGATTTTTTTATCTTTCTCGGCCAGTCTGAGCTGACTGACAAATTCTTGAACCATACTCGGCCGGGTACGAAAAAATTGCTCTTTTGGAGCGTCGGAAATGATCCCCCTTATTGGGATGACCAATAATTTACCTTCCGCCTCACCCTGGAGTGTGAACTCCTTTAGCGGATCGGCAGCGCTTGGATAGAGCTTAATTTTAGGAGGTGTGCAACCACCTGAAAGACATATAAATATTAATATGATAACGAGAAAACGTATTCGCATAGTCGTCCACCTTTAGTGTTCACTGGTATCTTGATTGCTATTTTTATGCGTGTTGTGCCAAAATAGCGTGGTTGGTTGGTGTTCCCATAATTAACGATTAACGATTGACTATTGAATATTTAAAGAACTCTGTCAATCTTAAAACCTCGATTTAGAACCAATTTAGTCGGAAAAGCTTGAACAAAAACGCGATTTACGCTAACTTAACTCACCAAAAATAAGCATAAATGTGAGGTGAGCCCGCCCTATGGAAATTCTGGAAAACATTCCTGTTGAAGTGAAAATAGCGGAGATCGAAAGAAGGCTTCATTTGACTCGCGATGAGGATTTGAAATCAGCACAACAACTTGTTGAATCTTCCCTGGTCCTAATAGAGGCAAAAGCCTTATATAAAATCTGTTATATCGAAGAAAAGCTTGAAAAGGCTGTAAGGGTGGATGGTTTATGCTTTAAAAGCAAGGTGCTGCGTAAAAATTTGGATGAAGTGGAACGAATTTTTCCTTATGTGGTCACCATCGGACCTAAATTTGAGGAGGAGATGAGAAATTGTCCCGACCTCTTAAAAAAATTCTACCTCGATACCATCGGGACGCTAGCTTTAACCTCGGCACGCAAACACTTGGAGAATCATTTACAGTCAAAATTCGCACTCAGTAAAATGTCATTTATGAGTCCGGGTTCTCTGGCGGATTGGCCAATCCAAGAACAACGACCGCTGTTTGAGCTACTTGAAGATGTAGAAAAATATATAGGCGTAAAGTTAAACGACAGCCTTTTGATGCTTCCGGCAAAATCCGTATCCGGTATTTATTTCCCCACCGAGATTACATTTTTCAGCTGTCAGTTGTGCCCACGAAAAGAATGCATGGGCAGGAAAGCCGCCTTTAGCGAGAAACTCGCCAAAGAATATGGGATCCTCGAATGAGTATGTGTTTCTTCCGACTGAATCCCATACAATCAGATTTACTCAGTAACTTTAAAGACTTTATCGTTTTCTCGAACCCGTTCTTTCACTCTCAAGCCGATGAAATCGCCCGCTTTGGCTTCTTCGATCGGTTGATTATTCAACTCCATGCTGGTCACTTCTTCAGTAAATTCCGTGGTGTGCCCACTAAATCTCAGCACATCGCCCTTTTTAATACTTCCTGCGGTCACTTTAACTGCAGCAACACTGGGCTTGGCAAAAAACTTGGCCACAACACCGACTTGTTCTTCCTCGACCATTATCATACCTCCTTTTATCGATTGGTTTAGCTGGTTGTAAGGATTGTAAATGAAACCTTTGCTGATCAGATATACAGTAGTTCTGAAGGAGGAATATGTGGTGGACAGATCTAGCAGAACCGCGCTAGAGTTCAGCAAAGTGTATCAACAACATCACTGATATCAAGGAATTAGCTGTAAAGTCAAGAGAATATAGATCGGATAAAAGACAGGGTATTGAAAGGAAATTATCCAGCGGGTTGCTTCAACCGCTTAATCCGCTCTTTGGCAAAATCATATTCCAGCCATGTATCTAAAAATGTACCCAGCGCTTCTTTATAATGCTTTATGGCTTTGTTTTTATCCCCGGATCCTTCAGACCAGAAGCCAAGTACCGTAGAGGCTGTAATCAGGTTTTCGGGAGTTTCTCCGGCCTGCTTTTTTAGTAAATCTTCAGATTGTTTACCCAACAAATATTCACTAATCGTCTGGTACCAGGGATCTCGAGTGCCTCTTAAAAATGCTTCAAGATTTGTCTGAGCTTCAACCTCCTGACCCTGATAGTGCAAAATACCTGCCTCCATTAATCCCAAACCCATTCGGTCCGAGTATTGGCGGCCACCGGTTTTAAGAAATTTACGAATATATGCCAGCGACTCCGCCCAGGCTTCGTCTGCGGCACTGTAGTATGCCAGGCCTACCAGGATCTGACGATTCTCCGGATACATTCCATGAATTTCCTGAAGAGCCGCTAACTTGTCCTTTATGCTGGTTCCGTCAGTTAAAAGCTTCGTGCGAAGAGGACCTAATTTCTCTTCGCTGCCCTTCTTATCTTCCAAGGATTTCTGGACTTTTTTCTCGAAGGCCTCTACATTTTTGCTGTATTGCGCCAAAAGTTTCTTTTTTTTCAGAGATTCCCGCCTGTATTTTTGAATTTCTTCCAAGCTGGAGCTTGCTAGAAAAAATTCCCAAGCGTTGGTATCGGCCAATAAAATCGCTTCTCGCATCAGTTTTTCCGCACCTGCCCAATCTTTCTGCTTTGACCGCAGAAGCCCAACAACATAATTCAGCCAGCTTTTTTCGGAAGAGGTATACCATCCATCCAAAGCGGAATCCTCATCTATCATACCTTCCAGGACGCGAACCAGGTAGCTTTGGAATTCAGCCGGCGATCGCCAATCCAACGCCAGCAGATCATCACGATACGCCCGCCCGCCCTTTTCATCAGACATCCAATCTATTAGATAAAGCAGAAGCCTGGCATCGAAGTTTTCAGCATCCATGGACAGCGACTGGGAAAAATATTGCTTCGCCCCCTGTATGTCACCAGAGCAAAGGTGCATAATCCCCGTGGCCATGACTAATGCCGGCTGCTGGCTGCGCTTCAATTCCTCATCCGCCAAGGTTTGCGCCTCGGCCCATCTTCCCTCCACGGCTTTTTCTCTTATTTTTTTCAGGGTATCTTCTACGGAAAAATCCAACTCGCCGTTCCATTTAATTTGACCGGCTTTGAGTTCTTTAAGAAATTCTACAGCCTTGGTAATGGGTAAAATCATACCAAGGTCCCAACGAGGGGTGGCCATCGGAAGAAATCCTTGGGTATAGTCCATGGCAACACCGGAGACGATGCCGATGACCTTGCCCTGCATATCGATAACGGGGCCGCCACTGTTTCCGCCGTAGATGGACGCATCAACCTGAAGCATATTTTCAAATGAGCGTCGAACATGTCCGCTGGTGACACTTACATTAACCGTGTCCGCCTGCGTCCGGCTGCCTAACGGAAAACCCAGTGTGATCAGGCGTGAAAGCTTGGGAATGCGTTGGGGATCCATTTTCAGATCCAACGGCAGAGGTTTAAGTCCATCAGGGACCTTCTCTATTTTTAAAACGGCAAAATCATCTTTAAGCGGAGAAGTCATCACTTGGCGGGTTTGAACCGGGGGCTTCGGCACCCCGGCGATGGAAATGCGCGGTGATGATTCACTGCCGAATGCCAGATCGACTAAATAAATATCGGTTAGCTCAGAGTTTTCCAACATCCGGGCTGCTCGGTTAAACGCTCTTTTGCCTTCAAACCACAAAAAAATCCGGTAGCCGAATTGCGGTATAATATCCGACAGTATAAGCTGCTGCGCAGTGGCAAAGAGTGTGGTGTCCTCCAACCACGGACAAACCACATGGCGGCCGGTCAGCATGTAACCATCGGTGTCCACCAGAAAAGCTGTTCCTTCTGCCATATTGCGGTAATACTCAACCTCATCATTTTTTAACCAGTACTCCACAAGGACAAAAGCAACAGATGAGGCATATTTATTGGCGTATGCTTCCAGAGATCCTACATCATCTTTTCGTTGGCCGAATTGAAACCAGGATAAAATACCGAAAATAGTCAATAGGATAACAACCACCGCCAATAGGCTTATTCTTTTTTGAAGACTTCTGATCGTCCGCGTAGGAGCAATGGTAACTTCAGGAGCTGGTTCCTCGGCTGTTTCAAACTCTTTTTCTTTAATGCGCGCCAGAGAATTAGCCACTTCGGTCATCGACCGGGGCCGCATGTCTGGATCGTCAGCCAGCATGACTTTAAGAAGGATTTGAGCTTCAGGTGGCAGTTGGAGTTCATCGACCTTGGCCCGAAAATCCATACGCTCCAGATCGGCCGTTAGCAGTTCTACAAAAACCTTGCCCAGCGACCAAATATCACTTCTAAAGTCGAGTGGTCGCTGGTGGATAATATCCGGGTGACAGCTAAGAAGTCGTTTCAACATTGGGCCGGGACGATCTAGTTTGGGGTCGAAAAAGCGGGAAAGTTTGTAATCGATTTTAACTTTAAGCGCTCCGTTTTCGCCCGTGACAACAATGACGTCGTTTAAAATGAGGTGGGGAATAAAGTAACCTTCCCGATGAAGCACAGCAATGGCGCAGGCCATTTGATAAAATAAATCAAACAACAGTCGACGATCAGAAAGGCGCCCGGATGCCAATAAAGACCCCCAACTTTCGGTGTCGACCCATTCGCTGATTCGGTACCAAAGACCGTCGCTTGAGCGTCTGATGGCATGATGTCTGACAAAGCCCTCATCCGGAAGTTTTTTAAGTTCCTCAATTTCTCGCATCAACCTTGAGGCTACCTCACTGTCAACCCCGGATTGTTGAGTAAACAGCCGAATCATTACATGTTCGTTTGTTCGTTCTCGAATGGCCCGACAAAGAAAACTGGCGTGGCCCTCGTGAAGGACATCGACGATGCGGTAATCGTCAATGTATTTTCTACCTTCTCCGATCTCTTTGCCACACGAAGGGCAGATGATGATCTCTTCGGCGACCTGTTGATCACACTTTGGACAAAGTTTCATTGGCTCTCAAAAAGCTTTGTTGATACCGGAGGTTCGAGCACGCACATACACATAGGACGACTCAGCTCGAGCCGTCTGGAAAATTTATACTCCCTCTTTTTGATTTGAGATAAACTTCAGGATGGATGATCTTCGGGGCTAAAAATATCAACGCTTAATCTCAACATAACGAACTGGGTTTGTGCGTGGAGCTCGGTTAATAATTTTTTCTATACTTTCAATATATTATAATAGCTTATGATTGATGTGTCAAGCGGGATAATATCTCTCCTGCCTACATCGGTGGGTATAGCTTCCGAATTCAACCATACTCGACCAGCCGAATACTTCATCTTTGAGTTTCTTTGAAAATATCTATTAGAATATCCGGGCGATTTGTAATGATCCCGTCCACTCCCATTTCGATGAAGCGAATCATTTCGCTTTTTGAATCAACGGTCCAGACAAAGACTTGAAATCCTAATTCATGGGCATCTCTTAGGTCATCGTAAGTCATTTGTTTGTAATAATGCGCCCACAGCCGACCGCCGGCCGCCTTTACAGCACGCGGAATCGATCCGTTGTAATCATCAATATCGATGCCGGCCATCCATGGAGAAGGACCGGGTTGACCCGGTTTGATATTGTTTAAACGACTTCCTATAAGTGACAGGTAAATTGTGGGAATACCAGGTGCAATTTTCTGAACATGCGCCAGCGCTCTCCAATCAAACGAAAGAATGTAGGCCTGCCTAGATAGCTTTTTTTCACGCAAGAGATTTACAACAGCCTCGACCACTACTTCAGGCGCTGGGGTCATATTCGGCTTTTCCGGTGATGTTTTAATCTCGATCCATATCTGGACCGCCCGGTTACATTGCTTTTTAATCAGTGAGACGACCTCGCGCAAAGTCGGAATGTGTTCTCCATCCGCAGGCTGTTGATTGGGATAGCGGCGCGCATATCGGGTACCGGGTTTCAGGCGTCCAACATCGTATTGCTTTAGCTGTGCTAATGTGAGATCGTTTATGGCCAAACCCGAAAGATCCTTTATCCATTTACCGTCGAATGTCCGGGTGATTTCCGGTTTCAGGCTGAAATCGTGATGGACAACGATTTTTTTATCCGCCGTAAGAAGCACATCCAACTCAATAGCATCCACACCGATCTCACATGCCTGACGAAAGGCTGCCAATGTGTTTTCAGGCATCAGCCCGGCTGCACCGCGGTGTCCGATAAGATAGATCTTCTTCTGCTGGGGTTGAACGTTTGCTTGAATCTCATTTTGCTTGGGAGAATGACAGGAGTTGACAAACAACAAGATTGTTACTCCAAGCAAAATTTTCGCCAATGTAAAATATTTTATATATGTTCGTTTCGTTATTTTTTGCCTCCTTTTTTAAAGTTTTAAAATTTGTTATCTGTTTAGTAAAAAATTAAAAAAATGTGAATGATAATTTTAATACCCCGTCTGCATACCCATTGTCTTTGAGGATACAAAATCCTGAAATTATGTATTATATCGGCTGGTTATCTTTTCTGATGAACACGTCAAATAACTGCAAAAAATGCCTTTCTACTTAGCATGCTACGGACTGCTTTTTTTGAGGATTTTCTTGACTAAAGGGAGCATAATCTGTTTATATACGCGCTAGTGAACACGTTTACATTCCAAATTCAGCATCTCCTTATCCTTTTGAAAGTTAATCAGCTTAGCGCTGAAATATAAAATAAACATTCTAATTTAATTTTAACCTTTAACCGAATTCACATCTTTTCATAATTTAGACTGCATCGACTCAGATAGCTTCGCTTTTGCAGCAAGCGTAAAGATATCGTTTTTAGATCTGACCCCCAACACCAACCTTTAACCGAAGAAAGGAGGCTTAAAAGATGAAACTACCCAAATGGATATTAACTGTTGCATTTATCGTTTTGGTGCTTTTCCCGGTAAGTTTGATGGCAGAGCCGATTACCATCAACTGGTGGTTTGCGCACGGAGGCCGATTGGGGGAAAAGGTCCAAGCCATCGTCGCTGGCTTTAACAAATCACAAGACCAATACAAAGTGGTTGCGACCTACAAAGGTAGCTATCCAGATACCATGACTGCCGGAATCGCGGCGTTCCGCTCAAAGAGCCCACCGCATATTCTGCAGGTCTTTGAGGTGGGTACCGCAACCATGATGGCGGCCAAGGGGGCAATAAAACCGGTCTATGAGGTGATGGCAGAATCCGGACTGCCTTTCGATCCAAATGCCTATCTGCCGACGGTGACCGGCTACTACACCACCCCTGATGGCAAAATGCTGTCGATGCCTTTTAATAGCTCAACACCCGTGCTCTATTATAATGTCGATGCGTTTAAAGCAGCAGGATTGGATCCCACCAAACCGCCAAAGACGTGGCCCGAAGTCGGCGAAGTTGCCCAAAAACTTTTAACGCTCAAAGATGCGGAGGGCAAACCGCGTTTCGCGGCCGGATTTTCAACCGCCTGGATATCCTGGATTCATATTGAAAATTTCAGCTCGTGGCATAATGTTCCCATTGGGACCAAAGCCAACGGCTTCGGTGGCTTGGACACTGAGTACACATACAACAGCCCCTTGCATGTAAAGCACATTCAACAACTAAACGACTGGCAGAAAGACAAAACCTTCATCTACGGTGGGCGACGAAACGACGGCAATGCGAAATTTACCTCAGCAGAGGTCGCCATGTACACCGAGTCTTCGGCGGGTTATGCGAATTTTAAAAAGAATGCCAAGTTTGAATTCGCCACCAGTATGCTTCCATATTGGCCGGTCACCGGTGCGCCCCAGAATACGATTATTGGCGGCGCCAGCCTGTGGGTGATGACAGGGCATCCTGCAGCAGAGTATAAAGGCGTGGCTGCCTTTTTCAATTATCTGTCCTCACCGGAGGTCCAGTCCGACTGGCATCTGTTTACCGGTTATCTGCCGATCACCATGGCAGCCTACGAGTTGACCAAGAAGCAGGGAGCTTATGAAAAAGACCCGGGTATGGAAACTGCTTTGAAGCAGATGACACTGAATAAACCGACCCAGAATTCGAAAGGATTGCGATTCGGAGATTATGTTCAGGTCCGCGACATCAACTACGGTGAATTGGAAGCCATCTTCTCGGGTCAGAAAACAGCCCAGCAGGGCTTGAATGATGCCGTCGCATCCGGTAACAAACTGCTGCGCAGGTTCGAAAAGGCCAATAAATAATCACACTTCACCAACAGCCGGATCCATTCCGAGAAGGGGTGGATCCGGTAATTTTCAATGTGTTCCGGTCAGCAAATGGAAAAGCGCGTTGTCTTTAACAATAAGATCCTGCCCTATATTCTGGTTACGCCGCAAATTATCATCACCCTGGTTTTTTTTATCTGGCCGGCTTCCCAGGCACTCTATCAGTCCGTATTACAAGAAGACGCTTTTGGTTTAAAAACCACTTTCGTCGGCTTATCAAACTTCGTATATATTTTTACGGATGACGTCTATCTGAACTCCATTTACGTCACGGTTATTTTCAGTTTTGCAGTTGCCGCCATTTCGATGTCGGTGGCACTGCTGCTGGCCGTGATGGCCGATCGGGCCATTCGCGCAGCGACCGCCTACAAAACGCTGATCATCTGGCCCTACGCGGTTGCACCTGTGGTGGGTGCCGTCCTGTGGTATTTTCTGTTTAACCCGACGGTGGGAATGATCGCCTTCTACCTGAAGGCACTCGGCATTGATTGGAATCACACTTTAAATGGGAAACAGGCCATGTTGCTGGTCATCATCGCCGCCGCCTGGCGGGAAATCTCCTACAATTTTTTGTTTTTCCTGGCAGGTTTGCAGGCGATACCCAAATCATTTATCGAGGCCGCCGCCATTGACGGTGCCTCACCGGCCAAACGCTTCTGGACCATTTCGTTTCCGTTGCTGTCACCCACCGCATTTTTTTTAATCGTGATGAATATTGTTTATGCCTTTTTCGACACCTTCGGCGTGATTCATGCCATCACCGGAGGCGGACCCAACTATGCCACCAACATCATGGTATACAAAGTCTTTCATGACGGATTTTTAAGCCTCGACCTCGGCGGGTCTGCCGCACAATCCGTCATTCTGATGATCCTGGTTATTGGGCTGACCGTTATTCAATTTCGCTATATCGAAAGAAAGGTGCATTATTAATCGGAGCAACTTATGGTTGAACATCGCCCCTGGCTGACATTTTTAACCCACGCCGTACTGATCATCGGCTGCGTGGTCATTGCCTTTCCGATCTATGTAACGTTTGTGGCCTCAACCCACTCACTGGAGGATATTGTCACTTATTTTCCAAAATTACCGGGCAATCAATTGATCAAAAATTACAGCGCTGCGCTTGCGGTAGGGTCCAGAGATGTTCTGGGCGCAACCGTCGGCACGATGATGCTCAACAGTTTGATCATGGCGCTGGGTATTACCTTCGGGAAAATTTTCGTTTCCCTGCTGGCAGCCTTTGCCGTCGTCTATTTTAAATTTCGTTTCCGCATGCTGTTCTTCTGGATGATTTTTATCACCCTGATGTTGCCGGTGGAGGTGCGTATTCTGCCAACTTACAAAGTTGCTTCCGATTTGAAGCTGCTCGACACCTATTCCGGACTGATTCTTCCGTTGATTGCTTCTGCTACGGCGACATTTTTGTTTCGCCAATTCTTTATGACCGTGCCGGATGAATTGTGTGAAGCAGTCAGAATTGACGGCGGCGGACCGATTCGATTTTTCTTCGATATCCTGCTGCCCATGTCCCGCACATCCATTGCCGCATTGTTCGTCATCCTCTTTATTTACGGATGGAATCAGTACCTCTGGCCCCTGCTGATTACCACGGACGAAAGTTATTACACCCTGTTAATAGGGATCAAAAGAATGCTGGATGTCGGCGATTCACAGGCGGAATGGCACATCATCATGGCTTCTGCCATGCTGGCCATGATCCCGCCGGTGCTCGTTGTTATCTTTATGCAAAAACAGTTTGTGCGGGGCATGACGGAAACGGAAAAGTAAAGAGAAACATATGGGGCTAGGTCCTATTTGGAATAATTGGCTTTGCTAAAAAGAATTCATATTTTAGAATATAGAGGCGTACGATCATGGCAGATGTCAGTTTAAATAATGTTTATAAAAAATTCGGAAAAACAGAGGTCATTCACGGGGTCAGCTGTGACATTAAGGATGGTGAATTTATCGTCATTTTAGGACCCTCAGGTTGCGGTAAATCCACCGTGCTCCGAATGATTGCAGGGCTTGAGGTTATTACGGAAGGCGAAATAAGCATTGAGGGCAAAGTGGTCAACCGTCTGGAACCGGCGGATCGCGATATTGCCATGGTATTCCAGAATTACGCGCTGTATCCCCACATGACGGTGTATAAGAATATGGCATATGGTCTCAAGATACGGCGCATGCCCAAAGAGGAGATCGACGAACGGGTGAGTAATGCAGCCAAGATATTGGAGCTAACCGAATTTCTGGATCGCAAGCCCAGGCAACTTTCCGGAGGGCAGCGCCAGCGGGTGGCAATGGGCAGATGCATTGTCCGTGAACCCAAAGTCTTTCTGTTCGACGAGCCTCTCAGCAACCTGGATGCCAAGCTGCGGGTACAGATGCGTCTTGAAATTCGAAAACTTCATGAGGATTTAAGAATTACAAGCATCTATGTCACCCATGACCAGGTCGAAGCCATGACCCTCGGTGATCGTCTCGTTGTCATGGACGACGGTTATGCCGCCCAAATCGGATCACCTCTGGACATATATGAGCGCCCGGCCACCCGGTTCGTTGCCGGTTTTATCGGATCACCGGCGATGAACTTTATGGACGTTCGATTGAGTGCAGATGGTCAATGGGCTGAAATCCCCGGTGACATCAAGCTGCCGCTCGCAAACGGAAGTATACCCGAACATGCTGGAAAAGAAGTAATTCTTGGTATCCGGCCCGAGCATTTCGAACTTGCCGGAGAAAAAGAGGGGATAATGCAGCTTAGAGTGGATCATGTGGAACTGCTGGGTGCCGATACGTTGGTGCACGGACACTTCGGAGAAGAAAAAACCTCTTTAACCATCAGACTTGCTGATATTCAGCATTTTGGAAAAAATACCGTATTACCACTAATTGTGCATCCCCAAAAATTACATCTGTTCGATAAGAAAAGCGGAAAGCGCATCGGGAAATAATTATGAATTTCTGGCCTTTTGATTTGAAATTTCCAACTCGGTATTTTCCTCATCTATAAGTCGTGTAGTATCCAATAACATTTCCATCATCGATCCTATAATTGAAGCATTTTTGAGTTCGTCAGGCAAATTTGGATTAAATTTGAAGCGACCTTCTTTTTCTTTTAGCGCCTCATAAATCGCTTCCCTGCCTTCGATGTTATTGAACGCAGCTTTGATCAGGTTTCCTTGTCTCAGGTATAATTTTGCTGATCCCTTAGAAAGAGTTAATGTCAAAACACCTGTTTTTTGAGAAAGATTTAAAGCTTGCAACAATTCAAATACAGACAAGTCAGAAAGCTGACCGGTCATTCCAGATGCGATCTCTTCGGCTCTTATGACATTTGATTCGGCAAGACGTTTGGCAAGTATACGGGTTAAATAATTTTGAACGGATGAAAATTTATTTAAAACTTCTTTGAAATCATGTCCTTTAATAAAAACAATGGTTGAAGCTTGCGCCACTTTTATCGTAGCACCGACAGCATCCCCACTAATTAAACTCATTTCTCCAAAGACGTCTCCTTTCTTTAAGGT
>Ga0209536_100008819_pt1 | contig 15078 bp, 14 predicted proteins | sample DeeMarSeWOR28_12_FD_187461 | JGI IMG/M metagenome (GOLD analysis project Ga0209536, IMG submission 187461) | Marine sediment microbial communities from White Oak River estuary, North Carolina - WOR-2-8_12 (SPAdes) (version 2) | ecosystem: Environmental > Aquatic > Marine > Intertidal zone >...
CCTTCGAAAAGCAGAAGGCCGCTTGACTGAAGTTCTTGCACAATATGCAGAACGCCAGGAAGCTCAAGATTCTTTCATTGAAAAACAAGCAATGCAGCAGGTAGAATTCGATCGTACCTGGAAAGAATGGCAGGCACAAATCGAAAGAATAGACCGCCAAGCAAAGGATGTTGAACAGCAATTCCAATCCTTAGACAGCACACATAATGAAGTGAAGCGGGTAAAGGTTTCGGTGGAAGAACTGCAATCCAGGATTGAACGGCGGATCAATGAAATCACAGAAGTACAGCGCTTGGCAGATGAGCGCTTCAGGCAGGAGTGGGTGACTTTTAAAGCAGATGATCAAAAACGCTGGACGAATTACACCCTTTCCCAGGAAGAGCAGAGGAATGAGCTTTCCAGGAATTTTGAACAATTGGGGGATCAGCTGGTCGATTTAAAATTAAGCCAGCAGGATGTCCAGGATGTTATCCAACAAATTAACGAGGAGACCGAAAAACGTCTGCAATCTCTCCTCTCGTTTGCACACGATTGGGTAGCTGCATATGAGCGCAGCATAGGAAAGAAAAGGTAGTAATAATTTCGGGTTGAATAATTAATAAGCCAAATGCGTGTCATAGGAACAGCCGGTCATGTGGACCATGGCAAATCCACCTTGATTAAGGCATTAACCGGGGTTCATCCAGATCGATTAAAGGAAGAACAGGAGCGGGAGATGACCATCGATTTAGGATTTGCATGGTTTGAACTCCCCGGGGGTGAACCGGTTGGGATTGTGGATGTTCCGGGGCACCGAGATTTCATCGAAAATATGCTGGCTGGAATCGGGGGAATCGATGCTGCCTTATTCGTGGTTGCAGCCGATGAGGGCGTTATGCCTCAGACGCTGGAGCACCTCGCGATCTTGGATATACTCCAAGTACAGGGTGGGGTTATTGCGCTGACTAAGATAGACTTAGTAAGCGACCAAGAGTGGATAGACCTGGTTGAAGAGGATGTGCGCGGAGTTGTCGGTGATACGGTGTTTAATGATGCACCAATCATCCAGGTATCGGCAAAAACTGGTCAGGGGATTGCGGAGTTAATAGAAACTTTGGAGAGAATTTTAGAGGTTAGGCCTCCCAGGCAAGATCTGGGCCGGCCGCGGCTGCCAGTAGACCGGGTATTTTCGATGGCCGGTTTCGGAACCGTGGTGACTGGAACGATGAGTGATGGTCATCTGCAGGTGGGCGACGAGGTGGAAATTCTACCAGGTGGAAAAAAAGGACGGATTCGTGGCTTGCAGACCCACAAACAAAAAGAAGATATCGCCGTTCCAGGTAGCCGCACAGCAGTCAACATCTCAGGGATTGCACTCGATGAAGTGAGCCGCGGTGATGTCATTGCACATCCAGGTGATTACCAGCCCACGAGACGATTGGACCTAAAATTTCGCCTGTTAGGTGATGTTTCCAGGGCATTGAAACACAATACTGAAGTTAAATTTTTCATTGGAGCTGCAGAAGTGTTAGGTCGTGTTCGCACCTTGGGGAAAGAGGTGATTAAACCTGGAGAGGAAGGCTGGCTACAATTAGAACTCAGAGAACCCGTGGTTGCAATGCGCAACGATCATTATATCTTGAGGCGCCCTTCGCCAGGTGAAACTCTGGGTGGGGGAAGAGTTATTGATCCACACCCAAGCAGACGCTACAAGCGATTTAAACCCGGGTTGTTAGATCGCTTGGAGTCTTTAGCCACTGGAGCCCCTGAAGATGTCTATTTACAATCCCTGGCTGTGCGGCAAGCTGCTCCATTGCGTGAGGTGACGCAAGGATCCAATCTCGAGTTTGAATCTGCAGAAAAAGCCCTTAAGATCCTTCTTGAGAATGAGGAAATTGTTGTCCTTGAATCCTTCCAGGGAGATCTATCGGTCAAGAGTGATGTGATGGTCACGACCAGAGGGTATTGGAATCAAATTTCTGCAAGTTTACTCTTGGCAGTTGACGGCTACCACGCAAATCATCCTCTACGCAGTGGTATGCCAAAAGAGGAACTCAAGAGCAAGTTGAAACTGGACACACGGTTATTCAATGGTTTGACAAGTAATTTGAAGGAAGAAGGTCAACTGGTTGAAAGTGGCCCACTCGTTCTCCAGCCTGGACATAAAATCACTTTTTCCACCCACCAGGAGCAGGAAGTAGAGATATTGCTCCAGAGATTTGCTGCCTCACCTTATGCTCCACCGACTATAAAAGAATCAAGAGCTGAAGTCGGTGATGATGTCTTCCAGGCGATGGTCGATTTAAACCTGCTTATTCAAGTATCACCGGAAGTTGTTTTTCGAACTGAGGATTATACTAGCATGGTGGGGGAGATCCAGGAGTTGCTGGAAGACCAGGAAACAATCAGCGCAGCACAGGTTCGGGATCATTTTAATACCAGCCGGCGCTATGTCCTGGCGCTGCTTGAACACTTGGATAATATCGGTGTGACAATCCGGCAAGGTGATGTCAGGAGATTGAAGTAATATCTGCTAGCTCTTGCTGGAGATATACCCACTCTCCCGCGATCATCGTACCAAGGGGGCGAATTTCACGAATCTGGTCTGGTTCAATATTGAATGGATCCTGCGCGAGGACAAGCAAATCCGCGTGATACCCGGGGCTGAGTTTTCCCAGTCGATTTTCCATGCCTGCGGCATAAGCCGCCCCAGTGGTGAAGCCTTGGATAGCCTTCATCATGCTGATTTTTTGTTCAGGATACCAACCATCAGGTCCCGGTGAACCATCTGCCCGTCGGCGCGTGACGGCAGCATGGAGCCCCCAAAACGGGTTCGGGTTTTCAACAGGAGCGTCAGACCCGAACGCCATCTTCGTGTTCTTTTCCAGTAGAGAATTCCAGGCATAGGCTGTCTTTGAGCGAGGACCCCAATAACGATCTGCCATTGGGTAATCCGATGTTGCATGGATAGGCTGCATGGAGGCTATCAAGTCTAACTCTAACAGGCGATGTATGTCGTCTGGATGAATGACCTGCACATGTTCAACACGATGCCGTAATTGGGATCTGCTCTCCGCAGGTAGCTTTCGTTCAAGAATTCTTAGTTGTTCAAAAGCTTGCAAAACCTCGTGATTGGCAGCATCTCCGATCGCGTGAACCGCCAGGCTTAATCCATTTTCTACAGCCTTGCTACCGATATCTACGATATCTTCCGCATCAAGGATCAGTAAACCCCGGTTTTCTGGTTCGCCCTCGTACGGCAGCAGCATTGCCGCGGTGCGTGGCCCAAGAGCTCCATCCGAAAATAATTTCAAGGACCCGATGCGCAAGAATTCATCACCAAAACCAGTTCGTAAACCGAGATCGACTGCTTGCTGCAGCGATTCCATGGGTAAAGATTTGGTAACCCGCAACTTTAAATTCCCAGATTGGTTCAGCTCTTGAAGCGCCACAAAACAAGTGCGCCTATCGAAGTCGTGGGCACCTGTAACTCCCATCTTCCAAAGCTTACCTTGTGCTTCCCTGATTGCTTCAGCTACATGGGATACGGATGGCTTGGGAATCGAATCAGAAACTAGGGACATGGCAGTTTCGAATAGTATCCCAGAAGGTGTGCCATTTTCATGATGCCCGATTCGACCGCCAGGAGGATCGGGGGTTTGAGCTTCAATGCCGGCTTTTTGAAGGGCGAGCGAATTCACCCAGGCAGCATGCAGGGATTTCGCTGATAGGTAGACCGGGTTGTTGGGTGCAATTTCGTCCAATTGGGAAGTGTCCCCGAACCCTTCAGGCCAATCATTCTGATTCCATCCATGACCAATAATCCAATCTCCAGGTTTGATCCCCTTTGCATGTTGAGCAACTTGTGCCAGGCAGCTTTTCCTGCTTGAGGTTTCACAGTTTACCCTTTGCAGGTTCAGGGCATAATGCTGGAGATGAATATGGGCATCAATTAATCCCGGAATGACGACTTTCCCTTCCAGATCGATGAGAGCACTCGAGTCTTGATATCTTGATGTGATGGATAGCTGGTCCCCACGGTCAACAATTCTCCCATGATCAATTACCAGTGCGGTAACAAGGGATTCCCGAGGGTCAAGTGTATAGATGCGAGCATTGAACAGGACATATCGTCCAGAATTTATTCCCATGAAATTTAATCCAAGCGAGCCATTTGCAGGCTTTTATCATCGAGTACAGATAGTGTGAATTTATTCCCCAAGGATAATCGCCAGAAGAGTGTCGAGTTCCTCAGGTGAATAGTAATGGATTGTTAGCGTTCCCCCCTTACTTTTTTGGTTGAGGGATACCTTTGTTCCCAAATGCTGGCGCAGCTTCTCTTCAAGGGCTTTGATTTCAGGGTCGGGTTGAGGTTTAGATCTCCCTTGTGGCTTTTCTCCGCTGAGCTTGCGCACAAGCTCCTCGGTTTGGCGAACATTGAGATCCAATTTTAGAATTGAGTTTAGCACAGCAAGCTGTGCTTTAACCGAATTCAGGGAGAGGAGTGCTCGGGCATGCCCTTCGCTGATCTTCCCAGAGGCAATCGCACCTTTGACTTCATCTGGAAGATTAATCAAGCGCAAGGTGTTTGTGACCGTTGAACGGTTTTTCCCTACCCGGGTAGCTATTTCTTCATGAGATAATCCAAAGTCTTCAGCGAGCTGCCGGTAGGCTTCAGCAGTTTCCAGAGGGCCTAAATCAGCCCGCTGAACATTTTCGATGAGGGCTAATTCGACAAATTCCTGGTCTGTTGCTTCCCGGATGATGGCGGGAACTGTCTCTAAATCAATTAATTTCGCAGCCATCAAACGTCTTTCACCAGCAATCAATGTATAGATGCCAGGTGCATCTCCCTCTGAGACGATCAGTGGTTGAATGACCCCATGTTCCTGCATGGAAAGGGCTAATTGTTCAAGTTCCTCATCTCCAAAATGTGAGCGGGGTTGACGTGGGTTCGAAGACACATTATGCGTGGGAATTTGCGTGATCCCGCTGGAAGGGGTTTGGTTTTCCGCTGATGGGAGAAGAGCATCTAAACCTTTTCCGAGTCCTGATTTCTTGGTCATATGTTCCTGTCGTGAATGGTTAAGATCTAGGCTTCTAGGATGGGAATTTCGATTCCATCACCAGAAAGGATTTCACGCGCCAGAGCGTTATACGATTCTGCACCGTTGGATGTAGGGGCATAAACGGAAATCGGTTGTCCATAGGAGGGAGCTTCCGCCAGGCGCACCGTACGTGGGATAATCGTTGTGAAAACAGAATCTGTGAAGTGGTGACGCACCTCATTGACCACATCATTGGATAAATTTGTGCGACCATCAAACATTGTTAACAAGACTCCACGAATCAGGAGTTGAGGAAATACTGCATTCCTGATGCGATCTAAGGTTTGGCTAAGCTGGCTTAGTCCTTCCAAGGGCAGGTACTCACACTGCACAGGGATGATCACACCATGCCTGGCAGCGATAATTCCGTTCAGTGTCAGCAACCCCAACGAAGGGGGACAATCAATCAGGAGATAGTCGTACCTTTCTCGGATAGGTGCCAAGGCATTATTGAGATGGTTTTCACGCGCCAATTCACCTACCAACTCCACCTCCGCGCCAGCTAACGAGGGGGATGCGGGGAGTAGAGATATCTTCAAGCGAGGATTATGGAGGATATGATTGGCGGCAGGTGATTTGCCAATCAGCGCTTCATAAGTTCCACCCCGAACTGAGTTTTTTTCCACCCCAAGACAGGCGGTGGCATTAGCCTGCGGATCAAGATCAACCAGAAGTACTCGCTGACCGTAATATGCAAGGTAAGCACCAAGATTGATTACGGTCGTGGTTTTTCCTACACCACCTTTCTGGTTAACCATGGTGTATGTACGACCCATATTACAGGACCTCGGCCATACATTCTTGGATTTCTTCAGGCTTCGGGATACCTTCTAAACCTTGGCGGGTGATGGAGATGGCGGCCAAGTGGGTGGCAAAACGTGCAGCTTCCCAGGGATCTCGCGTGGTCAACATGCGGAAAAAGAAAGCAGTGGCAAAGATATCCCCGGCCCCAGTGGTATCAACCTCTATCACTTTGGGAGGTCTAAAACGACGAACATCTCCGTTCCAGAACAGACGCACACCATCCGAACTTTCAGTCACAGCAAGAACGCGGCAGGCGGTAGCCATTTCTTCGATGCGTGATTCATCGAAACCTAGGTCCTCGATACTGATGACAGCAGCCCCCACATTGTTGAGAACGAATGAGGCTTCAGGCCATTCCGTGGGAAGAACTGTCCCATTGTTGTCCCAAGTTCGCAGCCATCCTTGAGGGGTGACCCCGACCAATGTATTTGATAAATGACGCACAATGGCAGGTTCAACTTCCTGGGCAACAGGTCCCAAATGTACGATTGATGCCTCTAACCACTCGGCGGGGATTAGATTCAGGTCTAATGTATTTGCCACATGGAAAAGGGTCTGAATACGCCCTTCGGATGTTGTGATATTCTCGAAAGTCGTACTATTTTCCGCCGCTAAGTTTATTATGGGGATATCAACCAAAGGTCCAAGAGGCACCTCTTTGCCCCAGGAAGTTACGATACCAACCCTCAATCCTAATGCACGCGCCATCAGGCTTGAAAAGGTGGAAGTACCACCAAGCCGGGGGCCTTGCGAGGTTTTGTCGATGGTGATATGACCGATCATCAAGTAATCTATGGGTTCGATATTCATTTGACGGTACATGATCAAATTATACCTGAATAAGAAATGCATGCGGCAGAGCGCCGCATGCATCAGTATGTCTTGTCCTGAATTAATGATGGTTTATTCTGGAATTATGGTGACTTTACGGCGGGGTTCATCGCCAATACTCTCTGTGGTAACCTGTGGATTTTCTCGCAATTCTATATGTACTATCCTGCGTTCACTGGCCGGCATGGGTTCCAGGACCTGGCGACGCCCCGTACTGATAGCCTGGTCCGCCATGCGACGGGCCAGTTGGCGCAACTGGTTCTCGCGGCGTTCCCTGTAACCTTCCACATCGACGATAAGCGGGATCGATCGGCCGATTTCTTTGTTGATGATCAGGCTGGAAATATATTGCAATGAGTTGAGCGTTTCTGCCTGGCGACCTATCAGGTAGCTCAGATCGTCGCCCTGGATATTGACGCGGATAGGAACCCGGCTGCGTGCATCAGAATCTGGCAGGTATTCAGATGTAACGTTGGCTCGAACCTTCATCTTTTCCAGTAGTTCATTGACGACGTCCCGGGCAACTTCAAGGATATAGTCATCCCCCAAGAAGGGAGGTGGTTCCTCTTCGAGGAGTTCATCCTCTGCTTCCAGGACAGGTGAAGAAGGTTCGAACTCGATTGTCTGATCAACTGCGTTGTCTGGATGTTCACTTTCCTTCAATCCGGAATCCGAGAGGATGGTAAGCCGGATGCGAGCCTGGCGATTACCGAGTCCGAATAAGCCTTTACCTCCTTCATCCAGAATTTCTACCTCTACTGCTTCGCGTGGTAATCCCAGATCAGCCAGGCCTTTTTCGATAGCCTCGTCAACAGTCGGTGCAATAATTTCTAGGTTCGGACGTTTATCATTCATTTCTCAATTATTCATTCCTTCTTTGAGTCTGAGCGGAATCGTGAAGGTATCAGGTTGCGCCAGTCCAGGTTACCCATGATCCCATATTGGAGAATACCAACTAGATTGCTTGTCACAAAGTACAAAGCTAAACCGGATGGGAAACTATAAGCCAGATAACCCATGAATAGCGGCATATAAAGGTTCATCGCCCTGCTCATATTTGCTCCTTGATCGCCCGTTGTTGAAGGAGGTGTCATGAGCCTTGATTGCAGGAATGTGGTCGCTACCACTAAAATCGCCAAAATAGGGATGGTAAACCCAGCGATCGCAATTCCATAATCTTTTTCTGGTTGACTTAAATCCAACCAGAGAAAGTAATTATTGAGTGGGATTAATGCCGCAGCATTATAGAAGGGGTATATATGCCTGGTTAATTCTAAGAGCTGTACAGGAGTGACTGCCAGTGCACGGATGATCGATTGGTAAAGACCGATGATGATCGGGAATTGAATTAATGTTGGGAGGCATGAACCAAACGGGCTGACACCCATTTCTTTATACAGGTTCATCTGTTCTTGGGCAAGCTTCTCCCTGTCACCTTTATGCTTCTTTTGGATGTCCTGCCATTTCTTGGATTTCTGCAGGTCCTGCATTTTCCGGGTGCTTTTTATCTGAGAAGCGGTGAGAGGGTAGGTGATTAACCTCACAATTATTGTAAAGACAATGATCGCCAGACCGAAGTTCTCGCCCAAACCACTGTAAATCCACATCAGTGAATTTATCATTGGGTCGAGAATTAATGTATTCCAAATATTCATGTAACTTAACCTATCAGGTTCTTAGAAGTGTATGTGCCTATTCTGCGGGTGTAAAAGCCCACTGCCGGACACCATCTTGATTGACAGCGATTAATAATTCGTCGCTTTGAATCGGGGCAACGAGGATTAAATCACCGGCTGCCTTGGGCGAGGTATAAATCATGCCGCCTATCACCTGGGACCACTGTACCTTGCCTTCCGTGTCCAATTTAAAAAGTATGCCTTCTTCTGTAGCAATATATATATCCTGCTCGATCACCAGAGGTGAACCAACAATCTCACCGTCAAGCGATTCTGGTGTTAGCTGCCAGATCTGGGAACCATTCTCCGCATCCACTGCATAGAAGTATCCATTTAAATCTCCGAAATATAGCACTCCATCCGCGATCGTTGGTCCAGACCATATCCATCCGTCTTCCTGGGTGGAAAACTCCCAAATCACCTGACCATTTTCTGCATTCAAGGCATATAATTTTCCACCGAAAGTTCCCACGAATAATACACCATCATCGTTGTATGCTGGCGTTCCAACTACTGCACCACCTAACTTCTCAGAGCGCCATTTCTCAGTACCATTTTCAGGATCAATTGCATATATCGAGTGATCCATTGATGAGAGGAAAAGACAGCTGCAATCGTTGTCTGCGATGGGTTTCGCCCAGGATTCTCCTTCAGAGGTGAATACCCATTGCAGGCGACCATCCAGATCCAGGGAATAGAGATTCTCATCCGCCGCAGGTGCAAAGATTGAACCATTGTTTGCTAATGCACTGGCTATATAGCGGTTTTCAGCATCTGGGAAAACCCAGATTTGCCGCCCGGTTTCGGCCTCGAGGCTGTAAAGGTTGTAATCATAACCACCGACAATCACCTGACCATCACCGGCTAATTCTGGATCAGCATAAAAGGTGATGTTGTTATTTGGTTCAGCAGGGTATCGCCAGACTTCGCCACCATTGGTTAGGTTTACGGCATAGACCTGGGTGTTGTATGCCACATATGCATACTGGTCATCCACAGTCAAGCCAGGCCAGCTGGTTGCTGTGTTCGCAGCTCCAGAACAGGCGCTCAGTATGGCTGCAATGCTGATGATTAATAAGATGAATAAGTATTTTTTTCGTTTCATTCTCGGTCCAGGAAACTCAATTTAATCTCACTTATTTATGGAACGGGATCATAACCCCCGGGATTGAATGGATTGCAACGTGCAATACGCCAGACAGCCAACCATCCACCTTTGATCACACCATGTTTATATATTGCCTGGTAGCCATAATGCGAACAGGATGGATAGAATCGGCAAGAATTTGCAGGCAGGCCACGTGATAAAGTTTTCTGGTACAGACGAATTAACCCCAGCAGGATGAAGCGCGGTATGTAGATCAAACCCAGGGGTAAATCACGCAACCTGGGTTCATTCGGATAATCCTGATCATGGTCAAAATGGAGTTCACTGGTCATCGAGTTCTCTCTAGTAACTCTGCCTGGGTCAGCATGTTGATTAATGCAACCCTGATTTCATCTAGTTTAGCATTCAGTATTGGTTTTCGTGCGAGGATTACCAGGTCCCATCCGGTTTCGATACTCGGTATTTGGGGGTGAATTGCCTCGCGAATTAGCCTTTTTGCCCGGTTGCGTTTTACTGCATTGCCAATCGAGCGACCTGCTGCTACTGCAAACCTTGATTGTTCCATTTCATTCGGAAGCGTAATTAGCACGAGAAGCGGGTGGGCATAAGAATTTCCGAAACGCCTCACCCGCTCGAAGTCGATGGTGCTGGTCAAGCGAAACTTGCGTTTCAATTGAATGCCTTATGATTACGACTGCCTTTAGCCGTTCCAATTTGTTCGTTTAACGTGATTGTTCTTCTTGACAGCTAATCGATAGCGTCCTTTTAGACGTCTTCGCTTCAGTACTTTTCGACCGTCAGACGTCGCCATTCGGGAGCGAAATCCATGCACCCTTAGACGACGACGTATCTTAGGTTGATATGTTCGTTTTGGCATCACACTTTCCTGTATTAGTTTTTGAACCCACCTTGCTGGAGGTTAAAGGATATCTTCTGAAACGTCCGGGAAGAAGGGCTTCTTGTCAGCAGACAAAAAATGATTATACTCGAAGGGGATATTTTGGTCAAACTCATTTTGTGGGTTCTATCACAAGGTTATAGTTTTTGGATATAGTGTAAAAACACATGGAGTTCCCAAGGGATAAATTTCAGTCTTTGGGATTGGATTTTGTTCATCTTAGCGGCTTTCACCCAGGATCAAGCTGACTGTGATCTCCTGGCGTTTTCTGACCACCCTGATGGATACCTCTTCACCGGGTTCGTGGGCAAATAGGGTGTTGATATAAGTATGGTCATCATCTAAAGCGACGCTATCGATATGTGTTATGATGTCGCCTTTATTAAGACCACTCTGGGCTGCGGGACTACCTGGAAGTACACTGCTAATGTAGGCACCCCATTGGACGGGTAAATTGTAAATTTGGGCAATTCGGGGCGTGATTGCCTGCCAACGGATACCTAAGTGAGGTCGGGCGAAGTAACCTTTATCCAGGATATGTTCAGCAACCACGCGGGCTGTATTAATCGGGATGGCGAAACCCAAGCCTTCTGCGACCGTATCGCTGCGGCTCGATCCCCTGACGACAAGCGTATTTATTCCTATCACATCTCCGTTCAGGTTGACCAGGGGACCACCAGAATTTCCCTGGTTGATAGCGGCGTCCGTTTGGATCAGATCTTCCATGAGGAAGCCATTGCCTGTATCCAATGACCGTCCGGTGGCGCTTACCACCCCTACGGTGACAGTATTGACGAAATCCCCCAAGGGAGAACCGATGGCGATCACCGTTTCACCAGGTTTAAGGTCATCGGAATTTCCCAACTTGGCAACGACCGGCAGCTCACCACTCGCTAACAAGATGGCTAAATCTGCATAGCGGTCTGTCCCAATGATTTCTGCTGGCAGCTCTTCGCCATCAGCAAGGATCACGACCACGCGGCTTGTGCCTTCTACAACATGGTTGTTTGTCAAGATATAACCTTCGTTTGAAATTACCACACCGCTCCCGCTTACAGGTCGCCCAGAAATTTCTCCAACCACGGTTACAACTGTTGGGGCAACGATCTCAACAGCATCGATAATTGTCGTCTCGGGAGAAGGGGTCGAGATTTCAAGGCTTGTAGGTAGGGGCCGGGATGTTTCTGTCTGAACGGGGGTTGGCGTTTCTTGCTCGAGCTGCAGGTTGGAGTAAATAAAGACTCCCCCTGCTACTGTCCCAACCAGGGCTGAAATTCCTGCAACAATCGCGATTACCAGCAGGTAAAGAATTGACCGTGTGGACATCGAACTAGCGCCGTCGGCCGCCCATGCCTCCCACCAAGCTGGTGAAGTAGAGCAACTGCATGATCGAGGTCATGAGCGCGGCAACATAGGTGAATGCTGCGGCATTCAAGACTTTGTTCACGCCGTTTTGTTCATCCTTGCCAACAATGATCCCGGATTGGACAAGTAGCTCTTTTGCACGGGCTGAAGCATTCAATTCAACAGGTAGCGTGGCCAATGAAAAAAGCGCTCCAGCGGAAAACACGATCACACCTAGCCATGCCAACCCTGTCCACTGCATAAATAAACCAATGATGATGAAAATCCAGCCCAGGGTTGAACCGATATTTACTGCAGGGATCAATGCGGATCGAATTCTCAGGGGAAAATAGCCTTCGTTATCCTGCAGGGCATGACCAAGTTCGTGGGCTGCTATCGCAACGGATGCAACAGATGCAGACTGGTAGACCCCTTGAGAGAGACGGAGAACCTTATGTTTTGGATCGTAATGGTCACTCAATTTACCGCTTACCGCTTCAACAGAAACATCATACAAGCGTCCAGTATTTATCAGCCGTTGTGCTGCCTGGGCACCTGTCATACGGCTGCGGGTTCCAACCTGGCTCCATTTGCGATATGTTGAGTTGACATAATATTGGGCGAACAATACCATTGCAAAGGCTGGCAACATGAAGACCCAATAGTTAATATCGTATAACAGCATCCCAGCTCCTCCAATATGCTAAGGATTGACTAACAACTCGATAGCTTTCTCAAGTTGAGGATCGAGATCGTTTTCAAAATCTTCTTGTGTATATTCGATCTCATAATCAGGTTCAACACCCAGCTCGTGAATAGTACGCTCCTTGGGAGTCAACCAGCGGGCGATTGTTACCCTAACCAAACCCTGATCGTCAGCCAGCGGTATCCAGTTCTGGACAGATCCTTTTCCGAAGGTTAACTTCCCCACAAGTGGGCCGCGTTCATAATCTTGAACCGCACCAGCAAGAATCTCCGATCCGGATGCCGAACCTTCGTTGATCAAAACTACGAGCGGAATATCGGTAGCTAACCCGCCTTTCTGTGCATCAAATGTGTCTCGCCGATCATCGCCGTATTCCTGGTACATGATCACGCCTTCATCAATGAATTGCGATGTGATCAAAACGGCTGAATTTCGCTCTCCACCAGGGTTATTGCGAAGATCAAGGATCAGTCCAACCGGCTCTTGGGCCATGAGATCTTCCAGGGCGGCAGCGAAATCCTCCGTTGCCTGTTTGCTGAAGTTATACAGCTTGATGTAAGCGATGTTATCATCCAACATCTCGTACTCGAGGGCAGGAAGAATGATCTCTGCTCTTTCCAATGTGACATCGAATGGCTCACCTTCCCCTTCCCTGTATATAGTCAGGGTCAAGGAAGTTCCTGCTGGTCCAAGCACCTTGCGGATAACCAGGTTTCCATCGATACCGGTCATATCTTCACCATCGACGGCAATGATCTGATCACCAGGCAACAAACCGGCTTTTTCAGCTGGTGAACCTGGCATCGGGCTGACGATGGTCAAATAATCTCGGGTCGCATCGACCCAGGCACCAATGCCCTCATAGGAACCTTCAAGTGGCATATTTGCCTGCCGGTATTGGTCGGGGTCCATGTAGGATGAATGCTGGTCACCGAGGGATTCCATCATGCCTCGGATAGCGCCTTGCATCATCAATTCATCATCAACAGGCTGGTCAATATACAAATCGTGTACCAGGTCCCAGCTTTGCCAGAATGGTGCGAATAAGTCCTCCAATTCTGCCGGGGTGCTGGTGGCTTGAGGGGGGGAAGTCTGCAGTATCTCCTCGAGTTCCTCTATTGACTCTTGGATTGACTCCTGGATCACATTCGATGCAGTTGAAGCTGCGGAGGAAGTGGAAACCTGCGGGGTTTCATCATTGTTGATTTCTCCACCCACGAAAAGGCCCATTGAGAATGAGCCCCCGATCAACAACAATACGAGTAAAGCTGCTCCACCGATAACGAGGATTTTCTTTGTCATTCTATCTCCACTAATCTATTATCGTCGTGATATAAAATTACCATACCATGATTAGAACAAAATAAGATCAAGGAAAGTGGTTTATCAGAAATCCAGGATGTGGGGGAGATAATTTTTAAACGAAATTGGATCGCTCACCTGTACCACGTAATTCAACAGTGCTTCTCCATCGACCTGGTAAAGGGGATGGCAGGAAGTTGGCAGAGCCCCCCTGGGAGCTAGAATAATTGCATCAACAAATTGGGTTACCAGATCGGCTCTCTCCAGTCGTGGAACGATTTTTTCAGTGGTAACAATCACCTTGTTGGCAGCCAATGTCAGTTCTTCATCAACACCTATGTGTTTTCCGATTATTGCATTCCCTTCTCGATCAGCCTCGATCGCGTGGATCACGGCTACATCAGGTTTGATGGAGGGGAAAGCTGCTAGCTGCTCGCCGGTGTATGGATCGTTGATAGTCGTTACGTCCGGGCGCAGTTTGAATAGATCCGTGCCTATCCACGCCCTGGCGGGCATGAATCCAATACCTGCCATGGTGGCCCGCAGTCCAAAAGCCAGACTGGCTTCTGTTTCTTCAATTACCCTTAATTCACCCCGGTTTGTGTAATATGTGAACATGGGTGCTAAACCAAAAATCTCCAGTCCGAAATAACACGAGCGCACAGCGGATACCATTCCAGCACCCACGAGGAGGTCACTTTCAATACCGGCTGTGAAGGCTAATAATGTCAGATCCTTGGGTTCTCCGACTGCTTGGTTGTGTTTTACCAATTCCTTGCAGAAGGCTACAGGTCTCCTGTAATTTGTCAGACCGCCAAGGGCCAGCATTCCACCGGAAGGAACCATTTGAATCGCTGACTCGAAGGTTGTGACTTTATCAATCATTGTTATTTGTCAGTTCGTCTGAAGACTTGCCTTCTTCATCTTTTGCTTTTAAACCGGCGACGATATCCGAAAGTTCTCGAAGGGCACTGTCCTCATCCTCCCATGGATTGCGGGCTCGCCTGGCGGCCTTGCGCAACATATTAATCGTGGTCACGTCGTTACCACGGCGTGTTGAGAGGTATAAAATGATATTGAACAGCACTACGCCGCCAATAGTCAACAAGATTACCAGGAGAGCTCTATCCAGGTCCATTTGATACAGCTCCAGGAGGATATTTTGGGAGGCATTGATGAGTTTTTATTATTCTTCTACGCTCCATAACTGCGGGAACACCTGTGGTAGATCAATCAACCTCTGGACAGAATAAGACGCAGCTGGATGTCTATCCTCATTTCCAACCAGGACAGTGGTAAATCCAGCCTGGTGAGCAGGGATC
>Ga0209536_100008820_pt1 | contig 15074 bp, 9 predicted proteins | sample DeeMarSeWOR28_12_FD_187461 | JGI IMG/M metagenome (GOLD analysis project Ga0209536, IMG submission 187461) | Marine sediment microbial communities from White Oak River estuary, North Carolina - WOR-2-8_12 (SPAdes) (version 2) | ecosystem: Environmental > Aquatic > Marine > Intertidal zone >...
CAGGACCGCCTGATCCTACTACTAAATATCTCATCGTAATTTCTCCTTTTGTTACTATTGGCATATATGCCAGTCGAGGAGATGATTGATAAAATCTTATTCATTATGCTAAGACTGGAGTCCTTCTGTGTAAAGCCTTAAAAGGAAAGCCAAATGGAATCTCTATTTGGCGGTTAGGGATATTAAAGTAAGTATCCCAGGAATACACTGGGAGTATCACTCACTCGATCTAAGTTCGATCATAGATTGCAAGCATCTTTACATAAGTCATCATTATGTGAATCCGAAGCACACCCTCACGGCTTTGACTGCCCCAATCTCCCACCCACCTTACCTCAACATGCCGAAAATTTGGAAACAGCAATTTCTAAGCCTAAACAGGACTTCTCTTTTTGCTCAGTAAGATGAAAAGCTTCTGGCACCTTCTTTGCTAATACTTGCGCTTAGCATACTTGTGTTTGTTTGCCAGGTAAAACAGCGATTCTAATCTTCACGGAGATGAGAAGAAGATTGGAGGTTAAGTATCATGGTAGTTAATAGAACTATTCGGGCACGTATTTTGTTCATAGTCGTATTCTTTTTGGCAATGGGAATATTTTTTGATAACAGTGTGTTTGCGTATGAATTCCCTGGTTGGAGGCACGGAGCTTACGGGTATGATCGTGCAAGCAATGAAGCAAAGGAAGAAGGGCTACCCTTGATTCTTTATTTCAATACGGACTGGTGTAAATGGTGCCAGAAATTAAATAATGAATATCTCGCTTCCTATGAAATAGAGGAATTCCTGAACGGTATTCCGAGAGTGGAAATTAATCCAGAAAAAGGAAGCGCTGAGAGGGCTCTTTCCAAAAAATATGGCGTGAATGGATTTCCTTCATTTCTGGTGTGTATGCCCGCCTTTGGCAGTAAAGCAGAGAAGATAAGTCCATTTTTGAAAAGAGGACATATGACAACCGCTGATCTTCTGCAAGCTATTAAGGAAAAGATTGCCCGTCAATATAACGATAAAGCCTATTCACACATGAGGAATAAAGATTTTGAGACAGCGCTTGAGTATTACGAAAAAGGCAACCAGCATGATCCTGAAAACGCTTACGCATACTATGGGATGGGATTTTGCTATCATTCGATGGCGTACCAGGAAAAATACACAGAACTATTAGAGAGGGCTGAAGAAAACTATTTAAGGGCTCTTGAAATAGCTCCGGATCATGAAGGAAGCAGAAGAGAATTAGAAAAACTCCACAAGGCTATGGAACAGTTTGGGATACATTAGGGCTGAAGGGTACGGCAGTGGAAGCCTTTGGGGCTGCAGCTATCCTGTCCTAATTAGACAAAAGGCCTGTTTACACAGTCGAAATCCGACTCAAGGATAGTTATTCCCCGTATATTTGAATCTACCAGCAGTTTTATTGGAGCTAATCAGGTTTTATGATGATAGCGAATTGTCGGAACAGCGCTTTTGCAGTTATTTTTTTTCTCTTTTGCGGCCTGGGCCCTTTTGCCGAAGGAAGCGACCTGTTTTCTGCACCTGGAGTTTTAAATCCCGACCTCTGCCCGGCTGCAGAGCGCATTGAGCAACTCAATTTTAACAACAAGGTTCTCTATACCCCCGACTCTGAAGATCAGGTCCGAGATTTGCTCGGAAAGGTGTTTTCAAACAACCAGGATGAAGCGAACAGGGCAACTGTAGCTCTTGCCCTGGCAGGTGACCTTAAAGCATTCGATAAACTCTTGAATGCGCCCAATGTCAATGGCCTGAGTCTCTACTGCACCTACTATCAAAATGCCGATGAGAGAAAATGTATTGACCCCTTTTTGGAGGCGGTTGTCATTGAACATCTCGATGACCCGCAATCAGGCGAAGCTTTACTTCAGCTGTTCAGGAAAAACTACTATCAAAGCAGAGTCCTGTTTGACAAATTAATAAAGGTGGATCCCGAGGTAGAAAATGTCAGAAGGTTCGAAAGAATCGTCAATGCACTGGTGGCCACCAATCTCCCGGGGATTGAAGACCAGGTGCTGCAGCATGGGCTGGCACATGCTGCACATGTCGACAGAAAACTCTGGTGGGCTGTTTCTCCGGTTGACAAGCATTACGTAGATTTCTTCACACGACGGGACTTTGAGCCAGGTATACAGTATATTCAGGAGATTCTCGATGCTGCCCACTATTCAAAGGTCCCGGAAAATTATAAGGTCCACCTGATAAACCGACAAAGTGCACTCTATTATAAGCTGGACGTCTTCCCTTCATCACAAACAGGGGCTATCTTTATCAAACAGCTGTCAAAGCTGGTCGACATTCCGTGGGACACTCTTTTCAATGTGGAACTTGAGGCTGTGGGAAGAAGGTCGATTAGACATGCACAGTCAAGAGCACAAAGAAAGCAAATCGTTGATCATCTTGCAAGCATTATAGAGACCGGAAATCGTCTTGGATATGACGTCTGTGAAGAGAAAGCACAGTCAAAGGGTTCCTTCACTATCCAGGTGCGCAGCAGATTGATACAGTTTCTGGCGCAGGCGGCAACGAATGAGGCAGCAGCAGTTCTCTTACAGGAATTTCAGGGACTTGTAGAAAGAAAGGGCTGCCGTAATGCTGAAAATCTCGCCTCGCAGGTGGTTATAGCTTTGAACACCCTACCGCAGTCTGTTCATCTCGATGTGCCTGGGTTTCTGCAAACGGTTTTGAAGTTTGAAAATCGTGAACGGTACATTACCGTACCTGTCATCCTAAAAAAGCATGCTCACCCCGAGGGGCATCAGTATCTCCTCTCGCTTCTTGACGAAATCGTTTTAAAGAAAGATGAACTCAAACCTTTATTCGCTATGGACTTTCAGGGTTCTTTCAACTGGATGTTCGATATCCTGCTTGCTTTTGATAAGCCGGAATATCTTTTTGAAACCAGAAGAAGAATAGATAGGTTTTATGAAGAAAAGAGACTTGATGAGTCACTCTATGTGTCTGCTTCCAAAAAACTCAATTCTTTAATTGGCAATGAATCTCCTCCTTATGCGGCACTGCGGAAGCAAAAAGAAGAGCAGGAAAGGGAGAGAAAGAGACAGCGTGCCATACAGGAGAGAGAAGCCTACAGAGCAGCATATGAGGAGCAAATAGCAAAAAACCTCTCTGCAGAAGGAATCAAGAAAAACGTCGAGCAGCTTTCCTCCGGGGGATTTGCAGCAAAGAGAGCGGCAACTTGGCTCGTCCTTGCCGGGCCTGATGCGCTTCCCCACTTGCATGCTGCGCTGCTTGATCCGTCATCGACTACAAGATCTAAGTTCACGATAATTTCTATGCTCCGTGTTATCGGTGATGAGAGCTCTGTACAGCCCATTCTCAAAACAATGCTGGCAGACCCGAACTTTGTCCATAAGGACGTCTTTCTTTCACTGAGTCACATGCCCGTGACTGATGAGGTGTTTTCTTTTGTTGAGCAGCAGTTGATCAACAACAATTCCAATAAGGTGAAACAGAGCGCCCTGATTTATTTTGCACAGGAAAAGGAATCTCGGTCCAAGAAGTGGATCGACTACTACAGTGATGCAACAGATTCCGAGCTTCGTCTAGCAGCTCTGTATCTTGCCGCGAGGCTTCACGATGAGAGAGCTAAAGATTCGATCACAGCACTGCTGATGAATAGTCCAGACAGATCAGTTCAAGGATTGCTGTTACGGTCACTCGCAGAGCTCGCTCCTCCCGATGAGTTTGAGGAAACGATAAAGAATTCTGGAATCAGTCGAACGGGTGAAGAATATTATCAAGCACTATGGCTTTCAGAATACAGAAACGCAACCAGTGCTGAAAAGGCAGTGGCCGCCCAGAAACTGCTTCAATCAGAAAATCTGTGGGACCGAAGGGAAGCGGTCCGCTATCTCATCGAACAGAATCGCGTCGATATCCTCGAACCTTTCCTTCTTGTCAATGCGAGGGTCGAGTTGCCCTATATGATTGAGGTTCAAGGATCCCATGTGGGACAGCTTATCGTTCTCGAAGCAAAGAAAATGGGATACCTGATAGAGGATACTGACGAGAGTATTAGCTTATCAAGAGAATAGTTTTCTCTTGGAGTCCTTTCAACGGGCGCTAGCTTAGAAACTAAAAAAAAATCAGTAGGACAGCATTGTTACACAGCTGCGAACCGGTCCTCAAGCGCTGAGGTTCCCTGCTTCAGGTACGCAGACACTCGTAGGGGATGCTGTCAATGATACTGTAAATTGAGTGTGCGATCGCAAGGGTAAGAAAGGTGAAGGTGAGCAGTCCACTCCCGTAGCAAGGCTGACCGCCATGGGAATGATGCCAAAGCAGGTTGTGATGGTCCTCATCAGGATCGGCCCCAGACGTGTACTGTCGCCCTCTACTATGGCGGCGCTTTTTTCCATTCCCCCGAAGCCCGCAGCTGACCTACATAATCGATGTTGACGATCCCGTTGTTCACCACAATGCCGATCTGCATCATGATACCGATCTAGGACATAACCGAATGTGACTGGCCGGTCATGAGAAGGGCAAGGGGGACAGCTACAAACGCCAACAGCGCGGCTACCATGATGGCAAGGGGCTGGAAAAATGACTCAAACTGCGCTGCCACAACCATGTTGGCAAGCAGAATGACAAACAGCATGACCCAGAGCATCGCGGGGGCCATTTACCCTTTATCATCGATGGAACCGCCTAACCGGTACTAGCCGAAACTTGTATGGCTAATCCTACCATTTTCGGAACATACGGCGGAATGGAATCATCCGAACTTGCTCGTTTCTTAAACCAATGGCGAATGTGATACGCTAACAATCTCGCAATATTTGACACGATACTCAACATTATCTTTAGGCGAAAGGGCTGTGCGCACCATTGCAGGTGTAATGAGATTGCTCGAGGAATTCTAGACTAGATAATATCTTGCACTTTATCACACGAGATTCTACTCGCATATTTTGTATTAAGATTTCTGATGAGGAGAGTGTGACTTAAGGGCTGCTATCTTCACTATTCCTAAGGGATGGATTATGCCATGCAGAGAATTTTATGTATAATATCGGGAATAGGGAGATATATAGAACTTTCTCTGCAAGAGTCCTTCATTATGGGGATATGCAAATAATCTTCCTTCTAATCAATAGGTTATGCTCTCATTGCATACAAAATATGAAAGATATAATCACTGAAGGATTTCATAATGGCTATCACATTGAATAAATTATTCCTTGTATCGAGGTTAATGTTGAATCGCGCATTGGCAGTCTGGCCCTGCTTATTCCTAATTGTTCTAAATGCACAGGATGCACCAACAAAAGGTTTGGACAGGAAAATACACACTGGTAAAGTCAAAAGCCATGAAAGCCGAATGGGGCCTTTCAAAATATTGGAAAGGGAGTTTACAGTAATTCTTAAACTTATGAAATATCAGGGTGCTTCAAAAGGCTTTGATGAGACAGTTGAGTCATTCTCCATTGTGGACAAAGAAGGTGAGGTTCATTATCAGAAGTCGTTCGAAGTTGAATATGGTAATGAAGGATTTGCCGAGAGCATAGGAGTATCGGCATATACTCTTGAGAGTAAGGGAAGAAAAAGCTTTCTCTACGAATCAGGAAAGCTGAAAGAATTTATCTCTAAGGGACACGAAGGTGCAGGATTAATTCTCTATTACAGTGTTACTCCCAGCGCACCTTCTTCAGGAGTTTCATGCCAAGTGTTTACATTAGAAGGAGAACATTTGGTTCCCCTGTTTGCGCCTTTAACTGTTTACGGGCAAATTTATGAATTACCACAGGGGAGCAATCCGAGTGCATTGAAACTTTTTGATGGCAATACCATGAAGTTTGTGGTACGGACTGGATGGTTTGAGGTTATTATTCCGGTTAAGGTATTAGACAGATTGACAGTTGTGCCATTACACTATCATTCAACTTTTGGTTACAATGCCTTCGATGTGATTGTTGAGAGAAGACATTCTGAAGAAGAAACCTTTGTAAGATTTTTTAATCATCCTGAGGTATCTTCCATGCCGCGACATGTGATTATTAAGAGGGATACAAAAGTAGAGTTTTTATGGGCATATGCAAGGGTTTCAATCGGATCAGGTGGTGCTGAATGTGTAATCTCCATAGACGAAATGCCTTGGCTTAAGCTAAGAATTGATGGTAAAGAGGGATTTGTCAGAGATGCGGAAGACCTTTTAGCATTGGGGATTCATCCAGCTGGTTAATTGGAGGGGCATGATACTTAATTTTTTAGAACGGGATTGCAGGTGATTAAGAATCTGAGCAATCGCATATCATGGCTCACAAGTCGCATGGGAAGTATGTCCGTCACCAATCTCGAAGAAGGCCTCTACGGTGTTTTGACCAATGTCGCCCGTGAGCACGGTACAAAAAGCCAGAAAGGTTTTCTAATTCAGTTCCCCCTCACTCACGAAGATCTGAGTTTTCTCGTTGGTGCTCACCGAGTAAGTATCACCAAAGCCATGAAGGATCTCAGGCAATCAGGTCGGATTATCAAGGAGGGGAAAACTCTAGTTTTGCCACTTGATCGGCTGTAATGCTTAAGTCTGGAACCCTCAGACTCTTCTAATAAATCATTTCTTTTTATATCGAGCGTTGTTATCATTTGTAGTACCTCTCGATTTATCTTAGCCATTTTTCTAAACCGTCTTTTCGATCCGCCTCAGCTTCCTTACCATGACAATAGCCTCTTACAGTGACACGCTTTCCACGCTTTCGGTCGGACTAGGCTAAGTAGTTAATATGCTGTTATAAAGAGAGCAAAAATGGCCTGACTTCCGCCTCAAAACGGCTTTTTGGGGGTAAAAAGGGCGGTTTAAGCTGAAGAATTTATCATGTGATTCACATAATGAAATGAGTAAACAATTATCACGAAAGCGTTATAAGCTGCAATTCCCTACCAAGCTGCTTTGACTTCAAATAACACCATTTTGACATTTTTATCGCCCATCCATGAGAAATCAAGATCTTGAGGCGGGTTATTTCATTATGCTCTCTTTACAGATTTTGTGGTAGGTTTAGTCGAGCGAATTTTGGACTCTTTATGCTGTGCGCACTGTCCACCTACTTGATCGGATTTTCTCTTTCTCGATCCTATCGGACGGTTTGGATTTCTACTAGCTTGACATATGAACTGCCCCCTTTGCCGTTAAGCTCTTCAAGACAAATCACCAGGCAGACGGTAGTCTTTTTGTGTTGACAGAACCCTTCAATTGATCTTAAAATAATTCCATTAAAGTTCATCCCTATTTCGACGTAATGCGAATGAACGGAGGGGCATCAAGCAAACCTTCAAGCACGGCGCTGAGTTCATCTCAAGAAATCATTTTCCCTTGACGCTCCTTTATTATCGCTCGCACCTCCTTTGACGATGTTTTCTTATGTTCTGGTTCATTTATTGATGCTCTAAATGTAAATTGTGGGGCAATTGGCAAGGCAATAAATCAGTCCTTGTGCCTTATTATAGTCAAGATTCAAGCGGGACAAATGAGACTCTTTTGGTTTTGCTAAACAATGGAATGCGACTGGCGTACCAGGCAAAGCTGATAGAAGGTCTTGGATCGATTTCTGGGTCTCCGAGGCCTTCTGGCGATTTTCCAGACAAACCGGGGTGAGACGCTTGGAGGGCTCACCGCTGATGATCTAGAAGTCATTCGTGTCGAGCGCAGAAACGTGGTGCTGTTCACAGACGGAGAGACATACATGGCGAATGGAGAAATCTTCCCCGTCGACGAGTAAACCTACTGGTGGGGCCAAGAAAAGAGGAAATCCAATGCAAGACAGCGCGATGAGTAATGAAAAGGGGTTGCGGGAGAATATGGAGGCGCTGGAGCAGTTCCGTGAAGAGGTCAGAGATGCCGCGGAGCTTCTTGACTTCGCCGTATCAGAGGGCCGCGAAGTAGCGAACCGTATCATCGATGATATTAAGAAGGCTCAGCAGTATCTGACGGAGTCTGATCTCCCACCTCCAGAGGATCGTGCCACCTTCGAAAAGGCCTACCGCGATCTTGCCCAGTTCATGTCACCGATAACCATCAGGACGCTTCGCGCCACATCTGACAAATACGGCCGCAAGCTAGGAAGGCTGCTTGTCTTCAGTCAAATCTCTGAGGCGAGGATTTGGTCACGGAAACTGTGGTATCTGACTGTTGTCTTCATTCTGTTCGCTTTGTTTGGGGAAAACCTCCAGACAATCTTGCTCGAATTCTATCCTGCAGATGAAGTGACCGGGGGCGCACTGCTCAAGTGGCAGATATTGTCTTCAATCCTTCGAAGCGTCACCCCTTTCACATACGGTGCTATTGGTTCTCTGGCTTATCTTCTTCGCTCCTGTCACCAATTCATCCAGAAACGCGAGTTCGACAAGAATCGAATCCCGGAGTACATAAGCAGGATACTCCTCGGTATCGTCAGCGGTGGAAGCATTACCCTGTTTATCCAGGAAATTGCTTCAGACCAAGGGGCCATCAAAATCAGCGCCGCCGCCCTTGGCTTTCTGGCCGGATACAATACGGATTTTCTGTTTAAGACCATAGAACGGATTGCAGAGGCCATTCTACCGAAGGTTGGCCTGGAGACGATTCAGAGAGCTCGAGTGATAGCAGCGAAATCTCCCGTGCAGGAATTGATCACCCCTACTTCGATGGAGACACTCATCGACCTACGCAACAAAGCGACAGATGATGAGAGTAAGAAGTTTATTGAAGAGCTCATCGCCAAGCTCGTCGAAAGGAGATGAGCTCTAGAGTATTAAATTGCCGTCCTGGGTGTTTGTGGAGCTGACTCCGCTCAGAGGAGTTTCCACGCTTAGGCTCTGTCTTAGGTCCTATGCAAGGGCAATTTTGACATTGTGAATCCATTACTTCAACTGATGAGGAGAGCGTTATGCCCAGACTAAAGCACTGCCTGCTCTTTGTTGCGGCGCTCTTATTAGTTAACTGTGCCCACACGAGGAAAGTCCAGCTTGAAAGCGTAGCCAAGGATTGGTGCATGGTAATCCGCGCCAGCCAGGTCATCCCAGTCTACCCTCTCACTGAAGATCTGCAACCAGGTGACATTTTCCTCGTGCAGATGCCTATTGACCAACAACAGCGTGCGTACGAAGTCAAGGGCTTCCTACCGCTGGATAATTTGGTGTATCGGCTGAATCCCTCAGGCTATGTTGAATTCTATGAACGCTCTTTTGAGGTTGGGGGACAGGAGAAAGAGTTGCCAAGATTCTGGCTCGAGCCAGGGAAGACGACTGCTTGGACTCAGGCACCCGATGCCGCATTCCCATCGTACAACTTCACCGTCCGGCGTGGAGTTGGGTTCAGCCTTGCTCTGCCCGTTCAGGGCGTGCCTGTTGGACTCAGTCTCCTCGGGTCCGACTCCGCCAACGGAAGCATCTCCATAGCAGACGCTCGCACCTACGGGGTAGATACGGTCTCACTTTACGACAATGTTCGTGAATGGGCCCAGAAAAACCAGCATTTTCTAATGAGCTACCAACCGACGGAAAAGAAGAAGAACTACCTGCGGGTCATCAGTCGCGTCTACCTGACCGGGAAACTAAATGTGTCGCTTGAGGACGCCAGCTCTGGCAGTGCTGGGGTCTCTGCAGGTATTTCCAAGCCTGTGGATTTGCTGGTTCAGACCACAGACCCTAACACAAACAAGGTCACTATGGAAAAGTATACGGAGAATCTCGACAAGCTCAATCAAATGATCAGCAAGGCTCTGGGAATGCAGGCAGTAGAAGGAGCTCAGAGCGTCCTGCCTGGCGGCACGCTCAAAGTTGCGGCTGCATCGGCACGCTCGATCACACTTGTTGAAGAATTCGACCGTCCTCTTGTCATAGGCTATCTGGGGTTCGACCTGCTCATCGACAAAGGTGGATTGGTTGGCCCTCCGTTTCCCACCCATGCAGTCCTTGTTCAAGGTGTTCAACCCACGGGGTTTGTGGGCTTTACCGAGGTGCAAAGAACCATAAGGCAGTTGTTGCGGCGGCTTGAAGATTCCGATGATCCTGATTCAGCTCGTTCGAAGGTGGTTGAAGAACTCGCCGGGGAGGTTCAAACTGTTTACAACATGTATATTGCACTGGATGATTCTGCACAAAGACGTGCTGATCTATTTAGAGGACTTATGACGCTATATCTGGCCGGTGAATCAGGAGGGGGGCCACACCACGAGAAGTTACAGACGGCTTTGGAAAAAGCTTTACGATAGTAACAGATAAATGGGCTTTCTTGTATAGAATGGTCCACACAAGGAATAGCTCTATGGCAACGTTTATTAGACAACCTATCGAGCCAGGTACTCCAGGTCAAACAGTCTGGAAAAGAATCAGGGACCTACTGGTTACTAATGAATCGGTTGAAGTCGTGGTGACAACAACTGAAGACTCCGACAAATTTGAGCTTCGAGCTTGGACTCGCGTTCGGAATGATGGCTCGAACGGTCAAAATGCGATGCCAGGTGCCGACTACTAAACACCTAGGTCGCCATCCAGCAGAGCTCGCTCCAAGATTTGATCGGGCATACCGAACTGCACGAGTTCCGAAGACCGTGCAGCCACTCGCACTCGCCAGTCATACTCGAGACAAAAGAGGCGACGATGCAACCAACGACTAGCGGCAGAATCGAATTGACGCCGACGGTCGAGTCGATCGTCGACAGCCTGTCCCGCAAGGAAGTTTCCTCTTGGGAAATCGTCCATATTCTGCTTCAGCGGCACCCGGAATACGGTCGGGCCACGGCGCGAGAGGTGTCCGAGGGCAAAGGACCGCCGACTGGAAGCAGCCAGCCGGCCGAAGATTGGTTACAACAAGTGCTCGAACTCTTCGAGCCACGAATGGTCTCCCGGTTCCACGGTAGGTTGTTTATCCTTGGGCTTTGCCGTCTCGACGCCGGCTTATCCGACTACCTTTCTAAAGTCGGCTTCCTGGCGGCCCTGCAAGACGAACTTCGAGAGGATTTCGCCTCATTGCTGCGCCCGGAAGTTGCCGGCCCCGAAGCCTATCGCGGGGCATTCCTTCGCTGGCTCCACAACCGAGCCAAGTACGACACGCAGGTCGGACAGCCACGTCAACAAGGCTTTCTCACGATAATCGAAGGCGGGCCTGGCCTCGAGCCTATCGCTCGACTGACCCAGCGCCAGATGTACAATCAATGCTTTGTCGCCCGCTACACCCAGCCCGTCGGATCGACGCTGAGCGACACGCTCGTCTCGTTCTCTAACGACCTACGCGCCCTCGTTGCGGACGACACCTCCACGGTAGGCCACCTGCTTCCAGATCCCGCTTCCGAAAAGCGGGCTTGGAAACAGTTCGTCTCCACGCAGCTACTCGACGTTCTTCGGAATGTTGAGGAGAAACAGCGGAGGTTGTCCAGCGACGACCTGCTGGAGCGCCTCCTGCCGACTTTCGAAGGCGATCAGGTGCTGCGCAAAGGGGACCGGTTGGTCCTGCTCATCGAGCTGCGCGGCGTCTCCCCATCTCAGACGCTGGGAGATGTGGGCCTGACGCCGCCAACGCTCGAACAGATGGCGGCGCTTCCGGAGCGCTTGGCCGTCGTCGTCTCGGGCCTACCGTCAGGCCTAGCGGCCGAGATCGATGGGCCGTACGTGCTAAAGCTTCGGATGCCGCTTGACCCGCGACTCACGCGCGGACAGCCCCTCAGCAACGACGTGCCAGTGGGCCCCGATAGATTGAACATCGCCACTGAGATCGGATCGCTGGCCGAGACGATTGTCCTAAAAGACATGAACCCACCGATGGTCGTCGGGATTCTCGGCGGATGGGGCTCCGGGAAGTCGTTCGTGCTGCACCTGATGGAAGAACGGCTACAGGAGATCCGCTGCGAGCGGGTTCCGGTCACGGCGGATGGCGGAGCGGCTGCAGACTCGGACTTTCCCTTTGTCGGCCACCCATACGTGATCCGGTTCGACGCATGGACCTACGCCAAGAGCGACCTATGGGCGAGCCTGATGCAAACGATCTTCCTGGAGCTAGAGCGGCAGTTGACCCTCGAGCAGGTTTTGCAATGCAAGCTCAGGATTGACCTGCGAGAGAACACCGAGATCTGGCGCGTGCTGAGTCGTCTTAACGAAGAAGATCGCGACAGGCTCACAAAAACCGAGCTGGGGACGCGCGCGCTCCAGATCGCTCAGCAGTTCGACTCCGGAAGGATCACCGAGCGCATCCTGTGGGACAAGCTTGCGGGACTTAAGATGGAGGAGACCGCTAGGCTCCGGAGAGCGGAGAGCGAGCTCGCAGCAGTCCAGATCGACCGGGACCGGACATACCGTGAACTTGAGCACAAAGTGGACGAGCAACTCGCCGCACGCGCCCAGCTTGCCGCATGGAGACCTGTAAAGCAAGCGATCGCCAAGTGGGTCGGAGGGGAGCTGGAGGCGCGATTGCAGGCGGCGGAGGACGTATCCTTACCTACCTTCGACGAAGTCAAGGCCTCAATCGCCTGGTACAAACGGCTGTTGATGGGTTGGGGTGCTGCGCCGCTCGCCTTTTTTGTATTTGCCGCTGTGGCGTTGATCGTTGGCACGGTGGTTTTCAAGCAATACAAGTTGCCCTCCGCACTCGCTTCAGCGATCAGCACCATGATAGCCGGAGTCGCGATGGCCGTGAAGGGGTATCGTTGGCTAGAAGATCGACGGCGGGATTACCAGAATGCGTTTGCGAAAGAGGTGGCGATCGAGGCAAAGTCTCGTGAAGCGCTGGTCAAGGAGGCCTTGCTCGTTGCCGGCGTCGAGGAAAGTCCGGAGAAGGAAGCCGAAACCGAAACAGAACATCCTGTCGTGCGGGACCCGGATGTGACGGCCACAGCTACGGCCCTGCGCGAGCAGGATGCGCAGCTGGCTCGCAAGCAGGCTGAGGTAATGGCGTTACGCCAGAAGGTGGGGATCACCGCGCGGCACGACTCACTGCTCGATTTCGTGAAGCAGCGACTCGAAGGCAAATACTATGAGGACAAGCTGGGGTTGCTCCAGCAGGTTCAGGCAGACCTGGCCGAGCTGAGTACCGCGCTACTGCCATCGCGGGCGACCCAGGAGGTTGCTGATGGAGCCTATGCCGAGACGCTGGATCAGCTGTTCCCGCGTGGCCAGCCGCGAATCATACTTATCGTCGACGATCTCGATCGCTGTCCACCCGATAAAGTCGTCGACGTGCTGGAAGCGGCGCAGTTGCTCGTCAAGACACCGCTCTTTGTGGTAGTCATCGCGATGGACGTCCGCTACGTGACCAGAGCGTTGGAGAAGGCGTACGTCGATGTTCTCGTCCGGGGTGGGGAGCCGTCCGGTCTAGATTACATAGAGAAGATCGTCCAGATCCCTTACCGGGTGCGGCCGGCATCGCCGGCGAGCATTGGAGGGTTTCTCCGATCGCAGATGCGACTGGCCAAGCTGAAAGAGGAGGAGGCCGAGGCGTCGTCCACGGGACAGCCGGAGGAGGAGGAAGTGGAAGATGAAGTACCGACTTCCACATCGTCGACCGAGCTGGAAGGCGAGCTTGGGCGGGTCGCGTTGGTGCAGCCAACACGTACGGAACTGCGACCGCTGCCAACCGAGATTCTCGAGTTCAAGCGCGAAGAGCATCAGATCATCAACGTATGCTGCAGCGCGGTGGAAGTCAGTCCGCGCGCCATGAAGCGCCTTGTTAACGTCTTCAAACTTATGAAGATCATCTGGTATCGTCAGGGTCTCGAGGACGGTCCCGACGACGCCGTCAAGCAAACCATGCTGGCCTTGCTGGCGCTGGCCGCCCGCTTTCCTGATGTGACGCGCGAGTTGCTCCGTCACATGGAAGGCGTATTCCGTCAACGGGGTGATTTTTGGGAAGAGCCACTCACAGCGTCACTCGCCGCCCGCTGCGAGCAGGCGGCTCGCACGGCAATCTACCCTCCCGACTGGCATTCCGTTCAAACGGCCCTGCTTGATTCGAGGCTCTTCACGCAGAACCTGACCTATCGGGATCTGCAAGAAAGCAACTTCAATCTTATCAGCTCGTTCTCCTTCGTCGGTGAGACCGATCCGGAGCGAGAGGCGGCGCTGCAAAAAAGAATACCCTTGTTCGAAAAGTGGCCGTCCGATCCTGCTCTACCCCTGACGAAACCGCCCACGCCGCGCCGCTCAAAGGGCGTGACTTAGCGGGCCACGCGGAGCTAGAGGCGTTTCGGACTATTTATCTCACACAGACCCATGAGCAGTTCTGATACCCTGCATTCCGGAGCCAGATGTATCCTCGATAGGATCTAAGAAGAGGCGGTTTGGCTTTACCCCTATACCAGACTTTGTGCTAACCCGAACAAGTGAAGCCTGGCCTCTTGACGTTATCTGCAGATTCCTATCGCCCCAGTCGAATATTTACTTACTCGATCCTCTTGAATATCCCTAAACTTCACATACTCAGATAGATCAAAGGGTTTTCAAAAAGCGGCTTCATAGAGATTGTTTCCTTCTGCAGTGGTGTTCACTGAATATTTGGTTTTCGCAGACAACACAAGGGGAAGTCATCAAAAATGTCGCCGTGACCATTGAGAGGCTCATTTATGTTTCACCTCCGAGTCAAGGACTATATCTTTTATTCTATACGTCGGCTCCAATAATTTTAGTCTCCGCTATATCTTTTGAGAAAATGATAGTCTATAATCTTAGCATCATGAAGTCATAACTTTACGCACCCTAATTGATTCGTCCCATCAAATTCTAGCAGTCATAGTCAAACAATGGATCGATAGTTTCCACAACTTGGATAAGATAGAATCATGCACTGTGCCAGCCCGGATATTTCATGAATTGGTGTCGCGAGACCACGAAGATGGGTGTGCCACCGGGCAACCGCAGGGTGTTGGATCCGAGGCGTACCTGCACGGTACGTCGCAGGGACCGACACCCGAGGACGCACGGAAGGGCGCCCATATCAGTGGTCGTAGCAGGCCATTCATAAAATATTCGGGCTAGAATAACGGAGAGATGGCCGAGTTGGCTGAAGGCGCTCGCCTGCTAAGCGAGTGTACGGTTAAAAGCCGTACCGAGGGTTCGAATCCCTCTCTCTCCGCCATTTCAA
>Ga0209536_100008821_pt1 | contig 15074 bp, 12 predicted proteins | sample DeeMarSeWOR28_12_FD_187461 | JGI IMG/M metagenome (GOLD analysis project Ga0209536, IMG submission 187461) | Marine sediment microbial communities from White Oak River estuary, North Carolina - WOR-2-8_12 (SPAdes) (version 2) | ecosystem: Environmental > Aquatic > Marine > Intertidal zone >...
CCCACACAGGCTTCCCCGTTAAGCAGGACCGCGTTTTGCTGTTCTTTGGGGGAGAGTGACACGGAGGCCACATTTCGCAAAAGCACCGGTGTTCCCCGTCCCCCTTCACCTTCCTCTCCGGAATCCATCTTCACAATGATCTCTTCCAGGTCCTGGATCTGTTCCAGCTCACTGAGCCCCCTCACAATGTAGCGCTTTCCCATCTCCACAATGGAGCCACCGGAGATATTCTGGTTGTAACTGTTGATCCGGCTGGTGAGGGTGGAGATGTCCATATCAAATGCCCGCAAGAGTGTCTCATTGGTCTCCACCAGCACTTCGATCTCTTCGGCCCCATCCACCACCACATCTGCAATTCCTTCCAGCCTGATCAGCTCATTGCGGACATAATTTTCGGCGGTTTGTCTGAGTTCATTCAGGTCACTGGTCTCTGAATGCTGAAGGGCCACCAGCATCACCGGCCTTGAATTGGGATCATACTGGGAAATATTGATCTCCTCCAGATCATCGTCCTGGTTGAATGTGGACAGCGCTTTGGAGAGATCCAGAAAAGCCTCGTTCATTTCAGTTTCCCAGCTGTATTCCACCTCCACCAGCGCACTTCCGACCCGGGAGGTGGATGAAACATTAACCACCCCGTTTTGCCTGATGGCCAGTGCTTCCACAGGATCCACATATTTTTCCTCCATCTCCTCAGGGGGGCGCTCCCCTGCCACCAGTTCCACATAAAGGCGGGGGCTGTGCAGGTTCGGAAACAGGTCGATACCCAACTTATCGAATGAGATGAAGCCCAGCAGCAGGATGGCCACGATGATCATACTCACCGAAACAGGATAGTTGACGGAAAATCTGGTTATCGATTTGATCATGTTTAATTTCTGATGAGGTGATTACCTGAGAATCTTTACCCTGGACTGATCCCGCAGGGTTTCGAATCCTGCACTGACCACACTCTCACCTTTCAGGAGCCCTATCTTCACCTCCACATTATTCTCGTTCTGCAGCCCGGTGGTGATGATCCGCTCACTGGCCACACCTTTGTCCACCACATATACAATCTGGTTCCGGTTCCGGCTCACGATAATGTCCCTGGGGATCACGATGGCATCTTCTTCACTGGCGACGACCATATCCGCCTTTACAAACATCCCGGGAAGCAAGGTTTGATCGGCGTTGTCTATTTCCACAAAACACATAAAGGTTCTGGCATCCGGATCAATGGCCGGAGAGATTTGCGAGATGGTCCCGGTAAGCGTATCGACTGCACTTGTATAACTGGTGATGTAGACTTTGAAACCCCTTTCGATGCTGCCAAAATATTTTTCAGGCAGGTTTGCTTCCATATACAATTTGCTGTAATCGATGATTTTAACCAGGTCCGTATTGCTGGCCACCCTGGTTCCGTTGGTGTAGTAGGGAAGCTCTACTATCATACCGGCAAAGGGTGCCGTGATGGTCATTTTTGCCAGGTTGATCCGGCTGCTCTCCATTTCATATTCGGTATTGAGCAGTGTGATCTCCGCATTTTTCAGCTCCCTCAGGGTTGCTCCCCCCTTTTCATACAATGATTGCTGTTTTTCGTATTCCAGTTTGGAAATCTCAAGGTCCACCTCATTGGATTTGATCCTCAGGTTGTTATAGTATTCCTCGTCTTCCAGTTTAATGAGGGTGGTGCCGGTTCTCACCCGGTCTCCAAGTGCATAGGGTCTGCCCGTGGCCGGGTTGGTCTGCAAGCGGTACGCTCCCGTAATTTCCGACTGTAAACTCGCCTCCTTCATGGGCGAGACCGACCCGGTGGTGCTGATGTACTCTTCGATTCCGGAGGTTTCCACCTCTATCACACTTACCGGAACTTCAATGGTGGTATCTATGTCCAGATCGGGTTGCCTGCAGGAGGTCGCAGCAATGGTCAGCACTGTTGCTGCGGCTAACGTGTAATTTATATGTTTCATTTCTGTAGGGTTACGGATGTTTCTATCGGATTCTGGTTTTTTCTATCGGGTTACGGATGTTTCTATCGGGTTCTGGTTCTTTCTCTCTGGATATCTGATGTTTCTAGCGGGTATCGGATGTGGCTGCGGATGCGGTCATAAATTCCTCCGGGATGATCGGAAGCTGGTTTTCAAAGTCATACAGGCTCTGTATTTTCAGGTTAAGCAGTTCGATCTTATAATTGATAATGGCATTGGTGCGGGACATTTTTGCCTCTGAAAGCTGACTCTGGTATAAGCCCAGGTCAAGGCTGGTGAGGTCGCCGTTTCTGTATCGTTCCAGGTTGATATCGTAAGCCAGCTGGGCATTCTCCACGTTCAGCTCCTGTATTTTCATCTGGTTCTCCAGGTTTTTCAAACTTCTCACCACAGATCTGATATTCACAACGATATCGGTTTTTTCAATCTCATAACCCAGTTGTGTGCTTTGAAGTCCCGCCTCAGCAGCCTTGATCTCGGATTTGCGTTCTCCCCAGTCGAAAATCGGGATTTCAAGCGTAAGTCCGATGGCCGGTGTATTGGTGGGGGTTTTGAACAGCTCTGAGAACTGTTCGTCGTTGCCCTGGATCCCGAAGGAGGCAGTGACGGAACCTGCAAATTCATTGATGGCCTTCGCCTGGATTAAACTGAAATTGGCATTTTCCAGATCGATTTCCCTTTCCCGTAGCTCCATCCTGTTGGCCAGGGCATGATCGATGGCCATTTGCTGATCCACAGGGATGGTATCGGTCTGAATCTCAGCTGCAATCATGATCTCTGAATCCAGGGGCATCCCGATCAGAACCTTGAACTGGTCCAGGCTGTTCTGCAATGTCAGCTGGGCATTAAGCACGTTGGACTGGCTGGTAGCCAGGTTGACTTCGGCCTGATAAAGTTCCTCCCTGGCCAGCAATCCCCCTTCCACCTTATTGCTGATAATCTGGTAGCTTTCCTGGTTGTTCTTCAGCTCCTCCTGTGCGATGGCCAGGCTCATCTGGTTGGAGTAGACAGCATAAAATTGCTGCGCCACATCCCGTTCCAGGGAGAGCCTTCTGAGCAGGTAGCGGAGCAGGGATGCTTCATACTCCAGTTCAAGCATTTCCGTCTCCATGCGGGTACGGTTGTAGGTGAATATGGGTTGGGTGAACTGCAGGTAAAGCCTGTTGTTAAAGGTTTTGGATACCGGATCCACAGCCAGCGCCGATTCTGTAAAACTGTAATCGTAGGAAAAACGGTTCACCAGCATCAGCTCCCCGTCGGTGGGCAGGATGCGCTGATTGATAGCGAAAGTCCCCCCCGAAGAGGCCGACTCGTTCAGATACCATTCGCTGGTCTGCTGGTCAAACCGGTTGGTTTTTTCATATTCAAACGGATCCAGCGTAATTGCGAACTGAGATTTCAACCTGGCGCGCTGGGCATTGAGCCTTTCCTGGCTCTGAACCAGGGCCAGCTCCATCTGTTTCATGTCCGGACTGTTCTCCACCGCCACATTCATGGAACGGTCCATGGTGAGCAGCTCCTGTGCAGGAAGGAGTGAACTGACCAGGAGAAAACAGCATCCTGCTGCTCCTTCGGCTAGAAATTTGAACGATCGCATTTTTATCATGATGGTTTCAATTCTATGTTTCATAAATTATAGCGTCCATTAACGTATCCTTACCCATTTCACCGCGTCAGCGATCACCCTCCTGCCCCCGGTCTGATTCGAAAGCTCCACAACCGCCGTGTCGGCAGGGAAATGGAACGATCCCAGCCGGTTCCATCCCGCTTCAGGATCATCCAGTACAAAGGTGACCTCTTCCGAACCTTCATTGGAGGAGACCAGGTAATGGTAATCGGTCCCCTGGTCTGCCAGGCGCGGACCCATGCGTCCCTGTCCGGTTCCGGGCCCCTGGCCGCTGCCCTCGTCCCCGCCCTGGCCCTGCTGCCTTCCTGAAGGTCTCTGAAGCATGGCCATCACCGGTACATATACATAGAGTTCGTAATATCCTGCCTCCGGGAGGACGGTTTGCCATCTGGCGATATTGCTTCCGTCTCCCCTCCTGGTGACCAGGGCAGACCGGACGATTTCTCCATAATAGGCCGAATGTGCCACCGGGGTCCACCTGGCCGGGGACCAGTAGGGATTGAGGGTTCCATACCAGATACCCTCCTCTTTCTTCTTCCTGGAATCGATGTACCGTTTCAGTTTGCTCTCCTTAGTTACAGAAATAAAACTGAAGCCATCATCTTCGTTGTCCACCACATATTCATCCTCATAGGTCAGCTGTACCGGGTCGGGAACAATTCGCTCATATTCTTCCAGGATGGCATTTTCAATGGTAGCAGCAGACCTGAGGAAATTGTTATAGCTCGAGGGTATATTGCGGGAGATCAATGTGTTCACAGTCATCATCATGGGCCGGTCATAGAGTACCACCTGAACTTCCTTGGTCAGGCCCGGGTCCACTTCAAACAGCCGTGTTTCCGTGCTCATGCCTCCCCCTTGGCCAAATCCACCCTGACCCATGATCCTGAAAGTGGCTTCCAGCATACCCGTTCTTTTGCCATTATTGGTCACACGGAACCTGACCAGGTAAACATCCCCGATATCATCGCGGGTCTGAATATATTCCGGATCCGAAATCAGGAACTGCGGTAATTCCCCGCCCGCATTGATCAGTTCCACGTAGGGTTCGATATCGACCTGAAACTCACGCTGGAAGTCACGCGCAAATTTCTCAAACGGAATTTCTGTGAAGGCATGGTCCTCCAGGTAGTAATAGAGGAAATAGTCAAAATCCCCCATTCCCACCCTGTTTTTCAGGGCGGAAATCACATAGCTGCCTGTCTGGTTGATCAGGGCGGCTGACAGGTCCGTGTTCCACTGGGCAAAGATCTCCACCATGGATTGGTCCTGCAGCGCCAGATTCGCGTGTTCATTATCGGTAATCCCACCTTCAAATCCCTGCCGTGGACTGACTTCGAAGCCCTCCTTCAGGTAAATTTCCATCATGGAATTAAACACAGGGTAGGCACCGGAACTGATCCCGGTAAAATAGGTGTAGTAGAAAGGAAAAACACAGAATGGATTTCTGTTATAATCAGCACCGCTGTTGAAGGCAATCAGGTTTTCCCCACGATCCCCCCCTCCCGGTCCCATGGAACGGGGATTGGTTTCGGAACGGAAGAATGTATTCTGCAACAACCGCGAAAACATGGAAATCTCCACCTCCCTGGGGGTGCGTTGGCTTTCCCGGTCCCGGTCCCGCCGGTCCTCTGCCCTTTTGAACCTCTCAAAATCGAGTGTGCTCAAGCCTGCACCCTTCTCAGGAATCAGGATCATTTCAGGTAGCACATACTCAACTGCCTGACTGTAGGGCCTTTCATAGGCATGGAACTGGATCGGCACCTCCACCAGGCTCACCCGGTTAAAGGCATAGTAGAGATCGAGCTCATCAATCTCATAGTCATCCTTCGCCTGTTTGATCAGCGCCTCAACCGTATCTGCAATCTCCGTGAAGAACGGAGTAAAATAGTCATGGTCAGGCTTCAGGTATAGGTTATAATCCACTCCTTCGATCTCAACGGAACGTTTTTCCAGCGGGCCGACCACCAGGCCATACGCATTCAGATCCTGCTCGGGCTGGAATTCTGCCCCATCCGCTCCGTAGGTTGCCCTCCCGGGAGCTACCGCTGTGAGCCCTGGCTGATGTTTGACATGCAGGGAATACCTGGCGAAATCAATATTCCTCGGGAGAAAATTCACCAGGTTAAATCCCACTCCTGCCATGGGATACCAGCATATTTCCGGCACCAGTACCATAAAATTCTCATCGAATATCCCCGGTTTTTTGTCCACTGTGGCTACCTGGATGCGTTTAAGAGTCTGCATCTCCTCATCGGGGATATCGAGGTAGGCCAGTGACTCATCGGGAACTCCCGAGTAATGGAAGGTAAGATGAACTTCACTTCCGGGTAACAGCCCACCCTCGGGGATGATTTTCACAATCTGTGCCTGACGGGTGAAATCAACCGGATCACCCCCCAGGGAAAGGGTGTCCAGAACCAATCCGGGATTCAGAGAGAAGATCAGGGTATCGAGCTTTTCGGCATGCGGATTTCTGCAGGTTACTTCTGCCCTGGCTTTCATGGACCTTCCCTTGAAGGAGATGGTGAGGTCGCTGGAAAGCAGATCTGGTGATGCCGCCGGGGCATACCGGTTGTTCAGCTCCAGGTAATGTTGCCGTTGATTCGACTGGGTCTTGAATGTGGAATAATAACGGTATCCCGACAGGGTACCGGCCAAAATGAATACAATTGCACCCATCAAATTCAGGATATTCCATCTACCAGTTTGCGGCAGCCTGTTCAGGAACCGGATGGTGGCAAAAATAAACCCTGTTCCCAGGAAAAGGTAAGCCAGCCTGTGCAGCATGATCCGGTCGGGTTCGGCAAATTGAATGAAATCGGAATAGACCATGGGTATGTTGAAGGCCATGTAATCGAGCATTCCGTGCATTTTGTCCTGAAAATAGGACAGCGTAAGTATAATGTAGCCCAGCAATATTAAAAATGTAACCGCCTGGCTTTTGAAAAGGATCATGAGGAAGAACGACAGACCCAGGATAAAGACCAGTGTGGGTACTGTAATCAGGAGCGGGTAGTAAAGGTAGGCATCCCATACAATGGGTACGTCCTTTCGGATTAGATTAAAAATCAGGGCCATGGCCAGTGCCATGATGACTAATCCCACGAAAAGCACCAGGATCCCCACTGTTTTTCCGACCACATATTCTCCATTGGTGATGGGCCGGGTATAGATCACTTCGGTGGTGTCGAGTTTTTTATCCCTTTTCAGGAAGTCCGAGGCCAGGAAAACTGCAATGATCGCCTGTGCCACGTTTACAAAAAGGACGTTGATGTATGGAAGATTGGCTGCAATGGCCCGGGTGGTCCACCTTGATCCGGCGTGGGGTCCGAACATGCCGCTGTTGATGCCAAACAGAAACAGCAGGGTGAGTATGGCAAAGATCCGAAAGAACCAGCTTCTGAACAGGGTTTTGCTTTCATATAGAGCCACATTCAATATGTTGGCCGGATTCATGTCAGGTTCCAGTGTTGAAGTTTGTTCTCCATATAATGCACATAGGCGTGTTCCAGGTTGGGCTCCACCGGCGATGCATCCAGGTCATCGGGTTTGCTTCCCACAAACTGTATCTCCCATCCCGCCCCTGAGGGGATGGTGGATATAATGGGATATTGTACTTTCAAACGGTCATAGGTCTCGGGCGATACCTCCGCCCTCCAGACAGCTCCGGCGGCGTGCTCCACCAGCTGATCAGGAGTTCCCTCATAGATAAGAGAACCTTCGTTAAGCAGCGCCATCTGATTGCAGGTGCTTGAAATGTCGCCAACGATATGGGTCGACAGTATGATGATGATATCGCTTCTGCCCAGGTCCGATAGCAGGTTCCTGAAACGGATCCGCTCCTCGGGATCCAGACCCGTTGTGGGTTCGTCCACGATGATCAGGGTCGGACGTGCGATCAGCGCCTGTGCAATACCAAGCCTGCGTTTCATCCCCCCCGACAGTTTATTGGCCATCCGGTTCCTGAATTCATAGAGGCCTACGCTGGTGAGCATTTCATCAATTCGTTCACGACGCTCTTTCCTGGAGTTCATTCCTGCCAGCCGGGCGGCGTAGTCGAGGAATTCCCAGGAGCGAAGCCTGGCAAAAAACCTGAAATCCTGTGGCAGGTAACCGGCCATTTTTCTGATCTCCCTGCGGTGATGCCGGATATCCATCCCATCGACGAGTATTTCACCCGATGTGGGTTCCATCAGGGTGACCAGGATACGCATCAGGGTTGATTTCCCTGCACCATTGGGCCCCAGGAGTCCGAACATTCCCTCTGTAATGGTGAGATTGATGTCGTCGAGGGCCCTGGATCCTCCCGGGTAGGTCTTATTCAGATGTCGGATCTCAATTTTCAATGGAAAGCGGAATTTGGGGATCCATTTTGTGTTGTTTTGACTCCTGATGCACCACTTGGCTTAATATGGTCAGGGATCGGGAATGAATATGAAATTAAACCTTTTTTTCAGTTTAGAGTCCTATCTTCGAAGGTATGTTACACACCATATGTGAAAAGATCAAATAATCATCCCATGAAAAAAACTATGCAAATCAGCATGACGGTTTCTCTCCTATCTTTGATGCTGCTTTCCGCTCCGCTGTTGGCGCAGCCGGGTCAGGGACAGGGCCCCGGCCCCGGACGTGGCTTTCAGATGACTGAAGAGGATATCCGTGCCAGGGTAGATAACCTTTCAGAAACCCTCTCGATGACCGAGGATCAGCATAAGAAGATACTTGACTACGAGCTCGATTTCTACAACAAGATGGCGATTGAGTTTCAGAAAATGCGGAGCAACCCTGACGGTCCTCCCGACAGGGAAGCCATGCGGGCCAATATGCAGAAGATGCGTGAAGAACGCGATCAGAAATACTCTGAAGTGCTGACCAGCGAACAGCTGGAAAAATATAAGCAGATCCAGGAGCAGCGGCGCAGTGAAATGCGCAGGCAGTACCAGGAAGGGAATCCCGGCACAGAGGAATCCGAGGAACGACCTGCCCGGGGAAGGGGGCGCGGCTAGGTTTTAAAAGCACTGGATCAGCGCAGAACGCCACCAGGAGTAGTGTTTGGATTCCAGGTCGTGGATGGTTGGGAAGGGATAGTGAAGGAATCCCTTCTGGTCCCCGACAAAAAATCCGCTTTTCACGGTTCGGTAGGAAAGGTCTCCCCTGAACTGCCGGATCACTGTTTTCGTCAGTCGCTCTTCCGAAGCGGTAAGCCTTACAAGGCATTCTCGAAGGTGGTCGGGATTTGGATAGGGAAGATCATGAATGGGCGCCTCAGGATCCCTGGCAAGTTTATTCAGCTTCAGCTCGGCCAGAAAGATCCTGGGGGCAGATACAGGTTTGGATGTATCGGTCAGAAATTTAATGAATTCAGGAGGTGAAAGCTTGCTGGCCACCCTTGTGGTCACAGGATTAAACTGCTGATAGAGAAAAACGATCTCCTCTTTCTTTGAGGTGTAGTCTCCCTGTTCCAGTTCCAGGACCTTCCCGTCATCGGTAACCAGGTACAGGTTCCTCATGGCCTCAAGGGGGACCTGTTCCAATACCCTGTAAATAGAGAGGTAGAGTGAGCGCTTGGGTTCCCCGTCCTTGTAAGGCACAAGTCTCTTTTCCATGTGTTCAAGGGGCAATCCATCAAGCTTTGCCGGATCTGTTTCAAGAAATAGCGCCTGTCCCCTCAGCCTTTTCTTTGTGCCAACTGCAATGTAATTGCCAAATTCGACAGGCGACAGGTGAGAAGCGATCAGTGCTTCCGGCGTGAGTAAAAGGTATACATATTTCTTCATGGCTGCAGGATTTAGGGATCTTTATAAATTTACGCCGATTACGTGTAAAAGTCAAGTTATCAGACCGCTTGCCTGTCTTGGCCGGATAGCTACACTCAACTTCGCAAAGGCCCGGAAATCCCCGAGCGAACAAATTGGAGAACGGGAGGTTATTCTTCTGTTATTACGAACCAATAAAGAGAAACAAAGCATGGCCAAAAGGAGTGCAAATGCCAAATGGAACGGTACGCTGAAAGATGGAAACGGTACCATGAATTTCAGCGATTACAGCGGTCCCTATACCTTCGCTTCAAGATTTGAAGAGGGGAAAGGAACCAACCCTGAGGAACTTGTAGGAGCTGCACATGCAGGTTGCTATTCCATGTTCCTTTCTGCACTGATAAGTGGAAATGACCTGGTGCCCGACCGTGTGGAAACCACAGCCACGGTCCATCTGGGCAGGGATGAAACAGGTCCGCTGGTGACAACCATCGAATTGGACTGCGAGGTCAGTTGCGATGGACTGTCCCAGGAACTGTTTGAAGAACTGGCACAGGAGGCCAAGGCAAAATGTCCCATCAGCCGGCTCGTGGCGGCAGCTGATATCAAGCTGAACGCCAGGCTGGTCTGATCCTATTCAAGACCGATCCACTTCTCCACTTCCGGAGGCTGGTAATTCGCCATCTTCTCCAGCAGTGAATGGATGTCATCTGAGACGATCACCTGATTTTGGTAATCAGTCCTCAGAAAACCTTCTATAACCATGTGATCAATGCTCTCCAGTAACAGATCAAAGAATCCTTTGATATTGAGTATCCCCACCGGTTTGCTGTGAATGCCCAGCTGACCCCACGTAAGCATTTCGAAGAGTTCATCCAGGGTTCCGTATCCTCCGGGAAGCGCTATGGCTCCATCGCACATCTGTTCGATCCTGGCCTTCCGCTCATGCATGCTTTCCACCCGGATCATTTCGGTTAATCCGGCGTGGGCCACCTCTTTGATCTGGAGAAAACCGGGAATAACACCCGCCACTTCTCCCCCTGCCTTCAGTGCAGCGGTGGCGAGTGCACCCATCAAACCGACTTTTCCCCCGCCAAAGACTATTTTGATGCCCCCTTCAGCAAGAATCTGTCCCAATCTGGCCGCCTGGTCCCGGTATACAGGATCTGTACCCGCGCTGGAACCGCAGTAAACGGCGATCACCTTCATTTTACAGGAACCGGGTGATCCTTCAGTATGGCAGTGTACTTGGCAAACTCTTCATCGGAGAGATCATAGTCGTGCAGCTCTCCCTGGAAATACTTCTCGTATCCCAACAGATCCATCAGACCATGACCGCTCATATTGAAGAGGATCACTTTTTCCTTACCCTCTTCTTTGGCTTTCCTGGCTTCCCTGATTACTGAAGCGATGGCATGGGTGGTCTCAGGAGCAGGAATGATCCCTTCTGAACGTGCAAAAGTAACCCCCGCCTCATAACATTCAAGCTGATGGATGGCCTGAGGTGTGGCCAGTCCCTGATTGACTGCGTGGCAAACCAGTGGAGACATGCCGTGGTACCGCAAGCCACCTGCATGAATGGGAGGCGGAATGAATCCGTGCCCCAGGGAATGCATGGCCAGCAAGGGTGTCATCCTCGCCAGGTCGCCGTGATCATAAGCAAAGGGTGCCCTGGTCAGTGTAGGACAGCTGGCAGGTTCCACCGGATAGATTTCAATCTCAGCACCGTTGATCTTATCCAGCATAAACGGGAAACTGATTCCGGCAAAGTTGCTGCCGCCACCGGCACAACCGATCACCACGTCGGGCAGGTTCTCCCCCACCTTCTGCAACTGCTTTTTCGCTTCCAGCCCGATGATGGTCTGATGAAGCATCACATGATTCAGGACACTACCGAGGGAATACCTGGTTTGCCCGCTGGGATCGGTAACGGCAGCCTCAACTGCTTCGCTGATGGCAATACCCAGGCTACCGGGAGTATCGGGATGCTCTGCAAGCACAGCACGTCCTGCCTGCGTCTCCTCGCTCGGGCTTGCCACACACTGGCCTCCCCACGCCTGCATCATCATTTTCCTGAATGGTTTCTGATCGAAACTGACCCGGACCATGAACACCTTGCATTCGATACCAACCAGTGAACATGCGAAAGAAAGTGCACTACCCCACTGTCCGGCGCCGGTTTCCGTGGTGAGTTTTTTAATCCCGAACTCCTTGTTGTAGTAAGCCTGTGCAACAGCCGTGTTAGGCTTGTGGCTTCCTGCCGGAGAGACAGCTTCATTTTTATAGTAGATCCTGGCAGGGGTCCCCAGCGCGTTTTCAAGTTCATAGGCGCGTACCAGCGGTGAGGGACGCCACATGTACAGCATTTCAAGTACTTTTTCCGGAATATCGATCCATCGATCGCCGCTTACTTCCTGCTCGATCAGGTTCATTGGAAATACCGGTGCCAGAGCTTCCGGCCCAACCGGATTCCCGTCGGGACCGAGCGGCGGATTCATCTGTCCGGGCAGATCCGCAGCCAGGTTATACCATTGTTTAGGCATTTCATGCTCATCCAGGATCACTTTCTTTACTTTGCTCATGATTTCAGGTTTTTGGGTGTTGTTTCATAAAAAACGGGGCAGTCAGATGAAACATGCCCCGTGTATATTTTTGTGTGTAACCGGATTAAACCGGTCCGAATCCCACCCACGAAGCACTTATCCGGTGGTACCACCAGCACCATCGCCAGCATTCCGTATGGCAGGTTTGTATCATATAACTGATTAACTTTTCCGAAAATAGAGATTATTTTGATATTTCATTCCCCGAACCCTGTTTTTTTTAAGCTCTGCTCAATAAACCGGTTTCTTCCAGCGCTCAGGCGGATCAAATTTACTGGCCGAAGCCCATCTGATCCCCCTTTGCATGATCTCAAGTGCCTCGGGCACCTGGAAATCTGCCATCACATGGCCTAGCGAAGAATAGAAGACCCTTCCTTTTCCATACATCTTTTTCCAGACCACAGGTACGGTACATTCTTCGATCCAGTCGGCATGTTCATTACTGAATTCTGTGGTGGCCAGCACCTTCATGTTGGGATCCACATGCATATAGTACTGCTCGCTGTGCATATCGAATCCCTTCAGGCCTTTGGTAACAGGATCCTTTTTATCTATGATCTTCACGCTGTAGTCGATAACCCCTCCGGGATGGGCCACCCATTGTCCTCCCGTCATGAACTGATACTCCACATTCTGCCTGAAAGCATCACATAAACCTCCGTGCCAGCCTGCAATCCCCGTTCCTGCCTTTACAGCCTGCAGAAGCCCGTTTTCCTGCTCACGGGAAATCTGGGACATGGTAAAGATCTGAATCACCAGGTCTATTCCGGCCATATATTCTGCATCGGCGTAGGGATCAAGTGAATTGAAAACCTCCACCGTTGCCCCTTCACTTTCCAACCAGGGCTTAAATATGGCTACAGATTGCTCAGGTTCATGCCCGTCCCAGCCTCCCCATGTGTACAATATTTTTCTGCCTTCCAGCGAAGGGAGGGATGGGTTGACAGGCAGGGAAGATTCCATTTCATTCCCCTTTGCATGGACTCCGAGGGAGGCTCCCAGTGCGGCTGCCGTGGAGCTGAGAAGAAATTTGCGGCGATCTACGTTTTTATTTTTCATTACATATCGATTTATTGTAAAAGTAATCGGAAAATAAAAATGAGCAAAAAAAACCCCGCCGGAAAAAGCGGGGTTCACTGATTAGAAATGAGGTGGTCAACTATATAAGTTTGACATTCACTGCATTCAATCCTTTGCGTCCTTCAGTAAGTTCAAAAGTTACATCATCATCCTCTTTGATCTTGTCAATCAAACCGGATACATGGACAAAATACTCTTCGTCTGATTCGACGTCTTTAATAAATCCGTATCCCTTGGATTCATTAAAAAATTTTACTTTACCTTCTTTCATTTTATAAATAGATAATAATTAACGGGGTAAAAGTAATATATTTCATTCACAAGCACAAAGAGTTTGACAACAATTCCCTTTTCAATGAAAATGAAACAAATCCTCTCAAAAACAGTATATTTGTTTGAACCGTCTTTCAATTGGATATCCGGCCCTGTGAGAAGGATTGCATGTCATATCATTTTGTTGTCATTTACCCTCCATGCTGCGCTGTCGCAGGAGCCCCAGGTAATTGATTATGAGGAGGTAAGTGTTGTGGACACTGAAGACAGCCTTGCGGTTCCCTTCCAGGATGCTTCTGTTGACAGCTTGATAACGCTCAGTACCAATGTCACAGGCAGTGCGCTTGCGAGGATCTATTATGAGTTATCGCTTGCGCTGCAGGAGCTGGATTCCGACAGCGCCCTATATTATGCCAACCAGGCAGAAATCTTGCTTACGAAGAATGATCCGAACCTGCTTCTGCCCTACCTGTACAAGCGCAAGGGAAAGATCTATGAAATGCGCATGGCCAACGACCGGAGCCTGGTCTACTACAGGAAAGCCTACGAAGAATTCATCAAAGCTGACAATCAGCAGGAGATTGGAAGCTGTGCACTGAGCATTGGTAACATTTTATACGAACTGGCCGACTTCTCCGAGGCCTATTTCTTCTACCTCCAGAGCCTGAACGCTTACGAAAAGGCCAACGATTACCGGGGGATAGCCATGATGGAGAATAATCTTGGAACGGTCTCGCATGAAATGGGGAAGCTCGATGAGGCGAAAAACCATTATCAGCGGGCCTACGAAATCTATCATGAAAACGGATATGTGGTTGATGAGTGCCAGGCGCTGAATAACATAGGGCTGATCCTCTATGACAATCAGTTGTATGATTCTTCCCTGGTATATTTTCAGAATGTTCTGGAGATCATCGACAGCCTCAAGGTAACAAATGAGGAGAGTCAGTATGTGTTATCTGCGGTATACAATAACATGGCGCTGGCCTACGGGGACCTGGGTAACCACCAGCTGGCGCTGGATTACCTGCGGAGAGGATTGTCCATGGCCTGGTCGATTGATGACCTGTTTAACCTTGGTTCTGTCTATACCAGCCTTGGATCGTTGTTTGGGGTCATGGGGCAGCAGGATTCAGCACTTTTTTACCTCCACAGGGCTTTGCGAATTGCGACCCAGCATGGGTTCAAGAGCCTGGAACTGGATACCTATGAGGAACTTGCCGTACTGCATGCAAATGTGGGCAATTATGCATCGGCCTACAACTGGCATCTCAGGTACGATACGGTATATAAAGCTTTATTCAATGAAAACCAGGCGGCCCAGATGGCAAGGCAGCGCGCACATTATGAACAGGAATTGAAAGACAGTGAGATCGAGCAACTGTTATCGGAGACACAGGTACAGAAAACACTGAATAAGCTGTTCCTTGTGTTCATTGTAGTGATTATCGCACTGTCGCTGGTCATCGCCATCAACCTTCGTTCCAAGAAAAGTACCAACCAGATGCTGGCAGAGCGAAATTTGCAGCTCTCAAATGCACTGCAGAAACTGAGTGAATCGGAACTTGAATTGCAGAATCTGAACAGGTCAAAGGACAGGATATTTACGGTGGTGGCGCATGACCTGAGGAATCCGGTTGCTGCGGTTAACGGATTTTCTGAACTGCTTCATGACAATTTTGACCAGTTCACTCAGGAGACACAAAAGGAGTATATCCTGCAAATCCTGCAGGGAACCCAACACATACAGAGCCTGCTGGAG
>Ga0209536_100008822_pt1 | contig 15073 bp, 14 predicted proteins | sample DeeMarSeWOR28_12_FD_187461 | JGI IMG/M metagenome (GOLD analysis project Ga0209536, IMG submission 187461) | Marine sediment microbial communities from White Oak River estuary, North Carolina - WOR-2-8_12 (SPAdes) (version 2) | ecosystem: Environmental > Aquatic > Marine > Intertidal zone >...
TTATTGACGGGGCAGATCGCAGCCGCAGCGGGATGCCGCGTGCTAGGCATTGACATCGATCCCAAGCGCATCGCCCTCGCTTCATCTCTTGGACTTCAAGCCTGGCTCCGTGACCAGGCCCAGGACTATGCCCAAACCTTTACCGCTAACCGCGGCTTCGATATGGTCATCATCTGCGCAGATACCCCATCCAACGATCCGGTTGAACTGGCAGGTGAAATCGCGCGTGATCGTGGGCGAGTTGTCGCCACGGGTGCAATAGGGTTGGATTTCCCGCGCAAGGTTTATTATGAGAAAGAAATCTCGTTTATTAACTCTCGCTCTTATGGACCCGGCCGTTATGATGCATCTTACGAAGAAAGCGGCAAGGATTATCCGATTGGCTATGTTCGCTGGACGGAAGGACGTAACTTCGAAGCAGTTGTCGAATTGCTGGCAAATGACAAAATACGGGTTGAGCCGCTTATTACCCATCGCTTTCCAATTGAACAAGCGATCGAAGCGTATGATGTGATCACGGGCAAAAAGACCGAACCGTTTCTGGGGGTCTTACTGACCTATGAAAGAGCAAAGCCCGATATGCGCAGTGCGCGTGTCGAATTTCGAACATCAACCGCACGTAGTACCTCGCGCGTCGCACTTGGAGTTTTGGGCGCTGGATTGTTTGCGAACGCGACCCTGTTGCCAGCCATCAAGGGAAATACACATATAAAACGGGTTGGCATCGCTTCTACAGGGGGGCTGCACGCCCAACATGCCGCCAAGAAATTTAAATTTGATTATGCTACTTCGAGCGACGATGAGATCATCAACGATCCCAATATCAATACCGTTGCCATCCTGACTCGTCATGACAAGCACGCAGATTTAGCGATCAAGGCTTTGGGTGCAGGCAAGCACGTTCTTGTGGAGAAACCGTTGGCACTCAATAGCGATCAGCTTTCAGAAATCAGCGAAATGTTAAAAGCTGACGACTTTCCACTGATGACGGTTGGCTTTAACCGTCGTTTTGCTCCGCTTGCCAGAAAACTCGCAAAATTCTTGCGCGTTCGCTCGGAAGCCATGTACGTTCATTACCGTGTCAATGCGGGCTACATCCCCCTCAACCATTGGACGCACGATCCCGAACAGGGCGGCGGACGCATTATCGGCGAAGGCTGTCACTTCATTGATTTCATTACTTTCCTAGTTGGCGCAGTTCCGGTCAACGTTAGTGCGGTCGCATTACCAGATAGCGGGAAATATAGGGAAGATAACGTTTTGATGACCTTCACCTTCCCGGATGGCTCAGCTGGCGTGGTGGATTATCTTGCCAACGGCGACAAGTCCTTCCCCAAGGAACGCGTCGAAGTTTTCTGTGGTGGCAAGGTTGCTGTGCTGGACGATTTCCGTACGCTGGAGATGGTACATGATGGCCGCCGCAAAACGGTCAAAGGCGCGCAGGACAAAGGCTGGAAGGATGAGTGGGTGGCCTTTGCAAAATCCATCCGCGAGGGTGGTGAGCCGCCCATTCCTTATGAGCAGCTGGTCGGCGTGACCAAGGCCAGCTTTGCGGCGGTCGAATCCATTCGACAAAAGGGCAAACAACAGGAGATTTAGGTCAGAAATGGAAACAAAACACGACCTTTTGAAAGTGATCGGTCGCTATTTAGGTACTGTGTTACTTGCTCTTCTAGGGATTGTTATTATCGTCGCTGTGATTGGCTGGCGAATGGAGTGGGAAACGATGGCTGAATATGGCCAGGGGTTACAGCTTGGTGGAATGTTCGTTATTGGGATCGGGCTTCTTGGTATCCGCGGAAACTGGGAGGTCACACGCAGCTTTGGCTATCAATACAGTATGTCCACAACCGAGCAGAGTAGCACCCAACGGACGCAGCGCATTCTGGGTGACTTTATCCAAAGTTATCAATTCATGTTGGTTATGTTTTTTGCCGGTGGTTTGAGCCTGTTGACGGGGTGGCTATTGGAAAGCGTCTTCTGAGCAACACACCATATGGAATACATTCAACAACTTCGCAAACAAATAGGTCATGCTCCAATTCTCATGGTCGGCGCGGCAATTCTGATTGTGGATGAACAAGACCGGCTGCTGTTAATGAAGCGCTCGGACAGCGGCTGTTGGGGTCCGCCCGGTGGAGCGACGGAACCGGGTGAAGTGGTCGAAGATGCGGCACGCCGTGAAACTTTGGAAGAAACCGGGTTACGGGTGGGAGAAATGTCACTATTTGGCGTTTTCTCCGGCCCCGAGTTGTACTACAAATACCCAAATGGGGATGAAGTTTATAACGTCACGATTGTGTATTTAAGCCGTGAAGTAACTGGCAATATCCGGCTGAATGGCGAACATACCGAATGGGACCGGTTCCCCCCTGCTGATATTCCTGATGAACTTAGCCCGCCGATAATTCCGGTCATTGAAAAATTCAAGCACCAAAATGGAAAAGTTTGATGCCCAAAGTCCAGAATTTCTATGACAAGAACGTTCAACGTGAATGGGACCGACTCGGCATTCGGCACCGCACAGAATTTGCAGTTACATTGCGAGCTTTGAAAGAATTTATGCCACCGGCTCCAGCTAAAGTTATCGACATCGGCGGTGGGCCGGGACGATATGCTTTGACACTGGCAGAGCTTGGATACGGGGTGACGCTTGTCGATCTTTCAGAAGGCAATCTGGCTTTTGCCCGAAAAAAAACATATGAAACTGAAATCCGCCTGGATGACATTCTTCAGGCAAATGCCTTGGATTTATCTCCCTTTCCGACTGAAAACTTTGATGCGGCTCTGATGATGGGACCGCTATACCATTTGTTGATGTATGAGGAGCGTGTGATAGCCTTGCAAGAAGCATGGCGTATTCTCAAGCCAGGCGGCTTGATCTTTGCCGCCTTTATTTCTCGGTTTGGTGCCTTTCGCGATGCAGCTTCGAAAGGAGCTTCCTGGGTTTTTGACAAGCCAACCACGGCTGAGAAAATACTGACGACAGGTATCGACATAAGCGAAGGGGAAGGGTTTACGGATGCCTATTTTGCCCACCCTGGTGAGGTCATCCCAATGGGTGAAGCAGCCGGATTTGAAATGGTGTTACGCATGGGTTGTGAGGGAGTCGTGGCCGGACACGAAACATTTGTCAATTCGCTAAAAGGCGAAAGCTTTGAATATTGGGTCGATCTCAATTACCGCCTTAGTAAAGACCCGGCAGCGATTGGCGCATCGGATCATATTTTGTACATTGGCCGCAAGCCCGGAGGATAAGTAACATTATGTCGCTCAAATACTGGAAAATATTGAGTTCAAAGTATCTCTACGAGCGAAATGGGATGGCTGTACGCGTCGATCAATGTGAAACTCATAATGGAGATATCTTTGATCCATACGTTATTGAATCAAAGGACTGGGTAAATGTCATCGCGCTTACAAAAAAACGGGAAGTAGTTCTGGTCAAGCAGTATCGTCACGGCGTTCAAGAAGTTCTGTTAGAAATTCCTGCGGGTATTATGGACCCCGAAGATGAAAGCCCGCTCCAGACGGCGAAACGAGAATTGCTGGAAGAGACCGGATATATCAGCGAGAAATTCTTTGAAGTTGGCAGTTCCTATCCTAATCCCGCTACTCACACGAACATGACTTATTCTTTCCTGGCCTTGGATGTTGAACTGGTAGATCAGCAAAACCTGGATGAGACGGAGGAAATCGAAGTCTCCTTGATCCCATTTGATGAATTTATTGCGCTGGCAAAGAGCGGGGGATTGCCGCAGGCTTTGCATATCAGCACGCTTTTCTTTGTTATGGCATTTATGGAGCGAAATTCCTGAGTTATGGCTCGTTCAAGATTAGAAATTGCCTTCAAATACCTGCACCAGGTAGGGCTTAACCAGGCGGCTTTATATGCGTTATATAAGGTTGGACTAAAAACAGGGTATTACAAGAAGGCAGAAAACAGAGACGCAGAGACTAGTCATCCGCTCTCTAATTATCTGTTCTCTCTCCCCCATCGCGAACAACTCCAGCAAATCCTTGGCGAAGAAGGCCAGCGCACCCTCATCACCCAGGCAGATGAGATTGTTGCGGGGAAGTTCCGCATGTTTGGTGGACAGCCCGTTGAGCTCAAACTCACATTCGATCAACCCCTCCATCACTGGACCGACTACGAATCCGGCAAGGTCCCAATTCCCGATTCCCAATTCCCGAATTCAGATATCAAATTTATCTGGGAACCTGCCCGCTTCGGTTGGGCATTTATCCTTGGCCGTGCCTGTCGCCTAACCCAGGACGGATCCTACGCCGAATCTTTCTGGAAATACTTCGAGCGATTTACAAAAGCCAATCCGCCCAATCTTGGTCCACACTGGATGAACGGACAGGAAGTCGCTATCCGACTGATGGTGCTGGTTTGGGCTGGTCAGGTTTTCGAAACCTCGCCCATTGGCGGCGGGGAAACGGCAGCAGCTTTGAGCGTGGAAAGACGCGCGCGCCTCGCGGAGTCTATTGCTGCGCACGCTGACCGCATCCCGCCAACGCTTGTCTATGCCCGCGCGCAGAATAACAATCATCTCGTCACCGAAGCCGCCGGCCTCTACACAGCCGCGCTGGCTTTGCCGGATCATCCACATGCGCCTAAATGGCGTGCACTCGGCTGGCGTTGGCTCAATTGGGCATTTCAGCATCAGATCAGCAGCCATGGCGAGTACATCCAGCACAGCACCAACTATCACCGCGTGATGCTGCAATCGGCTTTGTGGGTGGATGCGATCAAGGATGTGGATTGGCCGCGCCTGACCTTTCAATCTCTGGGACGGGCCACACACTGGCTGTTCTCGATGCTCGACCCCGCATCTGGCCGCCCCCCTAACCTGGGTGCCAATGATGGCGCATTGATCCTGCCCCTGAGCGCAACCCCGTTTAACGACTTCCGCCCGACAGTACAGGCCGCAGCGCGGGCCTTTCTTCGCTTCCAGATGCCCGGCGGCGTTTGGGACGAAATGTCGATGTGGTTGGGATTAGGGGAGCAAGATGATGTTTATGAACCAAACCTGTATCTGGCTGATCATCCGCGCGGACGTGATTCCTGGGCTTATTTGCGAGCTTCGACTTTCCCTTCGCGCCTCGGCCATATGGACCAGTTACACTTTGATTTGTGGTGGCGTGGTCTGAATATCGCACAGGATGCGGGCACCTATCTCTACAACGCCGAACCGCCCTGGAATAATCCGTTGGTGAGCAGCCGCGTCCACAACACGGTTACGGTAGATGGCCGTGACCAGATGACGCGCGGCAGTCGTTTCATGACACTGGACTGGTTCCCGGCTTATTCAAAAAGTGTGGTCGCCGCGGATGAGTCGGTTTTGGGATGTGTAAAGGCCTGGCATGCTGGCTATCGCGGTGTGATACATGAACGTACGGCGACAGTCTATGCCGATGAGCGTTGGGTGGTCGAAGACAAGTTGATTTCGAAGAAACATCATACTTATCGTTTACATTGGTTATTGCCGGATTGGGAGTGGAATGTTGAGAATAGGGAGCAGGGAGTACAGATCAGTTTCAAATCTCCGCAGGGTAAGATCCTTCTTGTAGTACAAATCGATCCGCAACTCTCGAATCCCCATTCTCTATTTTCTGTCGTTAGGGCAGGTGAAATAGTGTACGGTACACGCGATGTGCAACCCTTCGAAGGCTGGGTTTCCCCAACATATGGGGAGAAAGTTCCTGCCCTTTCGCTGGCAATTGAAACTCAAAATATTTCAGATGCAAAGTTTTTGAGCGAGTTCATCTTCCCAAAACAGTACGAAAAACTATAAGTTGAGCCATTCCTTTGCACGCTCTTGCCATGCATGAACTTTGACTTTTTCCAATGTGCGTAGGAATATTTCACGCCTGATCAAATTAGTGTACAGGTGCTCGTAGCTATCAAATGTAGCTTGAATATTGTGCTCCTGTACAAGCCGTTGGCCAGCTCGTCCCATTTTCATTGCTTTATCAGGATCTAATAACAGGTCAGTGATCGCATTACCAAGAGCAGTGTTGTCATTTGGCTCTGTGAGATAGCCATTCACTCCATCGTGGACTATTTCAGGGATGCAGGTGGCCCTGACAGCGACAATTGGCAATCCACTGGCAGCAGCTTCGAGCAGGACGATGCCCTGTGTCTCGATTTCGGATGCTGTCACGAACAGGTTGGCCAGTCGGTAGATTTCATGCAAACCTTCTTCCATCGAGATGTAACCTGGGAAGTGACATCGTTTTTTGATTCCCAATGAATGACACAGTTGCATCAAGGCAGGTTTTTGACGACCATCTCCAATAACGAGCAAATGCGCGTCTGTATTTTGCATGGCGTGTGCAGCAGCCCGAATTACCTGATCGACACGTTTATCGGTATCTAATCGTCCAACATATAGGATGATAGGAACGTTTGGATGAAGATTTAGCTGGGTGCATAGAGCATTTTTACGGTCCATTGTGAGGCGGGATGGGGTAAAGGAGTTCAGATCCACGCCGTTGCTGATGCTGAGAGGTTCGATTTTAGTTATCGCAGAGATCATTGCGGATGTTGTTGGTGTGGGGGTGGTGACGGTGTCAAATTTGCGCAGAATCAACCAGGCATACATCCACAGAGACGTTTCCATTACAGGCCGCAAGCTCGAAAACACAGCGGGGATGTACTTTGCTGCGAAATTAGGCAAAGCATGGGTAGTGAGTACAACAGGTATTTTATGTTTGCGTTTGTAAATCAGGCTGAGCATTCCAAGTTGTAATGCATCGTGAGTGTGGATCAAGTCTGGCTGAAAATCCCGAAGCGCTCTTATAAAAACGGGGCGCGGGGAGATTATAAATCTTTGCCCAATACGAAAGGGATTGTGGAAGGAGCACAAGCGCAGAACGGTCAGGTTGCAATTGATGGTTTTGTAACTCTCTCTTCGATCACTGGCTGCGATGACCAGAACTTCGTGGCCGCACGCAGCCATACCCTCGGCAAGATTTTTTACAACGATGGACGCGCCGCTCACCATTGGGGGATAGGATTGAGTGATGTAGGCGATTCGCATGTCAGCTCCTTTTTTGTTTCATTAACCAATGTGTAAATTCGGTTCATCAGAATTTTAGATAAATGGTGAATCTCTGCGGGACGCTCCTCGGGAAGTTCAGGCATCCAGGGTGTTCCAAAGCGCAGGTGACAGGTTCCTGAAACCTGCCAGCAGCCCTTACTCAAATGACCATTCAGGTGTGAACGCAGATCTTTGACGTGTTCCGGTGGAATGTAGATGCCCAGTGGAATAATAGGTACATTTGCTGCCAGTGCCATACGGATAGCACCAGATTTACCCTTCATTACTTCGTACCCGGGGTTAAGCCTACCTTCTGGATAGATCACGATTGTTTGACCACTTCGAAGCAGGGCACAAGCCTGTTCAAATGATCTTTTTCCCTTGTTGGCAACTTGTATTTGTCCGGCTTTGTTCAGCAGCCAACCAATGAGGGGCTTGGAGAATAATTTGCTACGCATCAGGAAACGCGGGGTTTCCTCGAGAACGGGCACCAGGTGAAATGAATCGGTGGCATTGGGATGGTTGGCTGCAATAATCTTTGGCCCTTTTGGCAAAGGATATGCTCCGCTGACACTACATTTCAGTGAAAACAAGCGCAGGTATCCATTTGTATATAGCTTGATGAGTTCTTCACAGATTTGCATGTCTTGTCTCCTTTCAAGCCTGTTCATAGTTTGCTTGACAATTACATTCCGGGTTCCAAACTCTTTGTATGAAACAGGATGGATGAGCGTTTGTAGATTCCCCATCCAAGGAAGAATGTAGCTAAAACGGCTAGGGAAATGACCCAGAATTGAACTGGTGGGTTCATGCCATAGATACCAATCAAGGTGATGAAAACCGCACAGCATGTTCTTCCCAGAACGTTTGCAATAAAGAAGCGGTGAGGAGAAATGGTGCAGAGTCCGGCCACATAGCACATCAAATCACTCGGAAATATAGGCAGAACGAAGGAGAAAAAATAGAAGAGAATGCCTTGGTGCTTGGCGATCTTGTCCCAACGTTCAATGACATCGGGAGAAGCTAATCGGTAGATCAGGGATCGGCCATGCTTACGGGCGATGAGAAACGCGATCTGACTTCCCAAAATAGTGCTGGACAGGGTTACCAGCAATCCCAACTTCCCGTAAACGTACCCGGCCGTTACCATCAATGCATGACCGGGAATGATGGCAACAAATACTTGTGCGATCAATAAAAAGAACAGAACTACAGGGCCGAGTGGCCCATATCCTTGTAAAAAAGCGGATACAGCTTCTTGATCCTGTATGATATGCAACAATTCTGCGAGCGGACTTCGGTATATCCAGGCCAATGTCAGAAGAACGATGGACAGCAGAAGTTTCTTTGAGTTTCTTTTGATGAACGTTACTTGTGTATTCATAGTGATCTCCAGGTATCTGATGATTTCTTCTTACAACCAGGGCGATGCCAGATTGCAAGTGTGGGTGAGTAATTTGCCTGCTATTGAGCGTCTGCGGTAGCTTTCTGGGGTTTGCTCCACGCTGGAACCCAGATCGATATTGAAGGCGCGACGAAGTTCCCAGGCTAACTTGTGGTCATTGATCTTCAGGCAGGATTCAAAATTGATTTTCATGGAATGCGGGTCCAGGTTGGCGGAGCCGAACAGCACTTCTCCCCGATCGTTCCAGGCGACTTTGCTGTGCATGTATTTACCTGCGTATCGATAGACATGCCCACCTGCGCAAACCAACTTGTGAACATGGATATAGTTGGCGAAATCCACAGGTCGGACGCGCGTTTCATGGGAAAGCAGAACATGCACCTGAACGCCCCTTTGTGCCTGCCAGCATAATGCTTTGAGAATTTCCTCATCTGGAATGAAGTACCAGGTGCGCAGGTAAATGGCCTTGTCGGCGTTAAGGATCAGTTGAAGGAGTGCCTGGCGGATATCGTTCCGTTGGCGAGGCACAGTAAGCCATAGCTGGTCATCGCCTGCCCATTGGTCGGAGAGATCAAGTTCCGGGCGACTTTTATTCTTCCCCTGTGAAAAACTGCGCAGATAGTCATAAATGGTATGGAAGGTATTTCCGAATGATCCATCCACGCGCAAGTTGGTGTCCGTCCAGGTGGTGTAATAATCGCCAATGTTAGAGCCGCCCAAATAGACCGTACGATCATCAATGGCCGCAATCTTGCAGTGCAAGCGATTTCGGATCGATAATTCCTTTGCAGTTGGTTGGAACACATCCACCTGCACACCCTGAGTCCGCAAGCGATTCAACAGCATGTGGTTGGGGACAACATGCCGCGGTTCATCAGCGATTTGACCTAGTTCATCAATCATCAGGCGCACCTTCAGACCTGCTGCAGCTTTGGCACACAGGATATTGGCGATTTTTTCCGACCATTCACCGGTGTCAAATGAGAGGTAAGTCATTGAGATTGTGTGCTGCGCTGTTTCAAGCTGGGTTACCAGATCGGCGTAGAAATCTTTTACTTGTGGGAATAGAATATGTTGATTTGTCATGGCAATCTCCTTCAAGTCCACTTTCCCACTTTTGAAATGCCAAAACCAGAGAAAAAACTGCCAAAAAGCGCCAACTTAATAAAAAAGAACCCTGTGGGAAAGGCTCACAGGGTCTGGGATTGCTTGGGTAGTAACTAAATCAAGTGTTCCATTTCTGCCAGTTCACGCGCAAGCGTGCGGATGGCTGAGCGGCGTGTGCGGTTGAACGTCCCTTCGGAGATATACAATTTTCCCATGATGTCACGGTTGGGGACATCCTCCAGATAGGCATCTCGCAATATGACATAGGGATACCACTCGCGTGGTGGCGGTTCAGGCGGGACCTCGCCAACTGGTCGCAGATGTTCGAGCGCTTCCACAATAACGGCATATACCGTTTTCCCGCGCCCAAGATGTGTATTCTGACCAGCAGCCAACTCTTTGCGGATAAGTTGCATATCAGCCAATGGAGTGTCGGCCAGGTAAGCATAATCGAACAGGTTGCGTAAGGCATCTTCCACAGCATCCACCGGGATGGATGGGGCCGCAATCGTGGCATGTGAGCGATGCTCTTCGGTCAGTTCGGCCAGCCGGGATAAATATTCGTTTTTGCGTTTTGAGATGTAGATCACATCCGCAATCCGGTCGGCGGGATGCAGGATGCTTTCTACGTCATCGTCTGCGTAACGGACGCCGTTGATGGGTTGACCGAGAACCATTGCTCCGACCTGTTCTGATTCAACATAGAGCGGTACCAGCAATGCGGCTTCGTCTAAAGGCCCAGGCAGGTGACCAGCCTCTAGGTGGAGTACGTCATCAGCGGAAAGGGTTTGGGCCGGGAGTTCGATGGGGAGGTCACGCCAGCGAAAGTCGGAGATCAAACGCGCCCATTCCCCATCGTAGGTGAAAATCAATCCGTAGGTCGCACGTGTGGACTGGCACAATGCTTTAAGCGTCTCATTCAGGTTTTCATGTAATTCTTCCCCTTCACCGGCCAGACGGGAAAGACGCTGCAAGTTAGAGCGTAGCCGACGCGTCTGCTGTCGGTAAAATAGACGGTCGATCAGACGGTAGGCTAAGCTCAACAATGAGTGGGAGAAGATGGCAAGGATGGGGATGAGAATGATCAGGACAAGCGGCGCTTGGTATGCAAGCACCAATGTGCGCACAGCCAGCAGGTAAAAACAGGTAACGATCACGATCATAGCCAGGTTATAGACAAAATCGCGTGCCATGGTGCGGCCTTCAACCAGAGCACTGTAGCGAGCAACGCCAAACCCGACCATACCAACGAAAATCGCCAGGACGGCGGATAGCACCACCATTGGGATGGGAAAGATGTCCAACCATGATGCAAGAAATGATACTGGGCCTGCCAGGCCTGCAATAGCAGTCGCTGCAACGAGAACCCAGAGCTGACGGCGGGCAGTTTCGGTCGGTGCTACGCGGGCAGAGCGCGCCAGGTTGACGATACTGGCTGTGGTTAGCACAATAAGCGCTATACCAAAAACGGAGTAAAGAGAACCGGCATGCAAACTGTTTAAGTAGAGAGGATCGCCTCCTTCAACTGAAAACATTATCTGTGTGAAAGCCTGCACTTCAATTGCGGCAATGGCGATGATATAGCCTGCAATCACGCGAGTCCAGCGCCAGGGATTCATTTTTCCTGGTCGCATGAGCAAAGTGGCATGATGCCATAAAGCCACGCCGGGCGCTACCGACCAGCCCTGCAGCCAGGCGCTGGCTCCCTGCTCGAAGGTGCCCGATGCCCAGAAGGGGAAGAGAAATCGTAAACCAGAAGGTTGGTAAGCAGGCGGCGGGTTCAAAGCCAGCAGGATGTTTAAAAACAATCCGCCCAGTGACCATAGTGTAAAAGCGGTCAGCCAGGCAGTAGGCGCGCGCGGGCTGCGTGTGACCACATATAGCCCCAGCCAAAAAGCAGCGATCAGGGCAATAAAATTAACGGCAAAGGTGATAAAGTAAAGTACATCCATAAAATCCCACGTGTGCCGCAACCAATCGTTGCGGTGCCAATTACAATGGTGTATATACACTATACGGATGTTTTGAAGGCAGGTCAAGTGGCAAAATATTTTTGAATGCGGTTACAGAGTGCTACGTAAATATCTGAACTAATCCTGGTTCTTGAAGACAATTCGTTGGGTTCAAGTTCGAATAATTATGAAAGAAGCAGTAGAATAGGGTATCTTTTTTGGGAGTGTTCATGAGAGTTAGAGCCGGTGTTGTTTTGATCGAAGATGATAAAGTTTCGCTGATCGAACGGTTCCGCAGTGGGAATCATTATTATGTTTTCCCGGGCGGTGGTGTGGACGAAGGGGAAACCCCGCAAGAAGCAGCCGTCCGCGAGATGGAAGAAGAGACCGGACTGCGCGTAACCGTAAAGCAGGAAGTAGCTGAAATCCATTTTGACTTGAGTACACAGCATTATTTTCTGGCAGAAAGAGTCAGCGGTGAGTATGGAACCGGTACAGGCGAAGAATTTACCGATGCCGACCCAGATGATCCGATGGAAGGAATCTATATCCCTATCTGGATGCCAGTTGAAGAATTATCTGAACATGAAAGTATTTATCCGGTTGATATTAAGGAATTAGTGTTGAAATCTGTAAGTGCAGGTTGGCCGGATGAGCCGGTTGTGATTGTGGAACCGATGAAATGATTTCTTGACCGTGGACGGTAGACCGTAGACTGATACAAGCGGTTACTGTCCATCGTCCACGGTCTACTGTCTGATATGCATATCCTCATCATCCATCAAGCATTTGCATCCCTGAATGAACCTGGCGGCACGCGTCACCATGAGTTTGCGCGCCTGTTGTCATCACGTGGACATCAGGTGACGGTGATCGCTAGCCCGGTGAGTTATATAACGGGGGCCCCCCTCGCCCCTGTGGGGTACTCCCCCCATTTGCGGAGCAAATGGGGGGAGATGGAGGGGGGCGTGAGGGTAATTCGTGCATCCGTCTACACCGCCCACCATAAATCCTTCGTCCATCGTGTGCTTGCCTTTATCTCATTCATGGCCTCGTCGTTCTGGTTGGGGCTGGGAGTCAAGAACGTAGATGTGGTTTGGGGCACGTCGCCGCCCATTTTTCAGGGCGTGACGGCCTGGGCGCTGGCGCGACTCAGGGGAGCCAAGTTTCTTTTCGAGGTGCGTGATTTGTGGCCGCAATTTGCGGTTGCGGTTGGGGTGTTGACTAACCCGATTTTGATTCGTATGTCAGAATGGCTGGAGCGGTTTCTCTATCGCCGCGCAGACCGAGTGATGGTCAACAGCCCGGGGTTCTGGGAGCATGTGGAGGCCAGGGGGGCGAAGCGGGTAGAACTGGTTCCAAACGGGGCAGACCCGTCTATGTTTGATCCGAATGATGATGGAATCAAGTTCCGTCAATCCTATAAATTACAAGATAAATTTGTCGTTCTCTACGCTGGCGCGCATGGCATGTCGAATGACCTGGGCGTGGTGCTGGAGGCGGCGAAGATGTTACAACAGGTGACAGTCACTTCAATCCAAATCGTGCTGCTGGGCGATGGCAAGGAGAAGGCCAATTTGCAGGCGCAGGCGGACGCGATGGGACTGACCAACGTGACCTTTGCCCCGTCGGTGCCGAAGGCTGAGATGGCGGGTGCGCTGGCCGCAGCGGATTCCTGCATTGCGATCTTGAAGCCGTTGGATGAATACAAGACCACCTACCCAAATAAGGTTTTCGATTACATGGCGGCGGGACGCCCGGTTGTGCTGTCGATTGATGGGGTGATCCGCGAAGTGGTCGAGGCGGCAGGGTGCGGGATATTCGCCGAGCCGGGGAATCCGTCTGCGCTGGCGGAGGCGATTCGGACGTTGGCTGCGGATAAAGACAAAGCGCGCCAAATGGGATTGGATGGGCGAAAATACTTGGAAGAGAATTTCAGCCGTACCGTGATCGGGGAGAAGTTGTTGGGGTTGTTGGAAGAAATCAAAAAATGACAGATAAATCCCGTCTATGGCTATCCCGTATATTGATCGCCATCGTGACAGGTTGGAACCTGCAGGCCGCGCTGGTCTTTATCCTGTGGCCAGAACGCTTTATGCACGGCTTCGAGCTGACCGGTATCCCCGGCGCGGCCGCCGTGCGCGGGACCGGCATCCTGTTCGTGATGTGGAACGTGCCTTATCTAGTAGCGCTCTGGAATCCGCGAAAATATCGTTTGGCCTTGGGAATCGCGATTGTGATGCAGTTGGTTGGGCTGGTAGGGGAGAGTTTTATTTTACTCACTCTGCCTGATGGACATGCTTTGTTGAGCACAGCCATTACTCGCTTTATCATCTTCGATGGGGGCGGATTAGTTTTGCTCATCGCTGCATTTTGGATACTAAACCGCAAGGCTGAGACGAAATCAGTTTGATAAGATTCGGTTGAAAAAAATAATAACCGCGGAGAAGCAAAGAGCGTAGAGAAAAAACTCAGCGTCTCTGCGGTTAAAGTAACTTTATTGAGAAAGTTTCATCAAAAAGCTATATTACTTTAGGAGTGTTGACATGGCAAAAGCAAAAATCTTCGCAGGTAACTGCGGATACAACACCGAAGTCGAAGCAACCATGGATGGGAAAGTTGTCAAGCTGAACATTGCCAGCGAGTGCCCGGCTATGCAGAAGATGGCTGAAGAGTTGAAAGAAGTCAACCCATATGAGGAAGTTTCCTTTCGGCGCAAGATGCCGAAAATCCACGAGGCGGGACACAAACACTGCACACACGCCGCCTGTCCCGTGCCGGTGGGGATCATCAAAGCGGTCGAGATCGAAGCCAAGTTGGCCCTACCCACGGATGTAACCATCAAGCTGTCGAAGTAGTTTCACCGCGGAGAACACCGAGTGCACAGAGTTTTTGCCCGGATTTTATGTCCGGGCTTAGTTTTTCACCTTATAATTTTTCGAGTAGGTAATTCTTTAGAAAATAATCTTAGCGCTCTTAGCGGTTCAAATAAGGAGACTCTCATGACAGATTACGACGCCATCATCATCGGCTCCGGTGCACCGCCGGGGGTTTCAACCCCCGGCTAATCGTAGGAAGCCCCGAAGGGGCTTAAGCCGCTACAGGCGGCTTCGTAAACTAGCCCGCGACGTTCACGTCCGGGCGGGACTACTACCCCCAAACGAAAAAGAAAAAATCCGTGTAATCCATGTTCCAATAATCTTAGCGGTTTCAAAGGAGACTTCCCCATGACAGACTACGACGCCATCATCATCGGTTCCGGCGCGGGCGGACTATCCGCCGCGCTGCCGTTGGCCCAGGCCGGGCTGAAAGTGCTGGTTTGCGAACAGCACGAAGTTCCCGGCGGCTGGACGCACTCCTTCACCCTTCAGGGATACAAGTTCAGCCCTGGCGTGCATTACATCGGCGGCATCCAGCCGGGTGGGTCAATGCGGGCGATCTATCAGGGGTTAGGAGTCTCGAAAGACCTGTCCTTTGTGGAACTTAACCCCGAAGGCTACGACCACATCTTTATCGGTGACCAGCGTTTCGACTTCCCCAAGGGCAAGGAGAACCTGCTC
>Ga0209536_100008823_pt1 | contig 15071 bp, 14 predicted proteins | sample DeeMarSeWOR28_12_FD_187461 | JGI IMG/M metagenome (GOLD analysis project Ga0209536, IMG submission 187461) | Marine sediment microbial communities from White Oak River estuary, North Carolina - WOR-2-8_12 (SPAdes) (version 2) | ecosystem: Environmental > Aquatic > Marine > Intertidal zone >...
GCTACAACGCTGGCGTGAAGTGAGCGGTCACGTGCTCCTCGAGAGGTACGGAATGACGGAGATCGGCATGGGCCTGTCGAACTCTCTTCGTGGAGAGCGCTTTCCGGGTTCGGTAGGAACGCCGCTTCCGGGTGTGGAAGCTCGGACGGTGGACGAAGCGATGCGTGACGTAGCGGTGGGCACTCCGGGCGAGCTGCTGATCAGAGGTCCCAACGTTTTCCTCGAGTATTGGCATCGCCCGCAAGATACGCGCGCCGCGTTTCACGACGGCTGGTTCAGGACAGGTGACATCGTCGTGCTCGAAGAGGGGCGCTACCGCATAATGGGACGCAGCAGCGTAGACATCATCAAGACCGGCGGCTACAAGGTGTCGGCTCTCGAGATCGAAGAGGTCGTGCGCACACTCCCGGCGGTCCGGGAATGTGCAGTGGTGGGTGTGCCCGATCCCGATTGGGGAGAACGGGTGTGTGTTGCGGTCGAGTCCGTGGATAGTGCTATACTGACACTCGACGACGTGCGACAGTGGACGCGTGATCGTCTGGCAGCATACAAGGTCCCAAAGGATCTCAAGGTCGTCACCGCTCTCCCACGCAACGCGATGGGGAAGGTCACCAAGCCAGCCGTGGCAGCGCTGTTTGCGGGAGAAAGGCAGTCAACTTAATCCACCGGAGCGGTGCCAGCCCAGCAAACCGGCCCATGCAGCAGGCTCACGACTCGGCATCGCGAAGCCGGACCGGCATCTCCTTCAAGTGCAAGTCTCTCTGCGGGAATGGGATCTGGATGCCTTCCCGAATCAGTGTCTTGTAGACTCGCTTGTTCAGTTCGTGCAGTGCCCGGCCCCGCAGCTCGGGCTGTTCGGTCCAGGCCAACAGCTCGAAGTCGAGACTCGATTCTCCAAAGGCCCGCATGCGTACGCGAGGATGAGGCTCGTCAGCTAATTCCTCGATCCCTTCACAGCAGCCCAACAACGCGATCTCGACCTGGTCTACATCGCTTCCGTATGCGACACCGATCTTGACCCTGATGCGTAGCTTCTCGTGGGGTCCGGCCGACTCGTTGACTATCTTGGCGGCGGCCACGACGGCGTTGGGGACGGTGACCTCGATATCGTCGCGGGTCAAGATGCGCGTGCTGCGCAGCCCGATGTCCGTGACTTTGCCACGCAGTTTGTCGTCGAGGTATATGTAGTCCCCGACTTTGTACGGCGAATCGGCCATGATGAACACGCCTGAGAACAAGTTGGCCAGCGTGTCTTTGGCCGCGAAACCGACCGCGATGCCCAAGACGCCGGCCGAGGCGAGCCAGGTAGTGAGATTGAGGTCCCACGCCGAGAGCAGAAAATAGACGAAGCCGCCCGCCACTGTGATCTTCTTTACCATCTCGAACAGGGGCAGTGTCTTTGGCTGTATGAGGGGTAGCCGGTCGGCTTGCCGCGAGAGCAGTTGCAGCAGAATAGTACCCACCCGCCCGGCGGCCACCGACCAGACGATCACCAGGATCGTCTTCAACGTCCCAAAGATCCAATAAGCCAGGCGCGGGCTCGGCTCCAACGCCTGAATCCCGCCACCCAATCCCAGCAGGATGAAGGTCCAGACGACCGGCCAGCGCAGCACCACGGCCAACTGGTCGTCCACATCTGTCTTGCTGCTTCGGGTCAGAACATGTAGCATGCGGAAGACGACTGCTCGCGCCAGAATTGCCGCAACGAGGCCGGCCAAGAACAACGCCAGCGCCTGTGCGTACTTGTTGTTGAGCAGTTCGTTGAAATCGGGGTTCATGGGGACTCCACAGGTGATTGGCGTTGGGATCGAGCACGACTCTCTCCATCTGCGCGCATCGGCTTGCCCGGTAGCGACTGCAGTCCGCCGGGATCAAATGGCGGACCCTGACGCGGCGGCGTCGATGAGTTTAGTATAGTGTGACCCCCCAACGATAGTGATAGCGCAGAAGGACCCCGTGTCCGTGACCTCAGACGCGGCAGCCGCAGAAAATGTGGAGGAGAGATGACACAAACCATCAGTTTCAACTTGAATGGCGAACCTGTGACGCTCGAGACCAGGGCTGACCGGACTCTGCTCTGGGTTCTGCGAACCGATTTGGAGCTGACTGGCACTAAGTACGGCTGTGGAGCCGGCCTATGCGGCTCCTGTACGGTCGTCGTGAATGGTCGAGCTGTGCGATCCTGTATCACGAACCTGGAGTCTGTTGAGGGCAAGGAGGTGACCACGATCGAGGGGCTCGCACGGGATGGCCGGCTCCACCCCCTACAGCAAGCGTTCTTCGATCTCGGTGGATATCAGTGCGGCTACTGCACGCCCGGAATGATCATGAACGCCTACGGTATGCTGCAACAGAACCCGAGGCCCGCGCGCGCCGATATCATCGAGGTGATGGAGAACAACTTGTGCCGCTGTTCCGCCTACAAGAGGATCGTCGAGGCAATCGAGACGGTGGCCGGACAGACGGGAGGCAGCCATGAGTGAAGCAACTCATCTGGACCGCCGCGAGTTCGTAAAGGCGCTGGGTGGCGGCATAGTCGTCTTCGTCAACCTCGGTCCGGTCACGCTCTTCAACTCCCGTGCGCCCAACGCGTTCCAACGCGGCTACCCCGAAGACATCAACGCCTACCTCCACATTGCGCAAGACGGGAGAGTGACCCTGTTCTCCGGAAAGATCGAGATGGGGCAAGGAGTCATGACCTCACTCACCCAGATGGCAGCCGAGGATCTGGGTGTAGCGCTCGACGCGTTCCACACGATCATGGGCGACACCGAGACGTGCCCGTGGGACATGGGCACGTTCGGCTCGATGACCACCCGATTCTTTGGCCCTGCCGTGCGTGCGGCGGCGGCCCAGGCGCGGCTGGTTCTTACCGATCTGGCAGCCGGTCGTTTCGGTGTACCGCGGGACTCGCTCACCGTCGAGAACGGTGTCGTCTACGTGACGGCTGACAGAAGCAGGCGTGTGACTTATGGAGAGCTGGCGCGGGGCCAGGAGATAACCCACATGGTGGACGAAAAGGCGGTGCTCCGAGCCGTCGAAGAATTCAGCGTGATGGGCAGCTCGCCGCCGCGGTTGGACGGCTATGAAAAGGTGACGGGCGCGGCACAATACGCCGGCGACGTCCGGATTCCGGGGATGCTCTACGCCCGAGTGCTGCGACCTCCGGCACACGGAGCGACGCTGACGCGAGTCGACACGTCGTCCGCCGAGGGGCTGCCAGGGGTGACCGTGGTGAACGAGGCCGGGATTGTCGCGGTGCTCAGCCCCGATCCCGAGACGGCGGAGCAGGCCTTGCAGCAAGTGAAAGCCGATTTCGACGTGCCCGAGGCCACTGTGGATACGGAGAGCATCTTCGAACACATCGTCCGGGTGGCACCGGCTCCGAACGTTTCGGAGGCGGGGGGCGATCTCGCTACGGGTCGGAGCCAATCTGCGCGCACATTCAGCGCCACCTACTACAACAGCTACGTAGCTCACGCCCCGATCGAGCCGCACACCGCCGTGGCGGAGATCCAGAACGGGAAGGCAACCGTCTGGTCTTCGACTCAAGCGCCGTTCAGCCAGCAGAGTACGATTGCCCGGGAAATCGGTTTCGCCGAGGCCGATGTGCGGGTGATCACTCCGTATGTTGGCGGTGGGTACGGCGGCAAGGTGGGTGGGTTGCAAGCCGTCGAGGCGGCGCGGCTGGCCAAGATCACCGGCAAGCCGGTGCAGGTCGCTTGGACCCGCGCCGAGGAGTTCTTCTACGACTCGTTCCGCCCGGCAGCGGTGATCGAGATCGAATCGGGCATGGACGCGACCGGGAATATCACGCTGTGGGATTACCAGGTATACGGCGCCGGATCGCGGGGCTCCGACGTGTTCTACGACATCCCGCACCGCTCCGTGCGTGTCTACGGCGAGTGGGGCAGGGCGCCGCAGGGCATGCACCCGTTCGACGTGGGAGCGTGGCGCGCACCGGCAGCGAACAGCAACCGGTTTGCAGCCGAGCAACAAATCGACGTAATGGCTGCGGCGGCCGGGATGGACACCCTGGAGTTTCGCCTGAAGAACACCACGGACGAGCGGATGGTGAGCGTGCTGAAGGCGGTAGCCGAAGCCTACGGCTGGGAATCGGCTGTCACACCGCGCAGGACCGGCCGCGGTCGGGGATTGGCCTGCGGCATCGACGCCGAGACCCATGTGGCTCTCATAGCCGATGTGACGGTCGACAGGGATACAGGTGTGGTGAAGGTCGACCGGGTAGTCTGTGCGCAGGACATGGGAATCGTAGTCAACCCTGACGGCGCGCGGATGCAAATGGAGGGTTGTATCGCGATGGGGCTGGGTTACGTGTTCAGCGAGGAGATCCGGTTCCAAGGTGGCGCGATCCAGGACGTCAACTTCGGGACTTACGAGCTGGCCCGCTTCTCCCAAATGCCACGCATAGATACCGTGTTCGTATCCAATGACGAGCTGCCCCCCAAGGGCGGGGGCGAACCCGCCATCATCAACATGGGCGCGGTTGTGGCCAACGCGATCTTCGACGCTACCGGTGCCCGGGTCTACCGGCTGCCCATGACACCGGAGCGAGTGCTGGAGGCGATCAGATCGACCTGAATGGGTAAATCAAAGGGGAGCGTAGCGCAGCCCTGTTCGCGGAACATCTCCGCTCCCATGTTGCCGCAGACCCCGTGTACTTGAGCCTCGATGACTCGAGATCAGTCACCTCAACCTGGGGCATTGGGGTTCGGGACCCAGAGAACGTTGATGATCTTCCATTCCCCGTTGACCTTGCCCAGCTGAAGATGGTCGATGTACCGGGACGAGGTGACCTTGACCGCCGCGATACCATGCGACACGTCGTAGATCGCTACATCGATGTTCCTCTGGTCCTCATCCACGGTTCCCAAACCGGCGCGCGTGCCCTCGATCAGATCGGACGCACCCATCTTGTGGAGGAACGGCTTTCCGGTCACCCGATTGTTGGCCAACAACACCTTGGTTAGCTCCGGATGGAGAGCTCTTTCCATACGATCGGCGTTGCCGGAGAACGAGCCATCGATGTAGTTGAGGGCCGTGGCCTCGATCTCGGCTCGATCGCTCGGTTCCGGCTCTACTCCCGATTGGTCTTCGGCCTGCAGCCGGTTCCGAGCCCACAACACGTTAACGATCCTCCATTGCCCGTCGATCTTCGCGAGTTGTAGGAAATCGTACCAACTCTGCCCGATCGCCCTTGCTGCCGCCAGGTTGTCCGCGATATCAAACACCGTGACATCCACGTTCTTATCGGCATTGGCCATCTGTTCCGCGGCCCCCCGCGTCCACTCTACCAGCAGCGTGGACGTGTTGTAACTCAAAGACTGCCGGCCCGTCTGCGGATATGTGCTTATTACAACCTTGGTGAGTTCCGGGTGCACCCCCCTGGCCATGCGTTCTGCATCCGCGTTGAGGGCGCCCTCCATGTAGTCACGCGCTGCCGCGATCACAGCTTCTTTCTCTTGCTCCATCGTTGCACCTTCTTGCGCGACAACCGGCGTGACCGCAACTGCCGTGATCAGAGTTGCGAGCAATGTCTTCTTCATGCTTGAGCCCTCCCTGTTCAGCATCGACGACACTCACGAATTGGCCGACCTGCGATTCCGCTGTGTAACCAACTGCTCAATGGCAAGTTGCGTGCTGCCGGCCAGAACATCGTAATCCGTTGTCTGGTATGCAGTTACGACGCCCGATCCGTGTGGTGCGGCCTGGGAGATGTGCGGATTTGGGATGTGCCGTCCCAGAAGCGGGCACAGGGATCGCAGCTCGGAGATCGGATGCGCGTGGGATTCTGAGGATGGGACAATCCCCGTGCCGATCCGAGACGACCCCGCGGACGCTGATCTGGCGCGTTCCCAAGCGCCATTCACTGGTTCCTTGTATGCTCCGACTCGTCGGGCTAATGTTTGGTTGCGCATGTGTTCATTAAGCTAGGGTTCGTTTCGTACAGGGTACCAGATTCTGCGCGGCAATCGGAGATGATCTGATGAGGCTGCCGAGTCATGCGATCGTGTGGGTGACACTCGCGGCGCTAGCCACGTCGTTGGCTGTGGTCCCGTCCGGACTTTCTGCGCAAGAGTCGGAGTCGGCCGCTGCGGCCTGCTTGGGATGTCATGCCGCGAATCCGCAAAACCCCGGCAGCGGAATCCGCACGGATAACTTTGCGGCATCAGTGCATGCGGCACTTGGATGCAGGTTGTGCCACTCGGCCGGGTACCAAGGATTTCCACACACTGCTACCGAAGAGCAGAAGGCCGGTGACTGCACATCCTGCCACCGGAACAGCGGTGCACCATACCACTTCGGCTGGATCATTAACGAAGTCCGGGCCAGCGTCCACGGCAAAATGGTGTCTGAAGACTTCGCCTGCATAGAATGCCATGATCCGCACGAGGTCCTGCCGGTGCACAGGGCGGCCAATATGCGGGAGGCCATCGCGAATGCCAACCGGCGATGTCTGGAGTGTCATGGCCAGGCGGGTGAGGCAACAGTGGAGGGCGAACGACACTCGCTCGTGCACCTGACTCGGGTTCACTCGTTTCTGCCGCGACTGACGCAGCACGCGAACTCGGGCCGATGCGTAGAATGTCATACGCCGGGACGGGAACAGACGGTACACCTGATCCTCTCGGCCAGAAGCGCAGTTCAGGATTGTGTCGAGTGCCACACGGAGAACTCTGCATTGCTGGAGAAGTTCTACCGTCACATGGCGGAGGAAGACCGACGAGACGGGTTCGTCAATTCGGTGCTTTTGAACAACTACTATATGGTTGGTGCGACGCGGAATCAGAGGCTCGACAACGCGATGTGGACCCTGTTCGGACTGTCATTTCTAGGAATCTGCGTGCACGGTACCGCACGCCTGGTAACCCGCCGGAAACGGTCATGAAGAAGGTTCTCCTGTATCCGGGCTGGCTGCGCACATGGCACTGGCTCAATGCCGTCCTCTTCGTATTGCTCATCTGGACTGGCGTTGAGCTTCACTTCGCCAAGCCGGGAACAGCAGGTCTGGGATTCCAGACCTCGCGGGTGCTCCACAACGCGTCGGGAATTCTGCTCACGTTCAATTATCTGGTCTTCTTGTTTGGCAACGTGCTGACTCGGAACGGCAAGTACTACGTGCTGAATCTCGCAAATGTCGGCAAGGATCTGGCACGGCAGCTACGCTACTACGTATGGGGCATCTTCCGTGGCGAACCGCACCCATATCCTCATAGCGAGGAGCAGAAATTCAACCCGTTGCAGAAGATCACTTACACGATCGTGATGTATGTGATTCTTCCGATCATGATGATCAGCGGTTGGGTGATCTTCTTCCCCGACAAGATCCCACAAGAGATACTTGGAATCTCCGGTCGGCTCTTCTACGGCCTCACACATACGTTCCTGGGATATCTGCTGGGTCTTTTCATGATGGTGCATATCTACTTGGGTACCACGGGCGGCACGCCACTGGAACTGTACCAGGGGATCGTCACGGGCTGGGTGCCGGCGCACGACGGAAACGCAGAGGAACTGCACCCTCGGTCTTGACACCACACACGCCAGCCTCCTTCCTACCAGGACCTCATCCCGGGAGAGATCATTGGTCATCTACGGTGTCGCGCTGCTCGCGGCGTGTATGCTCGGCGGCATTTATGTCGGAGAGCTACTGGGGAAGTTGATCGGGGTCGAAGCGAACGTCGGGGGCGTGGGCATCGCCATGCTCCTGTTGATTCTGCTGTCGGACTATCTCAGAAGAAACGGGAGACTGAACCCGGTCTCGCGTCAGGGCGTCGTCTTCTGGAGCTCGATCTACATACCGGTAGTCGTGGCCATGGCTGCGAAACAGAACGTGATCGCAGCGGTAAAGGGCGGCCCCGCAGCACTGCTATCCGGTGCCTTGGCAGTGCTCGTCAGTTTTGCGCTGGTACCGGTGATCAGTCGTATCGGTAAAACCGGTGTGACGCAGGCCGGCGGTGTGCGCGGCGAGGACGAGCCATGACGGGAGTGCTCGATTCGCTGGCTGAGGTACTGGTCAGCAACGGTTTGATAGCCGCGTTTCTGTTCGTGGGTGTCGTCGTGTGGATCTCCTACCTAGTCTCGGCGAAACTGACCGGCGGCAGACTACACGGCTCGGCAATCGCAATCCTGACGGGGCTGGTGCTGGCCTACGTCGGTGGCGTGGTGACCGGAGGCGACCAAGGGCTGGCGGACGTAGAGATAATGGCAGGTGTCGGGCTATTGGGTGGAGCGATGATCAGGGATTTCGCCATCGTCGCCACAGCTTTCGGCGTGCAGTTCGACGAGATCATGAAGGCGGGAGCCGGCGCGATAGTCTCCCTCATCGTCGGAGTGCTGGGATCGTTCGTCGTGGGAGCGACGGTTGCCTACGCTTTCGGCTACACTGATCCGGTGAGCATGACCACGATCGGGGCTGGTGCCGCAACCTATATCGTCGGGCCGGTGACCGGGACCGCAATCGGTGCCACGTCGGATGTCATGGCTCTGAGCATTGCTGCGGGTCTGGTGAAGTCGATGCTGGTAATGACGGGTACTCCGTTCGTCGCCCGCCACATCGGTCTCGACAACCCGAGCTCGGCACTGGTCTACGGCGGCCTGATGGGCACGACCAGCGGCGTGGCCGGAGGACTGGCGGCTACGGACCCGAAGCTGGTTCCATACGGCGCCATGACAGCGACTTTCTATACAGGGCTCGGCTGTCTGTTGGGGCCCTCCGTCGTGTTCTTCGTGATAAGGGGCCTGTTTGGATAATCGTACGGGCTGGCACGTAGCCAACCCCATGTGGTACAATAGAAGAGGAGTCACGCCCCAACTGGAGACCGACCAATGAGTGTATTGGCGCGGGGAAGCATCGTGACGGTCGCTGCAGGCATCCTCTGTTTGTGGGCCGTCTCAAACCCGGACACGGCGAACGCGCACGCCGTTGTGCAGGACACAGCGGGAGTCCACACCGTCGCTCCCGTGGCCGACTCGCTGGACGACGGGCCCCACATCTACTGGAAGACTTCTTCCGACGCCATCGTGTTCTACCAGTGCGATGGATCCATTGATGCGAGGCAGTACAAGGTCAAGGGAACCCTCCGCTTCAACGGTTTCTGTTCCGACTCCGCCACCGAGTACGTGATAGCCGCAAAGGCTCCCAAAGTAGAGCCGTACGCCTACAGGAATGTTTCAAAGATATTTGGGGTCAGCGACATCCATGGCGAGTACGAAGCACTGGTCGATCTGCTCGAAGCGGCGGGCATCATCGACCAAACCCTGCATTGGAGCTGGGGCGACGGACACCTGGTGGTAGTAGGCGATGTCTTCGATCGCGGCGACAAAGTGACCGAGTGTCTGTGGCTGCTGTATCGTTTGGAGCAGGAGGCGCGGGAGGCGAAGGGCCGCGTGCACGTCTTGCTGGGCAATCACGAGGTCATGGTGCTACAGAACGACTTGCGCTACGTCAACGAGAAATACACAGAAGGAATCGTCAAGAGCGTAGGAATCACATACACGGATCTGTACGGCCCCGACATGGAGTTGGGGCGCTGGCTGCGCTCCAAGCACACCGCCATCAAGCTGAATGACATCTTGTTCGTTCACGGTGGCCTTCCACCTCTGACCGCCGCGAATGACGTGAGCTTGAAGGCGTTGAACGAGCTGACACGCGAGACCGTAGACTCCAGGTCATACGTCAGGGTGTTCAACGAAGAGGTGAGGAAGCACTACGGGCATACCGACGAGGGGCCGTTTTGGTTCCGGGGCTATCACAACGGCATGGCCGATAGATACCCGCACGTGACATCCGAGCAGGTCGATTCAATCATCGATGCCTATGACGTCGGCACGATAGTTGTCGGTCATACCGAGGTTGAAGGCGGAATAGAGAGCCTGTACGATGGACGCGTGATCGGCATCGACGTGCAGCTTGAGAAGCTTGGGTCGTTCCAAGGACTGCTGTGGCAAGACGGCCAGCTGTTTCGCGTGTTGGGGGATGGAACGCGCGAGACCCTGACTGGTGAGGGGTGAGTCGGTCGGGATATTCTGATGGACGGTTCGCGATCTGTCTCGAACTGGAGATCGGAGTTCGAGCCAGATGCGTCAGGAGCCTAGGGCGCACCCACCTTCGCACTACAAGAGCTTCCAACCTCGGGCATATCGTACTCCTCGAGCCTCAACGCCACGGTGGCGAACCCCAACAACTTCAGCTTCATCTGGACCACGAGCCTGCGTTCGTCATCGCTGAGCCAGACTCGCGCTTCGGCTTCTTCAGAGAACAGCAATCCCCCGTCCGGGATGGTGGGCTGAACCACCAGTGTCGCGAAGCGCCCGGCGGGCACGTCCAGCGTGTCTCGCTCCAGGACGGCGATTGTGATCTGGTTCCGGTCGGGCCGGAAGTAGCGGTTGAGGCGCAGCGTATCGCCCGGCTCCAAATCCAAGGTTCGTGCCCAGTATAGAAACGCCGTTTCGTCGAGCGGTTCCTTGACCGTGAGCATCACCGAGTCGATCCCCGACTGCCGAAAGAACCCCGAGTCGGGGAAGATGTCGTATACGTTCTTGTGCTGCTGGTTGCTCTCGTCGTGGTCCTGTATGAAGCGGCGGGAAAAGCCCGTGGTACAATCGACCCGCGACTCGAAACTGTCATCGATGCGGTAGAGGCCGATCAGACTTGCGCTGATGGTGAGGCGAAGGTGGCTCGTTAGCGCACCGTGAACGGTGTCCGGCGGTTGCACGGTCATGGAGCATCGCCGAGCGAGATGATACCGTAGCGGCCTTCGAAGACCATCCGCTCGCCCACCGGGAAACGCTGGGCGAGCCAGGTGTCCTGGCCCCAAGCCACCGCGCCCCAACTTGCCAATAGGATGCCGACGACGGCACATCTCACGAAGAGCCAACCCATCAATCAGTTTACCCCCTGGTTTTCGGCGTCCCTGCGAAAGAACGCCCACGTCTCGAAGCCGTCGGACACCTTTGCGTGGCCCACGATCTCGTACCCGAAGTACTCGTATAACGCGACGTTGCTCGGATCCTCGGTAGTGAGCGACACCCCGCTCGAGCCCGGCTCGGAGCGGGACAGTTCGTGCACGGCATCGAGTAGTCGACGAGCTAGTCCGCGGCCGGCGTGTGACCTAAGCACGCCAATCATGTTGAGGTGGTAGTGCGGCTCCGGGACGGTGAACTGCTGCCAAATGCGGCCGAGCGTTTCGTAGCGCTGTCGCGCAGCCGATCCCAGCTCCTGCCACACCTTCTCCCGCAACTCCGCCAGTTCCGCGGGGGCCTCGCGGTCACCCGGTGACGTGAGTATTGCGACGGCCGCGACTTGGCCCGCTTCCTCGACCGCGAGAACGGGCTCCTTGCGCAGGATGCGGGCTGCCGCGAAGAAGCTGACCAGTGTGCCGAGCCGACTATCGTACTCGTCACCGGCCGGGCCGATCACGTAGCGCATGACGGGGTACTCGCGGAACGCGTCACACAGCACGGTGACCGCCTCGTCTGCCCGGCTATTGTGGAGTCGCGTCACCGTTCCCCTGTCGGTGCTTCTGTCAGATCCCGCCAAGCTTCACTCCTCGGAACTATGTCCTGTTGGAAACACGCCCCGCCTGTTCGGTTGCTCCTCTTAAGGTGCGTCTCAGTCGCGGGGGGCCGCGTGACTGCTGACACCTCAGGTGAGGCAATATAGCCTCGCCGGATCGATGGCCTACTCTCCGGCGAACTCCAATAGCTCCACCGTGTAGGCGTGCCCGGCCGCTGCGAGCGTGAGCCGATCGCCCGGGATCCCTGGGACTCGCGGACTCGTGTAATGAGCCCCATGTTTTCTGTCGACTGCCACGCGCCGGCCGCCGATCTACGATTTGCCAACCGTCGTCGAGCGCCATGGCAGAGAAGATATTCGTCACAACAAGGAGTCAGCTTCATGCGCCCTCTCCACTCGTCGCCGAATATGCTGCTGCTATTGCTGCTGCTCGCCGCCTGTGCCCCTGAACCGCCGGACGAAGCGTCTGGCCAAAATGCAGCTCTAATCGCTCGCGCTGCCGAGTTCGAGTTGGACACCGAATGGCAACAGCCACCGGGCGACCCGATGGAGCACGCGATGTCCGGCTTCGCCAAGATCCTGTGTTCCGCCGTGTTCATCACCGGGCTCGACGTCGCGTTTGCCGCCGATAACGTGGGCTTTTTCGTATCCAGGCCCGAGGAGCGGGCGCTGGTCACCGACACGGTCGTGGACCACGAGAACCGTGCCGTTCATCTCACGCTGAACACGGCCGTGACGCGCACGGCCAAGTTCTACGGCGACCAGGGCTGTGTGATCCTGCCGCGCGGAGAGGACTCGGTGCACTTCGCTCCCGTCGCAGTCACGTCGGCGCTGCCGGACGCGATGAGTCAACCGTGGCCGATGGGCGATATTCTGGCGGACGATCCGCTGCCGGCGGGAGTAGATGCAGAGGGGGTGGCCCGGGCAGTAGACGCAGCGTTCGAGCCGGTCGAGGGTATGACCGCGGCGTTCGTCGTGGTACACCGAGGGCGCATCATCGGCGAGCGGTACGGGGAGGGAATCGACAAGGACACCCAGCTCGAGAGCTGGTCGATGGGCAAGAGCCTGACGGGCACCTTGATGGGCACCTTGATCCAACGGGGGGTCTACGAGTTGTGGCAACCGGCGCCCGTCGAGGAGTGGCAGGTGACACCGGATGACCCTCGAGCGAATATCAGGATCGGCGACATCATGCGCATGTCGTCCGGCCTGCGGTTCGTCGCTCCGCAGGACCCCGATTACGACTACGAGTTCGGGTACCCCCAGGGCTACCCCGACCACTATTATGTGTACACGGGTGCCATCGACTCGCACCGCTGGGCGATCACGCGACCGGCGCAATGGCCGGCCAACACGGTGGGGCGCTACCGCAACTCGGACCCTCTCACCATCAACTACCTGATCCGCAGAGGCGTGGAAGACGTATTGGGACAGAACTATCACCAGTATCCGCAGCGGGCCCTGTTCGACAAGATCGGCATCCGCAAGATGTACTTGGAGACCGATCCGTACGGGGGATTCCTGCTGCAGGGCTACGAGTTTGGCACGGGCCGCAACTGGGCGCGGTTGGGCATGCTGTATCTGCGGGACGGTGTGTGGAATGGTGAGCGCCTTCTGCCGGAGGGATGGATCGAGTACGCCAGCACCGTAGCGCCGGCGTGGGAGGCCGACGGCAGGCCCGAGTACGGCGGTGCGTTCTTCTGGATCAACGGGACGGAGACGTTCCCGATTCCGCCTGACGCGTTCTACATGGCGGGTGCGGGGGGCCAATACACGATCATCATACCATCACATGACATGGTGGTGGTGCGCCTGGGACACTACAGGGGTAGCGGGCCGGGTGGTCGGGCACTGAGGCGGGCGCTGGAGCTGTTGATGCAGGCGGTTCCTGCGGTTGACTGAGGAATTCCCGCAGGCCGTGGTGCAGCAGTATCCGTCGAGCCGGTTGCGAGTACCGATCTGCCGCTAGCAGGAGCAATTGGGCGGACAACTGCTGAGGGAACAAGCCTTCTTCGGTCCGCCCGAACCTCGCGAGCTCGTCAGCACCGTGACTGAAGTGAAGCTCCGCTCCGTACTGTCGGATCCACAATCAGGGCAGTGGGGCTTCAATCCCGCGGAGTAGTCGGAGATCGACGCGCGGATCTCGAACGTGGTATTACACTGCTGGCAAACGTAATCGTAGGATGGCATAGCGCTGCTTACCGTACGAGGCCTGTGATGAAAGATAGCCCCTGATCACTCGACGCGCAGCGCATCCATCGGATCGATGCGAGCAGCCCAACACCACGGCCTCCCCGCAAGGTGATATCGCGTGATAATATGATATCGTATCATGCGGTTTCCGAAGTCTCAGGTTTCACTGTGACACCGGAGGTCACGGCTTGACGAGCTGGTATCCGTGCACGTACTCGACGTCGAATTCGTCCCGCCACACTCCGAGCAGCATGTCGTCACCGATGTAACGCGGGGTGAATCGCACTGGCGTCGTCACCGTCCCGAGGAGACGATACTCCGAGTTGAACACCTGCCACTCCATCCCCTGATCGTTACGCACCGAGAACTCGGGGACCCAGATGTCTCCCTGCGTGTCGACGAGGATCAGTGATCCGAATGCCGGCGCCTCGGCCGGGTAGTCGTAGTCATCCAGCTCCTGCCGGCGGTCTCGTAGCTCGTTCTCGTTGTCTATGTTCTCCAGCATGATGCTCTTATAGGCCTCGATGTCGGCGGCGGTGACCGGCGGGTTGCCGCGCAGCAGGCGGACGATGGCCAGCAACGAGCCATCCGACCGGTGGACGGCCAACTCGTAGCTATGGGGCGTGCCCACCACGTAGCGGTCACCCCCGGCTGTCAACGCAGTGTTGCGGGCGAACGGTCGGTCGGCGATCGCCATGGCGATGTACTGCTCTGACCGTCGGATCACGGCTCGCGTCTCCCAACCGTGAAACGCGCCCAGCGAATCGAGCAGCTCGCCGTCCACATTGAAGCGGTACAATACCATCGGCACGCGGAGCGGCCCTTCCACCATCCCCTCCACCTCCAGCACCCGGCCAAACGCCAGCAGTGACCCATCTCCCAGCGAGGCCATAAACACCGGGCGCTCCATTCCAGGATTGCCTTCGGTCTGGGGCGCGGCTGACCGTGCGAATGCTCCTTCCGGCGTGAACAGCGACAGCCGCAACAACCGGTCGTCGAACGCGACGACGGAGTCACCCGGCACGGCTGCCAGCCAACCGAGCGCGGTGAACTCGCCGGGGCCCGCTCCCTCGCCCCCGGCGGACCGCAGGTGTCTGCCCCTGGGATCATACCACCGGACCTCTTGGCTGCCAGAGTTCGACACAACAATCGTTCCGTCGCTGAGCCGGGCGACGGCCCGCACGCCGAATAGCTGGTACTCAGCGTCGGCGTCCATGGCACCGATGACGACGACGGGCTCTGGCGAGAGATGCCACGCGGCGTCTTCGTCCCACGACGGACCGTGATTCTCCACGATCCGGACGCCTGCACTGTCTCGCACGACCGCGTTTGCAGCGGC
>Ga0209536_100008824_pt1 | contig 15071 bp, 15 predicted proteins | sample DeeMarSeWOR28_12_FD_187461 | JGI IMG/M metagenome (GOLD analysis project Ga0209536, IMG submission 187461) | Marine sediment microbial communities from White Oak River estuary, North Carolina - WOR-2-8_12 (SPAdes) (version 2) | ecosystem: Environmental > Aquatic > Marine > Intertidal zone >...
TTTTCCGTGCAGGGCGAAGTCCACTTTCGCTGTCAGCGGGGTTGGTTCAGCGTTGACTTCAATCACCACTGCGCCACGATTTCGGGCGGCATACGCCAGGGAAGCCGCAGGTTGAACCGTTCCAGATGTGCCGATTGAGAAGAAGACCTGGCAGGCCCGCGCAGCCTCCACAGCGGACTCCAGTTCAACACGCGGCAATGACTCGCCAAACCAGACTACATCCGGTCGCAATAGTCCACCGCAAACCTCACACTGCGGGACGTTACCATCCGCATCGTCCCACCCCTCAGCCTGCTGACCGCACGAGGAGCATTTTACACGCTGCAAGTTCCCATGCAACTCGATAATGTGCGGACTGCCCGCTTTTCGGTGCAGGTTATCTACATTTTGCGTGATCAGGCTGAAGTCCGGGATATGATGCGCCATATCCACTAAAGCGAAATGTCCGGGGTTGGGTTCCACCTCCCCCACTTTCTCGCGGCGCATGGCATACCAATCCCAAACCAATTTAGGATTGCGCTCATAGGCTTCGGGGGAAGCCAACTCGGTCGGCTTATATTCTGACCACAGGCCAGTTTGCGCATCACGGAAGGTACGCAAACCCGACTCCTGTGAAATGCCTGCCCCCGTCAAGGCAGCCACGCGTTCCGCCTTGAAAAGGAAACGGATCAGTTCATCGGGGAAGTTCATATTCGCAAACTATTCATCTACCTCGATCGGTCGACACCACTTGAGGGTAAGATCCTCCCTGTAAACCGGCGTGCGCCCAAGTTCTCGAAGGCTGCTGGTAGTTACCACAATCTGATATTGGATCCACGCATCATCAAACTCATCATAATGAACGATGTTGCCGGGTCTGACGCGATAGGTGTAGTGGCCGCCATCAACTTTATTGAAAATTGCGCCGCCACCCCAGGCAGTGGACTGCCTTCCCTGTTTATCTACCAGGCGCATGAACAATAGCACATATTTCACACGGACGGTATTGACTAACCTGACGTCGAAGTCCACATAATGAGGAGCGTCACAGTACCCCCAGTAAAGTGTGTCGTTACTCACAGACATAGAAGTAATGATGGAGTCAGGCCCGCCAAAGAATGACATTTGAGGCGCCGGGGTAGCAGTCGGTATTAGAATAAGGGTTGGCAAAGCACCACTATCAGGAGCAGCACCTGCCAGTGTAGGCGTCGATGTGAACGTAGGCGTTGGTGGTGTAGGTGAGATGGTAGGCGTTCTGCTGGGTGTAGAAACCTGTGCAGGCGTTTCTGTGTCCACTGGCAGTGCCGTTGGTGTAACCAGTAACGCCACCACATCGTTGAACGAACAGGCGCTCAAGGTAAAGGCTAAAACAAGATTGTAGATTATTTTTCTCATAAGAAGAAACCTGGTCAAATTATACTCGGATAAAAAACGAATTTTAATAAGTAAAACTTTTTTCAACTTATCGCGTATATAAAGTTGCAGCATTAACTAAGTAAAGGAGAAATCATATGTCTTCACAACGTAATCCCGGCTCGCTAGTAGGTGGCAGTTTGCTTATCATCTTTGGCTTGCTGGCCCTGCTTGGCAAACTCTTCCAGAACTACGACTTCTGGGGCACCTTCTGGCCCTTCTTCATCATTGGAGTTGGGGTTTTGTTTTTCGTGGGCATGTTCGCTGGCGGCAGGTCGGTTTCCGGGCTGGCCATTCCCGGTACGATTATCACCACCATCGGCCTGATGCTCTTCTACCAGAACATCACGGACCATTGGGAGAGTTGGTCCTACGGCTGGACGGTCATCTTGATGTCCGTCGGGCTGGGTATCTTCATTATGGGCCTCTGGGGCCAAAACGAGAGCCAACGCTCGTCCGGCCTGAGTGTATTACGTATCGGACTGATCATGTTCATCATCTTCGGCGCTTTCTTCGAACTGATCTTCACATCCGGATCGCCTTTTGGTCTACGCTCGATCATCTTCCCAGTGGGACTGATTTTGCTCGGCCTGTATCTCATTTTGATGCGCTCCGGCCTGCTGCCGGGTCGTTCAGCTTCGGCAGATACAACTATTGAAACTACAGAAGAATCTCTGGAGGAATAAACCATGAAAGAACGTTCAATCTTTTGGCCGCTCGTCATGATCGCGGCGGGCCTGCTCTGGCTCATGATCGGGATGGGCATCATCCCGCGCGCTAACCTGTGGGCACTTACCCACACCTTCCCCTTCCTGCTGATCGCGCTTGGCGTCGGATTGATCCTACGCTCATATTGGCGGTTCGCCGGTATGCTCGTTTCACTCCTGGTGGTCGCTGGGGCTGTGATGGCTGTCGTCTATGCTCCCCAGCTTGGCTGGGACGACGCGCCCACCTGGAGTTGGAATATGTGGGATTTCGATCCGGAGATCGGGGGCGGAGTAGCAGGCTCGGGCGTAATCGAGACCGAGGAACGTCGAGTTCCAGAATTCAATGCGATTGCAGTTGGGTATCCGGCGGAATTCATAATCCGGCAAGGGAAGTCTGAATCTATCACCATAGAAGCAGATGATAATTTGCTGCCCCAACTAACAACTGAAGTGCGCAATGGAACCCTAGAATTCGAGAGCAGCGAACGGAGTTGGAGTGAACGCGTAAATCCATCCGAACCTGTGTTTGTGACCATCACAGTTGTAGACCTGGAACGTGTTTCCTTCCCAACAGCAGGCAAGATGCTCGTCAACAGTCTGGAGACAGATTCCCTGGCAGTATCTATCAGCGGCGCAGGTGATATCGAGTTGATCGACCTGGATGTTAACAATCTGGAGTTTAGCCTGAGTGGCGCTGGCAATGTCTATGCAGATGGCGCGGCAGAGGAACTGAATTTGCGCATCAGCGGACTGGGCAACTTTAACGGTGACGATTTGGAAACCCAGTACACCGAGGTATCTATCAGTGGAGCAGGCAGCGCAACCGTTTGGGTCGAAGACGAGTTGGACGCCAGGATCAGCGGCGCCGGATCGGTAAACTACTACGGCACTCCTGTTGTCAGCAAGTCTATCAGCGGTGTCGGAAGCGTAAGCAGCGTTGGCAAGAAGTAATCTCTCTAGTGACACGTTAGAGACCGGGCGTTGCCCGGTCTCTTTTTTGTTCCATTAAACAAAAAATCCCCTTGCGGGGTGCCGTCAGCAGGAATATCTCTCAAGCAATTAGCCTACAGATGCGTTTGTCAATAAGGTTTCCGCTTCAGGTGAATACGGCAGGTACATTTCACGAGACAGGTGGTTCTTCGGTTCCGCCAGCGTGACAAGAAAACCGCGGCCTTCATCGTTCATTCCATGAGCCAGCACATTGGACACATCAGAAACCGTCCAGCCATTTTCCAGCGCTTCAATCATGTTTTTCATGCTCAACACCTCCTTTCATATCATAAGATTTGTTGATACCCGGGATGAATATTTATATCATTCATCTTTGTCCATCCCCGGTCTATTTTCGATTATCATTGTAACTTCTCTTTGTAAACAAAAGGTTAACCTATCAGAAACACTTTGTTAATTCTCCAGTAAACACATGCCTGCCATCCAAGTCACCGATCTGCAAAAAACCTTCCAATCCAAACGCAAAGCTGCCGGGTTGAGCGGCTCCCTGCGCGCGCTCGTCCGGCCGGAGTATGCCACCGTCGAAGCGGTGCGCAGGCTTTCGTTCCAGATGGATGCGGGTGAACTACTTGGCTTCATCGGCCCGAACGGAGCCGGCAAGTCCACGACCATCAAGATGCTGACCGGCATCCTGCTCCCCAGCGGCGGCCAGGCGCAGGTGCTCGGCTACACACCCTGGAAGCAACGTCGCGAACTGGCTTATCACATCGGCACGGTTTTCGGCCAGCGCCCGCAGTTGTGGTATCACCTGCCGGCCATCGACACATTCACGCTATTCGGAAAAATCTACGAAATAGAAGATGGCGAGACGAAGAAACGCATCAGCTATCTCTCGGAAGCCTTCGAGATCGGGGATTTGCTAGAGACGCCCGTCCGCAAGCTCTCGCTGGGACAGCGGATGCGCTGCGAAGTGGCCGCTTCGCTTCTTCACCGCCCCAGGCTGCTTCTGCTCGATGAACCTTCCATCGGCCTGGACGTGGTCGCCAAGCAACGCATTCGCGACTCGATTCGCCGTATGGCACAAGATGAGAACGTAGGCGTGCTGCTCACCTCGCATGATGCGGGCGATCTGGAAGCGCTATGTAAACGCGTCATCATCATCAACCACGGACAGATCGTCTACGAAGACAGGGTTTCCAATCTGAAGCGCCGCTTTCTGACCTCCAAGCTGGTGGAAGTGCGCTACGCCGACAAAGTCCCCGCCAATTTTTCTCTGGATGGAGCGGAAGTGCTCAAGGTTGGGCGCTACGGTGTCAAGCTACGTTTCGATACACGTAAGACCCCGGTAGCCAAAGTAATGACCATGCTCTCATCGCGCGGGCAAGTGATGGACATCAATATTTCCGATCCGCCATTGGAAGAGATCATTGCAAAGATTTACGAGACAAACGAGTAGGGTATAGGAACCATACTATGAGTAAAAGAAAACAAAAACAACCCAGTATTGATATACCTGAATCTCGTATTGGACGAACCTATAAGCTCTGGAGCGACAGAAGCGATAAAGATTTTAGGCGTTGGCTTAATATGCAAGCCTATTTTTCCCCACTATACCGGATTGCATACATAATTTCTGGAATCATCTTGACGTTAATTGGACTTGTTCTTTTATTCACAGGGTCTGAAAAGGATGGGGTTGTGTTTACTGCAGTAGGTTTAGGGATAATATTACTTGTCGTGCTAGGAAGCATGGTAAAGATATGAAAAAATACTTTGCGATCTTCCAAACCACACTGGTCAATTCACTGGCTTATCCAGGTGAACTGATCGGACGCAGCCTGATGATCCTGCCCTTTATGTGGATTTTCTACCAGCTCTGGAACGTCACCTTTGCCGCATCCGGATCGAGCACCATCAACGGCCTGACCCTGCACGATACCATGTGGTATTTGATGATGGCCGAAACCATCGAACTCAGCCGCCCGAGGGTGGCGCGCACGATCGCTGAAAATGTCAAAGACGGTTCCATTGCGTATTTGCTCAATAAACCATACGACTTCCTGATCTATCAATTCAGCGTATCTATGGGAGAGACCATCTTCCGCGCGCTGATGACGGCTATATTTGGCGGTGCGATGGTCTGGTGGCTGGCCGGTCCGCCGCCGGATTTCCGCAATTGGCCCCTGGTTTTGGTCGCAGTGCTGGGCGCATGGGTACTGAGCTTCCTGGTCAACGGTATGATCGGGCTGGCGGCTTTTGTAGCAGAGGAAGTAGCTCCCTTCGAGTGGATCTATCAGAAGTTTGCCTTTATCTTTGGCGGCTTGCTCATCCCACTTGATTTCTATCCACAGTGGTTACAAAATATCGCCTTTGCACTGCCCTTCCCTGCCATGATGTATGGCCCGTCACGCTTGTTTGTCTCGCCAGACGCCAGTCTGTTTGCCAGCGTACTTGGTCAGCAAGTCATATGGATTCTAGTGCTGGGCGTTCTATTGGTCTTCGCCTATCGTCGTGGATTGGCATTTTTAACTGTAAATGGAGGTTGATTTTTTCAAACCGCAAAGAGCGCTAAGCTCGCAAAGTTCATTGATTGTTTTCTTCGCGGTCTTCGCGTGCTTTGCGGTTCAATTAGTCATTAGATTATGAAAGAACTAAAATTTCTCCTGGCCGTTTGGAAAGCCAACCTGCAATCCGTGATGGAATATCGTGCCGCCTTCATCTTGCAAGTATTTGGCATGATGATCAACAACGCCATCTATTTCTTGATCTGGGTGATCTACTTTGACCGTTTCAAGGAAGTGCGCGGTTGGGGACTGAACGATATGTTCGTCACCTATGGCATCATTGCCAGTGGATTTGGATTGGTCTCGATACTCTTTGGAAACGTCTTCAACCTGGGTGAAGTCATTGCCAAGGGCCGCCTGGATTATTACTTGTCCATGCCCAGGCCAGTTTTACTGCATACCGTTGCCAGCCGCAGCATCGCCAGCGGCCTCGGCGACTTCACCTACGGGTTCGTAAGTTATGCGCTCTCCGGTCAATACACCTGGGATGGATTGGGACGCTTCCTGGTGGGCACGCTGTGCGCGGCAGCAATTTTTGCGTCCTTTATGATCCTGGTCCAAAGCCTGGCGTTTTGGATCGGCAACACAACCTATCTCAGCGCACTGGCATTGAACGCCATGCTTACCTTTGCGATTTATCCGATCACGTTGTTCGATAACACCGCCAAGCTGATCCTGTTCACGCTCATTCCGGCAGCATTGATGGGGGCGCTCCCAGCTGAATTCGTGCACACGTTCACGTGGGGTACTTTGGCAGAAATATTTTTAGGGTCAGTAATTTTCCTGGGTTTAGCGGTAGCAGGCTTTCGTTTGGGATTGAGGCGCTACGAGTCTGGCAGCGGCATCCAGGTAGAAGTGTAATCCTGTGAAAGCAACCTGCAATCTTTGTCTATTAGAGTCAGTGATACTATTTTAGCAATGACACCTCCAAACGCTCTCGCCAACAAGTTCTATAAAGACTTACTTGATAATTTGTATGATGGGGTCTATTTCGTTGACAGAGACAGGAAAATCACATATTGGAACAAAGGGGCAGAACGTATCTCCGGCTATCCATCGGAACGGGTGATTGGGCTGCATTGCCATGATGACTTATTACAACATGTCGATGAGAATGGTGCACATCTTTGTAACGATGGCTGCCCACTAAAAGCAACGATTGAAGATGGAAACCCACGTGAATCAGAAATATATTTACGACACTCAGATGGCTTCCGTGTGCCTGTACTGGTCCGTACATCTCCCATGTACGATGAAGATGGGGAGATTATTGGTGCGGTAGAAATTTTCAGCAACAACCAGACAGTGATGAAGATGAAACGCCGCGTCAGCAAACTGGAACAAACTGTCATCTATGATCCATTGACCCAAATTGGCAATCGCAAACACATTGAAGTCAAAATCACTTCCGCATTGCAAGAATACCAACAAATGCGTTTCCCGTTTGGTATCCTGTTTATCGACATCGATCATTTCAAGTCCATCAATGATAATTACAGCCATCTCATCGGCGATAAGGTGCTACGGGCTGTTGCCAATACACTGCGCCATAATCTGCGCGAAACCGATACCTGCGGTCGCTGGGGCGGAGAAGAATTCCTGGCACTGATTTTAGACATCAACAAGGAGACGCTAATATCCATTTCCGAGAAATTGCGCTCGCTCGTCGAACAAACTGTGATTACAACGGATATGGGCAATCCAAAGGTAACAATCTCCATTGGCGCTACGCTGGTGCGTCAGGGCGATTCGCTGGAAAGCCTGATATACAGGGCAGACAAATTGATGTACAAAAGCAAAGCTAATGGACGCAATTGCGTCTCAATAGGATAGCCATGATAAATACCAAATCCCTAATCAGCTTCACCCAACGGCTGATACGCCAACCGAGCTTTTCCTGTGAAGAAGGTCCGGTCACGCAAATCGTGTTGGATGAAATGAAACGCCTTGACTACGACCGTGCCTGGGCAGACGAAAATGGTTCTGCGATTGGATTGATTGAAGGCGCGCAGCCTGGGCCGACTTTACTCTTCGACGCGCATACCGACACAGTCGGTATCGCGCCCGGTTCTGTCTGGACCCGTGATCCGTTCGGCGCAGAGATATCGGATTCGTTCCTCTACGGACGCGGCGCGGCTGACATGAAAGGCGCATTGGCAGCCATGGTTCATGCCGCCGCCAGCCTGGATAAAAGCAAGCTGGCAGGCAAAGTCGTTGTTTCTGCCTCGGTGATGGAAGAAGTGTACGAAGGCGGCGCGTTGAAAACGGTGATGGACGAAGTGATGCCCGATTTCGTTGTCATCGGCGAAGCCAGTGAGCTCAACCTGGTACGCGGCGGGCGTGGACGGGCAGAGATCCATCTGGAGGCGATTGGTAAGCCTTCGCATTCATCATCACCACATCTGGGCGTCAATGCAATCCATTTGATGATGAAGGTCATCCAGGCTGTAGACAAAATCCAGTTGGGCGAACATCCCCTGCTTGGCCCGGCTATCCTGGCTCTGACTGACATCATCTCCGAACCGTATCCAGCTTACTCCGTCATCCCTGCGCGTTGCAAAGCAACCTATGATCGTCGCCTGCTGCCTGGTGAAACTGTCGAGGATGTGCTGGGAACCATCACATCACTGCCTGAACTGAAAAACATCCGTTTCAATGCCAGGATCGCTGAGGGAGAACACCCGGCCTACACAGGCAAGGTGCTGACCTGCAATAAGTTCTTCCCCGCCTGGGAATTAGAGGAAAACCATCCCTTCGTACAAAGCGCCCTGAGTGGTTTGCGCGCTTCCGGGCTCAAACCCGAAATGACCGCTTACCGTTTCTGCACCAATGCCGCCTACAGCATTGGCGAAGCAGGTATCCCCACCATCGGTTTTGGCCCTGGCGGCGAGGGAGATGCGCACGTGGTAGATGAAAAAATCAGCTTGGGCGATCTCGAGAAGGCAGCCTTAGGGTACCAAGGCATTATTGAAGCGGTGCTGTCTTGATCGTAATTTGATGAAACCTCCACGCCTGCCCAACGATATTCTTTATGAAGAATTGCTGGAAAACCTGTACGATGGGGTTTGTTTCATCGATTCAAATCACAAAATAACTTTTTGGAACGCCGGCGCCGAACGCATTACTGGTCGGCCAGCCCAGCAGGTACTTGGAATATTAATGGGCAGCGATATCTTGCAGCATATTGATGAAGCTGGATTTGCGCTGAACGATATGAACTGCCCATTGGTAGCAACCGCTACGGATGGTTCTCCACGTGAAATAGAAATATACATTCGCCACGCCGAGGGCTTCCCGATTCCTGTGCTGGTAAAAACATTTCCCATCTACAACAGAGGTGGTTATCTCATTGGTGCAGCGGAATTATTCAGCGATAATCCTGCACTATCAAGGGCGAAAAGACGCGCAGAGAGTTTAGAACATACCATTGCCTACGACCCCCTCACACTCGTCGGGAATCGTAAACATCTCGAGCACAGGCTCAGGGGCGCATTGCTTGAATTCCAATATAGCAACATCCCCTTTGGCATTTTATTCATTGATATTGATAACTTTAAAGATTTCAATGACTCATATGGTCACATCATTGGCGACAAAGTATTACATATAGTTGCCAATACATTACGGCACAACTTGCGCGATACCGATACTGCTGGCCGTTGGGGAGGCGAGGAATTCCTGGCAATTGCGGTTGATGTAGATGAACAAGAACTCAAAACTCTGGCCGAAAAGCTGCGGATGCTGGTAAATCAGACGATTATCCCGGCAAAGGGGATCATCCCGTCCATAACAATCTCAGTTGGCGCAACTCTGGTTCAGCCAAACGATACCCTTGAGAGCTTGATTCACCGGGCTGATAAGCTGATGTATGAGAGTAAAGCCGACGGAAAAAATCGCGTTACAATCGGGTAAATAGCTCCTTTTTCTGGTATAATCTTGCTCCGTGACTGGTCCTGCCATACGGTTTCTTCCGTCAAAGGGATGAGGCTGTAGGCATGGAGACCTGCATACTCTAGAGAAAGGAAACGCATACGTCATGCCGCTTAACAAGGAAATAAAGACCCAGGTCATTCAGGACTATCATCGTCATGAAAGTGACACGGGTTCTCCTGAAGTGCAGATCGCAATTCTGACCAAGCGCATCACCCAGCTGACTGAACACCTGCGTGCCAACAAACACGATGAATCGTGTCGCCGTGGCTTGCTCAAGCTGGTTGGACAGCGCCGCCGCCTGCTGACATATCTGCGCAACGAGGATTACCCGCGCTACCTGAGCCTGACCGACCAGTTGAACCTGCGAAGAAAGTAAGGTTATTAGCCCCTAAAGGTCTTTGCGACCTTTAGGGGCTTCGTTACCCGCAGTCAGGAATTGAATAGTGCTGGCAACCACACAACCCAAGCAGTTGCCGCCGCTCTTCAGTCCCTGACCAGGCGGGAAGCTATTCAAGGGGCTTGCCCAATTTGTTACTGATGTTGCACCTCAAAATCTGGCAACAAAACGAAGAGATAAATACTTCTCTTAGTTGCTTTTGTATTTAACAGTGACAAGCTGGCTCCCCACACAGGAGAAAAAATGAAACCCGAAGTAAAAACTTATGCAGCCACTGTTGGCTCGCAAACAATCACATTTGAAACTGGCAAGCTTGCCAGCCAGGCTGGTGGCGCCGTCACCATCAAATTGGGCGATAGCATCGTCTTCGCCTCTGCCACTATGGGCGGTGTACGTGAAGGGATAGATTTCTTCCCCCTCAGCGTTGATTTCGAAGAACGCTTGTACGCTACCGGCAAGATTCCCGGCTCGTTCTTCCGCCGCGAAGGACGTCCCGGCACCGAAGCCATCCTCACCGCGCGGCTCACTGACCGGCCACTGCGCCCGCTCTTCCCCAAGGGTATGCGCAACGAGGTGCAGATCATCATGTTCTCGCTCTCATCCGACGGCATTGTTCCACTGGATATCCTCGCCATCAATGCCGCTTCAGCAGCCGTCACGATCTCAGATACCCCCTGGAACGGCCCGGTTGGCGCAGTGCGCATTGGCCGCATCGACGGCGAATTCGTCATCAACCCCACCTTCGAGCAGATAAACGCATCTGACCTGGACCTGCGCATTGCGGGCACCAAAGATGCCATCCTGATGGTCGAGTGCGGCGCAAACGAGGTACCGGAAGATGTTATGGTAGCGGCGCTGGAACTGGGCCACCAGTCCATGCAGCCCATCATCGACCTGCAACTCCAGATGCAATCTGAAATCGGCAAAGAGAAGCGCGAAGCCACCTTCAACCTGCCCGATGAAGAACTGGCGAAGAAAGTCTTCGAACGTGTCAGCGGCCCGATGACTGAACTACTGGAGAACCCCCTGACAAAGAAAGAATTCTACGGTGGGATGACCACGATGAAAGACGAAGTCGTCGAGGAGTTTTGCACGGTACCCGAGGGTGCCAGCGCATCAGACTACCCCTCACTTGCTTCCGTCCGAGAGGCCTTCGACCAGGCCGAGCAGGCCATCGTCCGCGAGCGCATCCTGGGCATGGGCAAGCGTCCCGATGGCCGCGGGCCGAAAGACCTGCGTGACATCTGGGCTGAAGTAGATCTGTCCCCCCGCGCGCATGGCTCCGGTCTGTTCACCCGCGGTGAAACTCAAGTGATGACTCTGGCCACGCTCGGCACACTGGGCGAGGCGCAGGAAATCGACTCGCTCAGCCCGGTCAATACAAAGCGTTACATGCACCACTATAACTTCCCGCCTTACTCCGTCGGGGAGGTACGACCCCTTCGCGGCCAGAGCAGGCGCGAGGTTGGGCATGGTGCGCTGGCAGAGCGTGCCCTTGAACCCGTCATCCCTGCGGAAGAAACCTTCCCGTACACTCTGCGACTGGTATCCGAATGCCTTGCATCCAATGGCTCGACCTCAATGGCTTCCGTTTGTGGCTCCACATTGGCGCTGATGGATGCAGGTGTCCCGATCAAGTCCCCGGTTGCCGGTATCGCCATGGGCTTGATTTCGGATGAACAAGGCCGCTACAAAGTGTTGACCGACATCCAGGGCACCGAAGACCACCTGGGCGACATGGACTTCAAAGTTGCCGGTACTGCCGAGGGGATCACCGCCCTGCAAATGGACATCAAGATTAGCGGCCTGACTGCTGACATCATGAAAGAGGCGTTGGAGCAGGCACGCGTGGCCCGTATGGCAATCCTCGATATCATGCAGGAAGCCATTCCCCAGCCGCGAGCCGAACTGAAAGACCATGCTCCGCGCATCACTACCGTCAAGATCCCGGTGGACAAGATCGGTGCACTGATCGGCCCGGGCGGCAAGAACATCCGCGCCTTGCAAGAAGAAACCGGCACCAAGATCGACATCGAAGAAGACGGCACTGTTTACATCGCCGCTGTCGAAGGTGTGGGAGCGAAACTGGCTATCGAGCGTATTGAAGCCCTGGGTGAAAGCCCCGAAATCGGACGCATCTACACCGGCAAGGTCGTGCGAATCGAAAACTTCGGTGCGTTCGTCGAAATCCTGCCCGGCACCGACGGCCTGGTCCACATCTCCCAGCTTGATTCTGAGCGCGTGAACTCGGTTGAAGATGTGGTCGGCATGGGCGATGAGATCACCGTCATGATCACTGACATCGACCCGATGGGAAAGATCCGTCTCTCTCGCCAAGCCGTGCTTGAAGGCTGGAGCGCAGAAGAAGCGCGTGAAAAAGATAAGCCGCGAGGTGGTGGGCGCGGTGGCAGCCGTCCCGGAGGCCGAGGCGGTGATCGTCGTGGAGGTCGTGGCAGCGACCGCCGTGGCGGACGAAGATAGTATCCAGCTTTGAAACATCAACCAGGGAACGGCATTGCAGCCGTTCCCTGTATTTGATTAAGGCCGATGGCAAATTTCATCAACAAACTACAGGATTATCCCCGTCAATTCTGGCTGATTTTCTTCGGACGCTTTCTGGCTACAGCCGGCGTCAGTATGATCTGGCCGTTTCTCTTGTTATACGTCAGCAAGAAGTTGGATTTACCGCTCACGCAAGTCGCAACCTTGATGACGATCAATGCTGTTACTGGAATCATCGCATCTCTCGTTGCTGGACCGTTGATCGACCGCATTGGCCGTAAATGGATCATGGTCATAGCCCTGTTCGCGCATGCAGGCATGTACATACTGATGGCGCAGGCCAATTCTTATCTGGCGTTTGCCGGTTTGATGGCCTTAAGCGGAGTAGCTAACCCGCTCTACCGAATCGGTGCAGAGGCGATGATCGCAGATCTCGTCCACCCCGAAAAACGCGCGGAAGCCTTCGCCCTCGTCCGTTGGAGCAATAACCTGGGCGTTGCGATGGGGCCTGTGATCGGCGGGTACCTTGTAGTCATATCTTATGTGCTGACATTCAGGTTCGCTGCTGGCGGGATGTTATTATATGGAACCCTTCTTTTTCTCTTTGCACGAGAGACACTTCCTCCAGTTCAAGACTCTGGAAATGACGGGAACATAATCAAAGTGAACGGTGGCTATAAACGAGTTTTCCAGGATAAGTCTTACCTAGCCACTGTTGGGGTAATTGCTATCGGGTGGATCACAGCTGCCATGATGTGGATCCTTTTGCCTGTCTACAGTTCGCAACAATTCAATATTCCTGAAAATCAATATGGCCTTATCCCATCCACGAACGCTTTGATGGTAGTCCTGTTTCAACTCAGGATGACGAAAATCACAAAGCAGTTTAATCCCATGCGGATGATGGCATTGGGAATGGTTTTCTATGGAATTGGTACCGGACTGGTTGCACTCAGCAACAATTTTTGGGGCTTCTGGTTCAGCATGGTCATCATAACAATTGGGGAATTGATTTTCGCTCCAACTTCCAGCACATATGTTGCCAATATCGCTCCGGCTGACATGCGCGGTCGCTATATGAGCATCTTCAATCTGGTACAACGCTTTGCAGCCGGAACCGGGCCTGTGCTTGGTGGCTGGCTAAGTGACTCCATCCATCCGAGAGCGACCTGGGTAGGCGGGCTGTTCGCCGGGCTTTCATCTGCATTTGGATTGCTGTTGCTCTCAAAACGCAGTGCAAAAGAACAAACAACTCAAGCCGTTGAAAATCCACAGCAATCTCAATAATCCAGTGCAAAATCCTGTTGTGGTTTGCAGAAGTCCCGTTTCCTTGGCAAGTATGAATTCCACGCGATCTTACATACAACAATCAGTTTTAAAGCCCATTTCAAAATCAATTTTTAATTGAATTTCTTTCTATCCTTTGATATACTGAAAGAAATAATCCCATCGAAACACATAAAAATAATCATAATTGCACGTAGCGGATAATGGATGCTAACCCTTTACTAAGGGAGGATGTTTTATGGTTCCAGAACTAACCGACCGCGAAAATGAAGTTCTTGAACTGATTGCCTATGGATTTACCAATAAGGAAATCGCGGACAATTTATCGATTAGTGAATCAACGGCAGAAAACCATATTCATAATATATATACAAAGTTGGGGATTTCCAACAGGGCCCAGGCAGTTGGATATGCTTTCCACATGAAAATCGTTCTATTAGATAAAGTAATGGAAAATAGAGGGAATCCTTCATGACAGATATTCTGTTAATAACTACAATGGTTGCCGCTTTTGCCCCACAAGCCAAGTGGTCCCCAAACACAATCTAGCATTGACACGATATATCTATTGAAATTTTGGTAATGTACAGGGGTCTGAGAAATCCCTTCTTTGTTCGTTTGCGAACGGAGTATATTAGTGACTCAAACAGCATTGTCACAAAATGGGAGTTCTCTTATTAGTTACGCAATCACAAAGTTAAATCCAGAGGTATTTTCACATCCAATTTGGAAGCATTTCGGCAAGAAGAAAGCATCTCTCTCCCCTAGCATCGTTGATGATTTGCTGTGCGCAGCTAAAAATATTCAAGAGAACGACCCGAGCGGAGCCTGTCAGGTATTATTAATCTGCGCCTTTTACTTGAACTATTTCAGCCGGCAATACAAAGCTTTGATAGTGAGTCAACAAGCTCATGCTCTGGCTGAGCGTACGGGTCTTACCAGAGAAGCTGTTTGGGCATTATGGGGAACATGCGCGATTTGTGTTCAGCAAGGAAATTATGAACAGGCAACCATCCATTTTGTGGATTTGCATGCGGCTTTGACTGAACAGAATGAATGGATCGTGGCAAATTTTATTGAATTAATGAAACAAACCCTGTGCAACTTTATGCCGGTTAGTTCACGGAAAAACTTTGCGCCGGCGCGCGATCGACCAACCGAAGAGATGCTGACCTTAACCTTTGATTGGTTACAGCAGTGGGGATATCCGCTTCCGGCACCCAAAACTGATTTTGGGATACCCGCCCAAAATTCATACAGGGAAAAGCGATCTCCTCTGGATACATCTGCTAGCAAACCAAAACCCGACCTCACATACAGACGGGAAACCGCGGAGGT
>Ga0209536_100008825_pt1 | contig 15069 bp, 13 predicted proteins | sample DeeMarSeWOR28_12_FD_187461 | JGI IMG/M metagenome (GOLD analysis project Ga0209536, IMG submission 187461) | Marine sediment microbial communities from White Oak River estuary, North Carolina - WOR-2-8_12 (SPAdes) (version 2) | ecosystem: Environmental > Aquatic > Marine > Intertidal zone >...
CCCCGGAACAACGAGAAGCCAATCGCCAGGCCAGCGGCAACAGCATGAGCCCAGGCGAAGTCGTCCGGAACAAGCCCCTGGTGCTTATTTTAATCGTCGCCTTTCTCGGTCAATCCGGGCTAGGGCTCTTGCAATCCACCTTTGCCCTTTACGGCGAAGCGGTTCTGTTTGCTGGCTATAGTCTGCAAGCGACTACCTTGGGCATAGGCCTCCTCCTGGCAACGGTGGGCTTGAGCCAATTCATCACGCAAGCATTTTTTCTCAGGCCACTATTGGCTCGATTTGGCGAATATCGGCTGGTCATCCTTGGCAATATCGGCCGAATGATTGGTTCGTTTATCTTTGCTTTGGTGACCACACCTGTTTTTGGGGCCGCTGGTTCGGTTATTTTCGCCGTCGGTATCAGCATCATGATGCCCTCACTTCAATCCTTAGCTACCGGCACTGTCGGCGACGAATATAGGGGTGGCGTTCTCGGTCTCTACCAGTCGACACTAAGCCTGTCCATCATCATTAGTTCGGCCGTCGCTGGCGTTCTCTTCGCCATGAGCGCCACCTTGCCTTACTGGATAGGCGGTCTAACGGCAGCCTTAGCCCTCATTCCAGCCTTCTTACTCCTGGCTCAATTTGGCCAGAAACAACCTTCAGCCGACGTCACCCCCTCGACGGCCGATTAAGAGCTATTTGTCGATTCATTTTCGGCTAGGGCAACATCTTCTGTCCTGGTACCAGTAGTTTTTGCCCCTTCCTCTTCTGAGCTCTCACCGGCAATTGGCAGCGTGAAGTAGAAGGTACTGCCCTTGCCCCCCTTGCTCTTGGCCCAGATCCGGCCTCCATGTGCTTGGGTCAGGTGCTTGGCAATGGCCAAACCCAATCCTATACCACCACTGCTACGAGACTGGTCAGCCTTGTAAAAACGCTCAAAGATACGGGGTAGCTCACTGGCCGGGATTCCCGTACCTGTATCCTGAACCGAAATTACAACCACCGGCTCGTCTCCACCGAGTTTTGCTCGAATAGTAACCATACCACCTTCCGGAGTGAACTTGATGGAATTATGTACTAGGTTTCCCACCACTTGCTGTGCGCGGCTGGCGTCACTCATCACCGGCGGCAAATCGTCGGGCAAGTCGACGATGAGGGAAAGATCATGGCGTTCAGCCTGGCGCCGAAAGCGATCCACCGGCGGCAACACCACATCACTCACCGGTGTCGGAGACAGGCGTAATGGGACCATACCAGACTCAATTCGGGTAAGTTCTAGCAGCTCCTCCACCATCTGGGTCAGGGCATCAACTTCATATTCGGCATGGTCGAGGAACCGCTTGGCAGCCGGTGGGTCGTCCATTGCACCGTCACGCAAGGTCTCTACTAAGGCTTTCAAAGAAGCCAGGGGGGTGCGCAGCTCATGAGAAATATTGCTGATGAAATCGCGGCGAACTGTCTCAAGGCGCCGAATGCGGGTCAGGTCTTGCAAGATGACCAGGCAACCTTGACCATCAGCCATGTCCAGTGGCGATACGATCATCTGCACGAAGGTTCCTTTCCGGTCGATTTCCACAGCTGTCATTTGCTCTTGTCGTTGATCAAATCCTTGCTGCCAAGACTCGATCAAACCGTGGTGCCGGGTCACTTCGGCAAAGGACCGGCCGATAGCCTCTTCACTATCTACCCTTAAAAGTCGGGCGGCGGCGGGGTTAATCATACCCACGCGTCCCATGCCATCGGTGATGAGCACACCATCGGCCATGTTATCGAGCACGGCTGCCAACCGGCCCCGCTCGTCAGCCAGGTCATGGACCCGATCCCTGAGTTGGTCGCCCATGTAGTTGAAGGCTCGGGTCAAATCACCCAAATCGTCTCGTGGTGCCAGGCGCAGGCGGGCATCCAGGTCGCCAGCCGCCATGCGATTAGCCACCTGGGTCAAACGGTGAACCGATCGAGACGTACGCCCGGCAATTACTACGGCCACCACCACTGCCGCCGCCGAGGCAATCAAGGCCGCCGTCAGGATCGCCCTTTGCAACTGGCCGATGTTCCTTTCTATCTGTTCCAGCGGCAAAGCAATGCGGACGATGGCTATTATCTCCCCTGCTTTTTCGAGTGGTACGGCCGCATACATCATATCAGTGTCCAAGGTCTGACTGAAGCGAATGCTGCTGCCTTCGCCACGCACCAGCGCTTGCTGTACTTCCGGCCGGTTCAGGTGGTTATTCATTAGCTCCCGGTCCTCGTCAGACTCCCCTAGGACCGTCCCGTCAGTACCGATGATCGTCACTCGTGCTCGTAGCAGTTCTGACCATAGGTTGGCTTGTTGATCCAGGCCCTCTGCACCAACATTATCGAACGATGGTTGAAGGCTGGCAGATAGCGTTCGCGCCTGAACCAAAAGGCTGTTTCTCAAGGCTTCTAGTTGGGCGTCTCGGGTAGTCCGAGACAGGTAAATGGTTAATCCCCCCATGACCACCAGGATGAGGATGACATATGGTATGGCGATTCGCCAGCGGATATCTTGAAACATGATCAATGGTTAGCGGACGGTGGTTGGTGTCCGGCGATCAGTGACCAAAGCTGGTCCATGATCAATAAATTCCAATAACGATTAACCCTCGAATCGATAGCCGATGCCGCGAACTGTTACGATCCGTTTGGCTTTGGATGGATTCGACTCGATCTTTTCCCGAAGCCAGCGTATGTGGACGTCTACGGTCCGGCTACCGGCATCATGTTCCCAACCCCAAACACGCTCCAGAATCACATCGCGGGATAAGGCAATGCCACGGTTGCGAGCCAGAAATACCAACAACTCGTATTCCTTGGGCTTAAGATACAGGACCTCGTCCTTCAATCGAACTTCTCGCCGGGCCAGATCGATGACTAATCCGTCAAAAACCAGTGGTTGTTCCTGATCCACCACCTCCGACTGCTGGCCGACCTCAGCGGTTACGGTTTCCCTAATCAAGCGCTCGCGGCGTAACAGAGCTTTCACCCGGGCCAGGAGCTCCCGCATGCTAAAAGGCTTGGTAAGATAATCATCCGCTCCCACTTCCAGGCCAACTACTTTATCGACCACATCGTCGCGGGCAGTCAGCATGAGGACTGGCGAGCTCATCTCCTGCCGTAATATCCGGCAGACTTCAAGGCCGTCAATGCCAGGCAACATGATGTCCAGGACCATCAGATCGGGCAATTCCCGTCGGGCAACTTCTAGAGCCTTATAGCCCGTGTTCGCCCTGTGGACCTCATATCCCTGCTTCGTCAAATTATAAGCCAACGTCTCCAATAGCGCCGGTTCATCTTCGACGACTAATATCTTCTGAGCCATATCAATTGACTTTATCTGATTGGGGGCCAAAGTTCAACATACTAAAGGGGACAGTCACTTTTTCACAGAATTGACTGCCACCCTATTACCTGTTTATGGATTATAGGCAAAGACAGGAAAATAGAGATACGGATCTGGGTAGGGACAAGATAAAACGGGGGTCCAGTTGAGGCTTATTGATGCATCACCGCTATTCTCATAATACTCAATCTTTAACTCGTGTTTTCCATCAGCTAGATCGACAATGACATCATAACTGCCAGCGTGATCAAACCATTTGTCCAAGATCAGATTCCCGTCAACAGAAAATCTCACGCCGTCGTTTGTAGCAATGTGGAATTTATAAAATCCACACTCAAAGCGTACTTCTCGTTCAAAACGGCCGCTAAAGCGGTTTTCGGGCAGGCCAAATCCTGGCCCGCCAGCACCCCAGAGGTGGTTCAACGGACCTGGACCTTCGTTCACCAAAACAACCGGGTCCCACCAAACTTCTCTGTTGCCCCAATATTGAGCGTACCATTGACCTGGTTGTCGATCTTCTTGAGGAATGACGTAGCCCGGCCCTAACCACCAAGCCGCAAGGCGTGCCTCGCGAATGGTGTCTGCAAATTCGACTGTTATCTCGTAGGTTCCGGCCGATAACGCTCGAGAGGCATAATGCTGACCGGCCCCTTGCCAGTTATCGACCACCGTATCGCCGTCGATCTTTATCCTGCCCCAATCGTCAGTACCGAGGCTAAAATCGTAAGTGCCGGCTGCAAAATCAAACAGACGCACATATCGAGCGCTCCAGTTGTCGGCGTTACATCCTGCGGCGGGTGCCTCGGTTCCCCAATCTTTAAAAACGTACAGGTCGTCAAGCGTTTTAGGAGAGCCACACGGGGCGTTCAATTCCTTGTCATTGTAATGCGTTACATTCCACTTATCGTGTGATGGGGGGAGATAACAATTGGCGTTATCGAACACTTCAAAGGAAGAAATCTGGTCATTAAGCGAAATACCAGTTCCATCAAAGGTATCACCAGTAAAGTTTGCGTCATCTCCGCTCCTACAAACAGAAGCACCGAGCCGGTTAGTATGTTCATATAGTCTGACCGACCAACCTGATGGCACCCTCAAAGCCGAAGCCTGGTTATCAAAAGCACCTGGAACATCCTGAGAGCCAGCATGGCCGCGAATGACATATCCACTGCCTTCTCCCTCCCCGCCACAGCTATAATTGGCGTGTTTATAAAGGATGACGCCACCAGCCTGGGGGCAGGCGCCTGGTACGCCAATGTCCACTATGTCATTGGTTCCATAAAATCGGCCGACGGTCGCCGTGCGATAGAGGTCGCCGAGGGTCATGGTGCCATTGTAATGGCTCGTTTCGCCCACCGTCCAACCGGACAGGGTGCTGCCCAGGATATTGACGAAGCCAACCCCCACCTGGTAAATGGCGAAATGAACATGTACCCCGGTCGTATAGCCACCTGGTTCAATCTCACATGAAGGGTGCCCGAGTCGATCTCCCTGATTGATGCCGCCTGTTCCCCGCCGGTCGGCCGAACTTACATGGGAATAATAGGTGCGCCAACCATCGCCATGGTCGATGACCACCAGTGCCTGACCAGAGTAAATGACGTTGCCTCCCTTGGCAGCCACGATCCAACGATTGGCTGGGTAAAAACCGCCGGGACAGCCGATTGATTCTGACGGCGCAATATCTATCGCCGGCCATGGGCGCGGACAGCCACTACCAAAGGTGCAGCCCGGTGTGCCGCCCGCGTAATTGTGGGGCCCGCCTGAATAATACCAGGTCTCGCCGGGTGTAAATGGCAGTATGTAACCGGCAGGTATTGAAGCAGTTAAGCCTTTGGTCTGCTCTAGGTCTGTTCGCGGATCGCCAAACCACTGGCTGAATCTTTCGACGAAGAAGGGTTCTGGACTAAGGACCCAATAACTCCACTCTTGGCGGGGCAAAACCTGGGCCAGCGTCGCCTGTACAGCATAGGTGCCGGGATTAAGTGTTTTCGAAACAGTTATAAACCCGCCATCCTGGAATTTTATCTGCCCGGCCGAAGCTTGATCCTGGTATCGACCAGCGTCGTATGCTATTAGCACTTGCTCTGCTATCCACCGGACGTGACTGTAGAAAGTCTCTTGTCCGTCCAGGCCATTTTTCACAGGCACACTGATCTCGGCATCAGTCAAGATGTTACTTTGAGCTTCCAGTAAAACCAGGATCAGTTGCGGGTTGATCCCGAAGAACATCCCGTTATGTTGTATGGACTCGGCCGCGCTCCAGGAGCCCCCATCGATCTCCTCGACATAGCCAGCCAACGGCCCGGGTTGGGTGTCCAAAAAGGCCTGTACGTCAAAATCCAAGACGCCCGGCGAATAAAGGAAAAGGCTGTCCGAAATCAGGATCCCATATCCATCATCGCCAGTTGAAGGCCATAGCTCCTCTCCCCGTGCTACCGGTAGAATATCCGAGCTGATAACCGATAGGGTCAGCGCAACGAGACCGGCAAACAGAAAAATCTTGACGATAGCTTCGCTTCCGTTCTTGGCCTGGCGATCGACTGGCTCATCTGGCATGGGTAGATTATACTCCCCTTTCCTTCTCCCTCGAACTCTTCGTCCGCATCCTCTACCGTAATTTCCCCTATCTCTACATGCCCTGCCAAATAGCCGGCCCTGCCTTCGTTACCAGATAATTTACTCATACGTTTAATTGGTTTGATCCCAATCGTCGCCGGCCTGACCATCATGCTGGCTGGCATCGTAATTCTCAAGTTGCGAAGATGGTCGGGGTTTGAAGTTGGCGTTTTGGAACAGGCCGAATTGGATGGATCAGGAGTTAATTTCGGGGCACGATACGGGGCCAGATATGGCTGGTAAAAGACAGCACCGCTAGCAACTCAAGTATTCGCCCAAGCGTCACAGCCACGGGCGGGAGGGTTAACACCGTCCCTAGCACAACCAGCCAAAGGCCCAGGTTTAGAGAGAAAAAGGCTACTATAGCCCCCGTTTCACTCCCTCGGGATGGTCCGTGCCAGAAACGGGGCAACATCCAGAAGGCAACCCCTAAGGCGAATTGCAGCACCCAGCCAGCGAGAAGAAACTCAATATGTGCCGGCAGAAGACGCCACAAAGCCGGATGCAAGGGCACCCCCTTATTGGCCAGCATCAGCGCGCCAAAACTAAAACCCATGATCAGATAGGTGAAAGCTGCCCGCACATACCACTGACTCAACTGGGGCATTCAAACCTCTCTTGCCTGACGCCGTGGCCCACCGTGAATCCGAGGCCAGGTATTGGCCACAAAACTAAGAGCCGCCAGCCACTGTAAAAGGGCTGAGATCGGCAACAGCCAGCCCCATACTTCGCCCGGCCGTTGCGCATTTAGTGGCTCGGCGATGACTCGCAACAAAAGGCCAAGATTCAACAAGATGTACACGCTCCATCCCAACCAGGGACGGCCTCGGGGCGTCTCCTTGTTAAATCGCGGAAAAAGCCAAAATACCACGCCAAAGATCAGTTCTGTCACCCAACCCACCATTAATAGATGGAAATAAACCGGTCCCAGCCCCCCAAACACGGCCGTCAAAGTCCAAATCCTACCTATCGACAGCAAAACCGCCAACAGCAGCGTCGCGATCAAACAGAGCAGGGCAGTCTTAAGAAACCAGCGCGTTAATGTCGGCATCTTCTTGGTGGGGCAACCCCCTGTGGGGGCTCAAATCAATCCCGGTTGCCATATTAATCCTAATAGCCCAAATCAGTCCTTATTATCCAAGCTAATCCGCAATCGGTGTCAATTCGGATTCAGTCCTTACCTCTCGAAAGATCAAGGTGACCAACATCACCACCATGACGATCACCGGGCCCAACGAAACCACAGCCGCCGCTTGCAAAGTCCAGCGGCCGCTCCAGGCGTTGGGCCAAAAACCGGTCAGGGGCACCAGGCTCAAAAACAAGGCCAGCACCGTAATCACCAACCAGCGATGGCCGGGTACGGATGCTCTTCCCCAAGCCTCGCGGGCGGCGACAACCAGGCCCAGGGTTACGAAGCCCATGAGCAATACGTGGAGGTAAAATATTCGCAAGCCATTCAGCTCTGCCCAACGAGCTGTGACCGGCAGGATCATGCCAAATCCAAGCACCGCTTTTAGAGTCAACAAAACCAAGGGCACACGCCAGCCAGTCCACCCCCCTGACCCGGAAACAGCCGGCCACAGTACGGCTATTGTAAGCAGTAGACCCCCGGCCACGAGCAAGCCTCCCAGACCGGCGATGGCTCGCAGCCCGGCCGGCACGAGACCCACCGGTAAAGCTAATAAAAACAACACCGGCAAGCCTATGACGATCAGTTGTTCGCCCCACTGTGCAGCTTTTTCAGTTTGAGCCGGATGCACAGCAAAGATCAAACCCAGGGTGGCCAGCACGAACCAGCCCTCGGAAAAAATATCCAGGAAGAGATGGGTCATGGCCTGGGACCAGAAGGGATCAGCAATCTGAAGCCGACTGACCACGGCCACGCCCCAGGCGCCCAAGGAAGCCAGGATCAGGAAGATTAGAGCCGCATCCCAGAAGCGTAAGGGCCGGGTACGGGGGGCGCCACGAGTCGCCCGGTAATACAAGTAGGCGTAGGCATACCAGGCCAAAACGTTGAGTGTAGCCGCCAAAACCGACAAGGGCAATCGCCGGCCATCGAGTTCTGCCGGCTGGTATCCGTATTGAATAAACATCACATAGGCCAGGAGAGCAAAGCCAATGATCGCCCCCACCACCCATAAAAAACGGGCTGAAAGCGACCGTCCGGTTAGCCGGGGCAACCAGGCCACGATCAGGACCATCAAGGCCGGCGTGACCCAGCCGAAGTACATCAGGTGTGAATGGGCATGGCGTACATTAACCAACCCCAAACCGGCTGGCAAGCCGCTCAACAAACCAAAACGCAGCAAACTACCCGTGGAACCGGCGATCACAAAACATCCGATAGCAGCCAGCCAAACCCAAGGAATTTTTATCCTCGATTCGTCCATAAATTCTCTCTTCTTGCTCAGATCAAAAATCCAGCGGCGATTAAGAGACCACCTAAGGATTGGACGCCGATCTCGCGAAAACCAAAACTTTTGATATTTTTCACCGGCCGCTCGCTGGAATAGACCCAACTGGCCCGGACCACATAAGCCACAAAGGGCATGATTGCCAGCCAGGACACACTGCCACTCAACACAAAGGGCGTTACGGCCATTAAGATAGCCAGGTGTGTCCACAAGACGAGCGAGCGGTTCACCGGCCGGTGATGTGTATCCGCTATGCGAGCACGAACATAAAATACGCTTGAAACGTTTTGCCCAGCCATGAATCCCCATAGGATCCAGGCGATGCTACTTAGATTCCCGGTGACGGCGATATATGCTGCGGGGGCCATGGCTGACAAGCCAGCTGCACCGGCCAATTCCATCCACAAGGTGCGCATGTTGAGCCGGCGTTGGCGCGATGCTGCCAGATACAGGGTTAAGATGGCAGCCATGGGGACCAGTAGCCATAACAGCTCAACCCGGCCTAAGATCAGTAGTCCAACAAAGCATACGAGGGCAACAAAGGCAAAGAATGCGGCCCAGAAGGCAGCCAACGGACCATCTGCTTTTCTACCCCGCCCAGCTCTGATGCGCATGTAAGTCAAAGCTGGCTGGCGAACCAAAAAACCGGCCAGGCCTCCGATCAATACCAGCAAGGCTGGCAGATTCAATCTACCAGCTACTAAAACACCCGCAAAATAAGGGATCAGGAGCCATGACCAGGAACCATGCTCGGCCGGCAAGACAAGCGATTTCCGAAAGAATCTATGCCTGGGTCTTATTTTTCCCGGGGAATCCGCTTCCCGTTCAGTTGCTCTGTCGACGGTCACTTGATGTAACACCCTGTTTCTGTCAAGCCCGTTGGGCAAGTTGGCCTTTATATCGCCTTCGCTCTCTGATTGCGAGTCCCGCTATCGTTAAAAAGAACCAAAGGATGGCCAGACCATTCAGCAAACCACCCCACATGCGAACTGGCCACCACAAAGCCAGATCGCCCACTACACGAATCAACAAGCCGAGTTGCATCATAATCACCGGACCGTACAAGACAGAGTGAAAGGGGATCGTGATCTGGGCCACGGCCGGCAGGATGATGGGAGCATGGGCGAAGATCATGCTAAACACAAAACCCAATAACAGTGCATGCAGCCAGGCATCATAGGCCGGGCCAGCCATCAGGCCGGCGAAGCGGATGCCCAACAAGCCGCCTACACCCAACCAAAAATAGCCTAACAGCAAATTCACAGCGATGAAACGGGTCAAACCAGGCCGGCGTACCGTGCGCCGGGCGACGTCATACCAGGCCAACCAAAGAGCCAGGGCGAAGAAACCCAGGTTGACCAGCCGAACTCCGGCCACATAATCCACCAACGAGATCAGTAGGCCGCCCAGGATAAGAAGTAGAACAACAGTAAAAAGCGCATAGCTATACGAAGTTAGTCGGATTATACGGCTCAATTCCAGCCGTTCACCGGCTATGGTGAGGATCAAAAAAGCGACCCACCAGGGAACGGCCATGGGTAAGGCTCGGCCCGCCAACCACAGGCCGTTACCGATCAACCACACGACAGCACCCATAGCCATCGTCACGGTATAAAAAGCAAAATGTCGACGTAAAATAACGCCGATAATGGCGACCAGCCCCAGGCTACAAAGGGTGATCAACCAGGGTCCCACGGATAAGCCAAGGATAAGGGCGACAGCTCCAAGACCGCCTACCAGCGGCACAGCATATGTCCAACTCCTCTGCAAGGCTACGGCGCGTTCTAGGGCGATAAGCGTGCCCAGAAATCCGCCTATCATCAACGGGCCGTGGATAGCCGGTAGCGTCGGCCGGATGATGGGTATAACCCAACCCATTCGAATCAATCCAGCCCATATGGCCAAGATCAAGGCCAGCAATACCAGGGCCATAATCGGCAAGCGTAAAGAACTTACTCTTTCCATTGGGAGATAAGAATTCAAAGATGCCGCCTGGCGACATCTTACTTAAGAGAGTAAGAGTAGCAACATGACCACCGGCGTTTGGGCCAGGACGCTATGGGGCAAATGGGCCGGCATATGCACCCAAGTACCGGGCCGGGCATCATACATATTTTCGCCCAATGTCAGCTGCGCCTCGCCAGCTAAAAAGTGTAAGATGGCCGGTTTAGCAGCGGTATGTTCACTCAGCTCCTGACCTTCGGCGAAGCCAAATAACACGCTTTTAAGCTGGTCGTCCGAATAGATTGTGCGGCTGATGATGGTGTTGGGTGATATTTCCGACAGCAAATCATTCAAATCGGGTAGAAAAGTGTAATCTGGCTTTTTTGGTGACGAGTCGGTTGGTGTCATCTTTTACTCTTCTTTGATGTGGTTTTATCTAGTCGGTTGCTGGTCCTCCGTCCTGATCAGCCATTTTAACGGCACGATGCAAAGCCTCTATGATCTCCGAAAGTTCTAGCTGGTAGATTCGGGCGACGTCGCTCATCGTATCAAATGGAGCCATCACACAACCAACGCAGGCGGTCTTGAAATCCTGAAAAACCGAGACTGTTTCCGGCCAAGATTCGAGGACCTCGGCCACTGTCATATCGCTGGTTGGCAGTGAGTGTGCCACTATCTCATCCTTCATAGTCTGGAAGTCAACTCTTGAGAGCCACCCTTCAATTCAAATAAACAGTCCTGGAATCAACCAGCCTACTCTTGCAACGTGCGAATGTAAGCGACGATGTCGAAGAGGTCCTCATCAGATAAGGCCGGATTACCACCTTTAGTTGGCATGTCGACGCCCGTCGTATTGGCTGGGTCGCCGACAGGGCGCCCTACCTTAATAAAAGCGACTAATTCCGCGTCTGATTGTCCTTTCACAAATTCACTGCCGGTAAAATCCTTGCCAAGGTTCGGCAGTCCTTTGCCGTCCTGCCCATGGCAAGCCGCACAAGTGTTTTGAAACAAGGTCTCTCCGGCAACCGCATCGCCCTCAGACGCCGGTTGATCGGAGGAACCGGCCGGTTCGGCCGGCTCCTCCTGATCCGGCGAGCCCCCACCACCGCAGCCTACCAGAAAAAAGGCCAGGATTAAAACCGTCATCGTCAAAAACAGTAGCTTCCGCATCAATTTTTCCTCCATGATTGATGTCTATTCATTATTCGTGATCGTGGGTCATTGCCTGATCTTCGCCACTCAGCAGTTCGGCAAAGGTCATAACCATACCACCTTCCTGGCCTGCCCACGATTCGGCCCGGCTCTGTTCGGCAAAAGCTACGATTCCAAAGCCCATTGGCGTGAGATGGTCACTTTTTACAAAATAGGCTTCCCCTGCCTTTAACCATTCTTCCGTATCAAAATCGTGAACCCAAAACACGGCCACATCCTCGGCCGTTTCTTGAGTATAAGCCAACATGCCGCCGATATCATCAAAGCGACGGGCTTGACCATCGGATGTCACGGTGGCGGCCGCATAGCGAGCTTCGTTGATGATCATCAGGCAGCGATCGCAGGTATCTTCCCCATATCGAATCTCAGGCGGCTCATCCAGGTTTGGGCCAGAACTACAAGATACCACCAGTAAGCCAACCAGGGACAAAAGGGTCAGTCCCACCAATAGCGCTACCCGCTGCCCATTATGACAAGTCAAAGGCATTGAAAGTTTTCTTTGCACTAGAGAACTCCCCGTCTTCCAAGAAGGTAATGGGTGATCGCCAGGGGCAAAAGCGCCCAAACTGCCAGGACGGCGATAAGAAATACCATGAGCTGGGATCCATAGGTTCTAACGGCATAAGTCCCGGCTGGACCAAGGACTTCCAGGTTGCTTCGTATGGCTAAAATGGCCGCCATTTTGAACAATTGCAGCGGATTGAGCAAGGCCAGGGTAAAAAGCTGGTCGATGTCGAGCTTCAACACGATGGCCGTTCCCATCAAACCCAAATCGCCAAAGAAAACCAGCAACAACCACAAGAAAAGGGCCAACCCCACAGCGGTTGCACTCTTGCCTACCGCAGCCGAGATCAGAAATCCTAGACTCAAGCTGACCAGCGCCAGGATAAAAGCTAATAGCATCATCAGTAGAAAATCTTCGGCCTGAGTGGCCCCACCTTGCCAGGCGATGAGCAAACCACTGAGGCCGAATCCCAATAACAAAGCCAATAACATGGCCAGGGCCAAGCCGATGAACTTACCCAACAACAATTCGATTTGGGCAATAGGCTGGGTGAATAAATACAGCAGTGTGCCCCGTTCCCGCTCGCCAGCCAGGCTCATCGCGCCTAATGTCAGACCCATCAAGGGCACGATCAGCAACACCAGGTTGATCAGGCTGGCACCGGTCCGGCCGAACCCAGCCAGACCATAAGTGCCTACGCCAGATAAAGCAAGCCAGGCCAGGGCCAAGGCTAGGCCGGCAAAGGCCACCGTATAGAGGATAAACCACCGGTTGCGGCGGGCATCGCGTAGTTCTTTCTGAGTTAGGGTTAGGATGTTTTCTAGATCCATCTTGGTTCCTATTAAGTGCGTGACACGTAATGAGTAAAGCGTAATTCTCGTCTCACGAATCATGTTAAGCTAGATACTGATTAACTGCTCTCCAGTTGAAAATCCGCCACCGGTATACCCGCTTCTGTTAATAGCGAAATCGGTTTCGCCTTTTCCAATGGAACCACTTGCACCCAGATACCGGTGCCATTTTGCTCGGCCAGATAACCATGCCCGGTTAAGGCTTTTACCGCCGGAGCGATCCATTCGTCGCCAGCCAGATATAATTTCAACATGGTCTGGTTACCCAGATAATTGCCCAACTCCAAAGGCGTGCATTGGCTCACCAGCTTACCCGCCTCCATCACCAAAACCCGCTCGGCCAGGGCAGCGACTTCTTCCAGGCGGTGAGAAGAAAAGATCAGAGTTTTGCCCAATTCCTTCAGCTCATTCAATAGGGACAAAAATCCTTCCCGTGCCCTGACATCCAAATTGGCCGTCGGTTCGTCGAGGATGAGGAGTGGCGGATCAGACAAGAGGGCTATCATCAAAGCCAGCCGCTGTTTCATACCACCCGACAGATCCCGGACCTCCTTGTCGATGTAGCTGGCCAGGCCCAGCCGTTGCAGCAATCCGGCTGAATGCTCTGTCTCAGTAGTTGTCTTTCTCAGACGAGCATAAAAAATCAGCGTTTCCCTGACCGTCATATCATCATGGAAGCTGATCTCCTGAGGTACAAATCCCATCAGGTGGCGAGCCGCCTTCCCTTCATTGGTGCTGCTATAGCCACCCAACTCAACGGTGCCTTCGAAGGGAATCACACCCAACAGGCATCTTAGGGCCGTCGTCTTACCGGCACCGTTTTCACCCCAGAGGGCGACTGATTCACCAGCTTCTACGTCAAAAGTGAGATGATCGACAGCCGTCACCTTGCCAAATCGTTTCGTCAGATCCTGTACTCGTACCATAGGTTAACCCCGTTACTGGGAAATCGTAGAGCCGAGATCGGAATTCATTTGCCTGTTCAATAGCCTTAATCCTCTCTCTTTCGTCTTTGATCTCTTGATAGTTGCCAGACTCAATATAAATACAGCCAGCAAGAGCATCCCCAGCGAAATAAGCCACATCGGTTGCTGGCTAGCCTCAGGCACAGCCGGTAAATCTTCCGGCATGACCGGTTCCATCAGTGGCACCTCATCCATCATTTTCGGCTGTGGTTTCACAAAGGGGATCGCTCGGGCGGCGAAATCGACCGCTTGCTCGGCCGGGCTGTAGAGAAACAATCTCAGCGAGCTGTTCTGATCCATCAGGTTTTCAAAGAGCCGTTCAGCTTTGTAGGGGACATCGCCCAGGCCATCGGCGTCACCATCATAGCCAACGTAATCGCTCCAGTAATTACCCTGACCGTCGACGGTCCAGACATTATCCTGGGAACGGCCGCCACCTCCGTCGATACCCACCTGCTCTTCATTATCCACAAAACTATTGGACACAAACTGGTTATGGCGCACGGAAGGCATTAAATTAACGCCCACATCATTAAAGGCGAAGACGTTTCCTGCGAACCGGCCGATGCTGTTGACCTCGCGTGGCGAATTATCCAGGTGGGCGCCGATTCGGTTATCCAAAAATAGATTATTTTCGATAATTGCGTCGTCCATATCTTTTAAGCCGACCCCGAAGCCGCTCGGCCCACGATTGTGGGCGATGGTGTTGCCGAACAGATGCAGGCGGCGGCTGTACATCAGGAAAGTACCTACCGAATTATTGGTTAGCAGGTTGTTTTCGATAGTCGCGTCGTCACAATACATGAAGTGCAGGCCATAACGGCCTTCGCTCACCTCGTTATTACGGACGGTCAGTCGTTCCGAATACCACAAGACCACGTCGCGCCCTTTATTGACGACATTATCCTCGATGAGAACGTCGTTGCTGTACCAAACGCGGATCGGATCTCCCCGGCGGGGCACCGGCAGATCCTTGCTGGTGATAGTATTGTCCCGGATGGTGCTACCGGCTGCCTCTCGCAGGTAGATACCAAACAGCGTATCTTCCAGGCGATTACTCTCCAAAACCGCACCAGGCGCTTCCACTGCGATGCCCGAGTTTTCCTCGGCCAGCGAGTCACCGCTATTCAGGATGACGAAACCACGAAGAGAAATGTCCGGCGCGACCAGCTTGACGACCGTGCCCCGCCCGCCCCCATCAATCACCGGCCAA
>Ga0209536_100008826_pt1 | contig 15066 bp, 19 predicted proteins | sample DeeMarSeWOR28_12_FD_187461 | JGI IMG/M metagenome (GOLD analysis project Ga0209536, IMG submission 187461) | Marine sediment microbial communities from White Oak River estuary, North Carolina - WOR-2-8_12 (SPAdes) (version 2) | ecosystem: Environmental > Aquatic > Marine > Intertidal zone >...
CTGGGATCCACGCCTGACCACCGCAGCCATCGGTTGGCTGATGTACATCGGCTACCTGATGTTACGCGGCGCGATTGACAACCCGGAGCGCCGTGCTCGCTTTGCTGCCGTGTTCGCTATCATTGCTTTTCTTTCGGTGCCTATCAACTTCATGGCCATCCGTTGGTGGCGCACGATCCACCCGGTGGTAATCGGCTCCGGCTCACCGGACGCGCAAGGGGACTTTGCGCTTGGCCCCACCATCCGATTGGTTTTCTTCTTCTGCGTGTTTGCTTTTACTATATTGTACTTCGCTCTCATGGTGCTGCGCGTGCGTACCGAATGGCTGGCGCGCCGCGTGGAGCACCTCAAACAGCGAGTTATCTTCCGATAGGAGGACCTAAGAATGGGATTTATGATAGCGGCCTATGCTGTGTTTTGGATTGTGACTTTTCTTTTCGTCTTAAGCATTTTTAACCGCCAGCGCAATGTGCGGCGTGATCTGGAAATGGTGGAACAATTGCTGGACACTCAGGAGAAGGCGAACCAGAAGTAGTACCCCATCACATTATGTTTCTTTTTCGTAAGATTTGGATCTTATACTAAGTCGAAATAGTTGTTGCCTCTTCGTCTCGTGGTTAGGAGTAAGTATTGTGAGAGTTTATGTCCTCAGTCATGCGTTGCTTTTTGTGGCGGGGTTCACGCTTGTCTTTGTCCTGCTGTTCGGTATTCCAACGACCGTGTTGGGCGCTATGCTGAATGATTACGCTATCTGGATAGCGCGCATCGGTGGGCTGTTGCTTGTCGTGCTGGGTTTGCACATGACCGGCTTTTTCAAGGCGCTGGTTCGCCTGACGAAGTTAGGTGGCGAAGGGATGAGACCATTCAATTATGTGATGGCGCAGGTCGATTACGCACTCGATTCACTCATCCTCCCCGAGCGCCGTCTTCACATCGAGCAAGACCACTCGCCCAGCTATGCCCGTTCTTTCGTGGTAGGTGTTGCCTTTGCCGCTGGCTGGACCCCCTGCGTGGGACCGCTGTTAGGATTGGTCTTGTCGATGGCCTATACCGAGCCGGCGCGGGCGGTCCCTTTGCTCTTTGTATACTCGATGGGCCTGGCGGTACCCTTCTTGATCACCGCCCTCTTGCTCAGCACAGCGGTTGGCTTCTTGAAGCGCATCAACCGCTACATGCACGCCATCGAGCTGGTAAGCGGCGTCCTCCTCGTCGTGGTCGGCGTATTCTTGATCAGCGGTATGTTCTCTCGCTTCAACATCCTGTTCAGCGCTGCGCCCGAATGGCTGAGTAGCGTCGAGTATGGGTTCGCGGTTGGCGCCACGATTACGGTCCCGCTGGCCTTCCTGGCTGGATTGCTTTCCTTCCTTTCTCCATGTGTCTTACCCCTGGTGCCAATTTATCTGGGCTACCTGACCGGGACGACTATGACAAGTAGCTCGGAACAACAGCCTGCCGGAGCCCCTTCGGCGAGTTGAGCGACTCTCATCACGGGACATACTTGGTGGGGGCGACAAGTTGGTCGTCCCTTCTGCCCCATAGGCGTACCTTCTGGTTGAGTAGTTAGGAGCAGGGTAGCATTGTAACATAGTGAGAACTGTGTTATAATCGGACCTGGAGAGTCTGTTTCAATTGGCGGGAGTTAGACGTGATGGCCTCCTGTAAACCCTTCACGTCACCTGACGAAGGAGATCACCAGCGTGAAACGGTCGCGCGGTGTCAGTTTCCAAAGTTGCGCTCTATTCTCAGTCTTGATGCTGGCGGCCGTGGTGATGACCTGCGCCATGATGACGTGGTTCCTGGTTTCAGGGGCTGGGCTATGGGCCCTGGCCACGAAGCCCTCATCGAACCAACTGTCGGTCTCTGGTGATCCACCCGAGGTCGGGGCGGCTACGAACCGTTCTGCAACTGATTTCACCCTCAGGGATCTGCACGGCAACCAGGTTTCCCTCAGGCAGTTTTCGGGACAACCGGTTGTCGTCAACTTCTGGGCCACCTGGTGCCCTCCCTGTCGGGCAGAGGTGCCGCACCTGGTTGAGGCCTACGAGCGTGAGGGGGGTGAGGTGGTATTCCTAGCCATCTCCGTTGACGAACCGGCCGGCACCGTTCGCCGCTTTGCCGAAAAGAATGGTATGCCCTTCATCATTCTGCTCGATGACGGGGGAAAGGTAGCCTCCAACCATAAGGTGAGAGGCATTCCTGTGACATTGTTTATCAGTCGCGAGGGCGAGATTGTGGCCCGCTATGCGGGGCAGATGTCTCCTCAAAGGCTTGAAGAGGGGTTGAGCAGGATCAGGTAGTGGCAGATTAGGGAATTCGTGGATGCGGTAATTGGTTTGTGGAGAGCAAGCGGTGATGAAGACAGTTCACTTGTATAGTAAAGAAGATTGTCATCTGTGCGAAGAGGCTAAGGCGACTCTCGTTGCGGCAGCAGCACGCGTGCCATTTGACGTGCAAGTGGTAGATGTCGAGCGTGATCCGGTCTTGAACAAGCTCTTCGGTGAGCACGTACCGGTGGCCGACTTTGGGGAGGGCACACGCCTGTATTGGCCGTTCGAGCCAGAAGACGTGGTCCAGGTGTTGAACGGCACCGTATCGCCAACGCCAGAGGCGGCCCTGGCCGAGGGGATCACACGCCCTGCCGTCAGCGGCCGCACCCGCGACCTGGTTATTTTCATTGATAAGCTAATCTATCAATTTGCCAAACACTGGGTTTTGGTCATCGGTTCCTTCCTGGGGCTGTACGCCCTTCTGCCGCTTTTGGCGCCGACTTTGATGGCCAGCGGCATCACCGGACCATCGAACCTGATCTACTCAGGCTACCGCTTTGCCTGTCACCAGTTGCCATCCCGTTCGTATTTCATCTTTGGGCACCAGATGGCCTTTTGTCACCGCGACACGGCGATTTACACCTCGCTGTTCCTGGCGGTTATCGTCTTTGGCCTGGTACGCCATCGTGTCAAACCTCTGCCCTTGCCAGCCTACCTGCTGTTTATCGCCCCTATGGCCATCGACGGCATCACCCAGCTCTTTGGCCTGCGCACCAGCAACTGGCAATTGCGCACCATCACCGGCGTGCTCTTTGGGGTAGGCTCGGCCTGGCTGGCTCTGCCCTACCTAGAAGAGGCCTTCCAGGACATCCAGCAGTCTGTAAACCGGCAACTGCACCTGGAAGAGACTTCCTAGCACGCGCCTGTGAATTCCTCCCGCTCGTAGCTCCCATGCAATCTTGGTTATCAGGTTGTTCCACTAATGGAACGGTGTTATAATTTGCGGGATTGTGCTTCAGTGGGCGAAAGGAGTGCACATAATGGGCAATCGCTACGCCGATTGGTTCCGCCAGGCAGAGGCCGACCTTCGACACGCCCGCAATTCGCTGGAAGACGGTGATTTCGAATGGAGTTGTTTCGCGGCGCAACAAGCAGCCGAGAAGGCACTCAAGGCTGTATTCCAGAAACTGGGGATGGACGCCTGGGGACATACTGTGACGGCGCTAATCGGTAACCTTCCTGACGCTGTAGCACAGCCCTCGGAGACCCTGGTGAACTACGCCCGTACACTGGACAAGCATTATATTCCCACTCGCTACCCCAATGGATTTGCATCCGGCGCGCCGACCGATTTCTATACAAAGGAAGAGGCGCAAAACGCCATTCGTAATGCGGAGGCCATCCTTGAGTTCTGTCGTGATCAAATCGGCTAATCGAGAGGAGATCACGCAGGCCGTTGCTTCCTACGTTGCACGATTGCGCAAGCAGCATCCAGAGATCGAACGCGTTATCTGGTTTGGCTCCTGGGTGACCGGGCTGCCAATGCCGGGAAGTGATGTGGACCTGTGTCTTATACTCTCATCGTCCCAAAGACCACCGCGAGATCGGATACCAGACTATCTGCCGGTCGGTTTTCCCGTAGGCATCGATCTGTTTGCCTACACGCAAGCCGAGTTTGTACGCCTGCGGGAGACGTCACCTGGTTGGTACGAGGCAATTGCCTCTGGACGGGAGATCTGAACTTCTCTCGCGGCCGCGTACGTGGCACAAATACAGAGCCGACCAGACGCATGTGGCCGGCTTTTGTTTTACACGTATTTCGGCGCCGCTCCAGTCGCTTAGTCACGGGCCATAGCTGCCTGGCTCCTTTGCCTTCTACTTCAAAATAGCATACCCGATTAGGTCGCGCTAGCAATGGCTCTGGGAAGACTCGAAGGGTTTAGGAAACCCTTAAGGGCTCTCCTGTTACCCTCTGGCCAGTGCAACTATAGCCTGAAAGACACGGTAGGCGGTCGGCATATCGTCGGCGGTGTACTCGACTTGCCTGGCCCCCGAGCGGCGCGCGCCAGGGAGGAGCCCGACCCGGTCGGCCATATCCGGCTGAACGAACTCGATGGCCAGGGTGATTGGGGTCTTAGGGCGGAAGGGAGGCGGGACCTCGCCCGCGCCGAGACGGCGCACCGCCTGCATAGCTGCGGTGTAGATTGCCTCGTGTGCCGCCTCCGGGGATAGGCACTCGGCCGCCATTCGGCTGGTAGCCTGTTTGACCGCCGCCGTTTCGACCCCGCCCAGCAATTCGGTCGCCTCGCTACACGCCGTCTGGTCACCGGAGATCATGATGACCGGCACCTCAAAGTGGCCACACACCGCCGCGTTTAGCCCGATCTCGCCCACCGCCAGCTCATTGAGCCACACGTTCGCCACGCGCCCGCTCCAGGTGTGACTGAGGATCGCTTGCGGGGTGCCAGCCCGGGCGTGGTAGCCGACGAACATGGCGGCGTTCACCCCCGAATCTATGCCTTCGACCATGGAGAAAGGCTAAGGGTCAACCGGCGTTCAGCCGCGCTCGAGGATCGAGCTCTTCGATGAGCACGTTGCGCCCGGCGTCATGACCGTCGGTGACGATCACCTCCTTGGCCCCGCCCTCGAACGCGCCGCGGATGGCGGCGTTGACGTCGGCGGTCATCAAGCGACGAAAGCGTGGGTACTCTGCGTGGTCCGGGTTGGCGTGATCCCAATGCACCACGCCGGTAACACCCTCCATATCGGCGGCAATCAGGATTTTCATCTGGCTGATTCCCCAATAATCTGCACCACCAACCGGCGCGACCTGGCGCGCGTATCGAGATCTAAAAAGACGATCTGCTGCCAGGTGCCCAGGGTGAGGCGCCCATCCACAAATGGCACTGTCAGGGAAGGGCCGATCAAGGCGGCGCGCACGTGGGAGTGGCCATTGTCATCGTGCCAGCGAAGGTGATGGCGGTAATCTCGGTCAGGGGGTGCAATCTCGTCCAGGACCTGGCTCAAGTCGTAAACCACGCCGCTCTCGTACTCGATAGTGGTCAGGCCGCCGGTCGAACCCGGACAGAAAATCGTCACAATACCCGCTCCGAGTCCGGAGTCGCGCACGGCTTCCTCAACCTGGGGCGTGATGTCTTGGATGTCACAGTTGCCCTGGGTGTGTAATTGTAGCTCCTGTGTAATCACCATGATCCTCTTCCTCTGTCAAAAGACCGCAAGAGGCTATTGAAAACCCTTGGGTTCTACCAAATCAGTGTCTCATGCGTCGGCCGGTTTGGTACCAAAGACGACGTCCCACAACGGCGAACTGACCCCAAAGCGTCTATCCGGTGTCTTGTAATGATGCTGCATATGGTAACGCTTCAGGTACTTCCAAACTCCGCGCCGCATAGGGAAATGGTGGGTCGCGTAGTGGGTCATATCGTAGAACAGGTATCCAGCTATGAACCCGGCGAACGTAGGCGCGATCCACGCCGCTGCCCCCAGCAGGACCGCGAAGACCAGGTAGAAGAGCGCAAAAAAGATGAGGGCCATGGGAATGCTGGCTGCTGGCGGCATGACCAGGCGGGTCTTCAACTGGGGTTGAACGTGGTGGTTCTCGTGGAACAGGAAGATCACTTTCTCCTGCCAGTCCGTGCGCGGTTTGAAGTGAAATATGAAGCGGTGCACGGCGTACTCGGTGAGGGTCCACAGGAATACCCCAAGCAAGATGCCGAGGATGATTTGACCTGCCCCCAGGTCGGACCGAATGGCAAGGGCCAGGAAGACAAGCATGACCGGTACCCAGATGATGAGTACCACGGCCGGATGAATATGAGTGAAGAACTCAAGGAAGTCCGATTTAAACAAGCGGATTGGCTCCTCATCGTGAATGATATTCAATTCAGCAGCGCTAGACATTACGGTCACCTCCTCCTATGGGTGTTTTAGTACCGAACTTTGGTATAATCTGATTGGCTTACCCGAATTGACAACACGTGCTGCCCTTAACGTTCCGCAAGTATACACAGGCAATAGTTACTACGCAAGCCGCGTGCTGTAGATTTCGACTTACGAGGTAGCGTTCTGATCGGTTGATTGTGGTAGGGCAATGTTACCGCAAGTTGACGTGAGGTGCCCCGCTGCGAGAAATCCTACGTGTGAACAACGGGGCGAGTAGAAGCTTTTGGTGTGAAATGAGGAATTACATCTTGGTCACGTGCGCGGGGCACGCACAGCGATGTGGTAGGCAGAATCTCCAGCCGCTCAGGGTCAGGAGCGCCACAGCGTTCGCAGCTACGGTTAGAAGATCAAACGACCAACTTCGCGCTTTGGTTGGCTGTTTAGTTGGCTGTCGGTCACGCTCGTCGACTAGTACCCTTTCACTCAACAAAGCTGCACATGTTGGGCGCCCACCGGTAGCCAAAACCAGTCAAGATCAGTTCCATGAAAGAGTACTAGGATGCGGTCAGCGCGTCATCAATCAGTTGCCTGGCCTCAGCGATCTTGGTGTCAGTTACTGAGGCTATCTCGGCAGTCAGGGAGTCTCGTCCGCGAGCCAGCAAGTCTGTATCAACTTTGGTGAGGCGGGCACGTCGTTCATGCCAGGTGAGGTCGCGCACGATTTTGGCTATTCGAACGGGGCCGCCAATCTCAAGCCTTTCCCGAACCCAATCTTGCCGTTTCTTATAGTCTTCCGACAACTGGCGCGGCATGCCACGCAGTGTGTCCAGTACACAGGCAAGCTCAGCGCGCGACATGATCGGTCGAATACCCAATGCCTCTGTCTTACGCACCGGTACGCGTAGCGTCAACCCCTTATCGGGCATCTCAATCACATAGTAACGCTCAAAACCCTCCACCAAATCCAGGTGCTCCAACCCGGTAATCTGTCCTACGCCACGTCCGGGGCATACCACCTTGTCGCCAACTGATAGCTGCACGATGTCCTCCTCTCAATATGTTGAAGGCGTGTAACAGGGTAATATCCCGCCTTTCCGGCGGACTTTCGATAGCAATGGAAAGCAGCGTGGGAAGTCACTTCTTCACGCCCCCAATTGTCAAGTCTTTTCCACGTCTTCGTCCTGGATCAAACTCAACCAAAGGCCTTCGGCCTCTGGTTGGCCGATCAAAACGGGTGATGCTTCCTCGCCAAGCTCTTCTCCCACGACATCCGGCTCAGCCTCTTCAGTCGTAGTCTCTTCTGTATCAGCGACAGCAGGCGTTAGTGATTCCTGGCTGTCTGGTACAGAGCTACCGGCCTGATCAATGTCGGCAGTTTGGTCTTCGGCCTGTTGAGCCAACCATTCCTCACGCTCCTGCTCAGATACGCCCTTGATGCTCAATCCAATGCGTTCGCGGAATGAGTCGATACGCAGGATGCGCACGACCACCTCATCGCCACGCCTTAAGACCTCCCTCGGATCTGCTGGGGGAGGATCGGCCAGTTCAGCAACATGGACCAGACCTTCCACTCCTATGCCCAGAGCTACAAAGGCGCCGAAGTCGACGACATTGGTTACCGTGCCGGACACCAGTTGATCAAGCGTGTAGGTCTCGTCTACCAGCGTCCACGGGTTGGGTTGCAACCGCTTCAGGCTGAGACCAATCCGCTTGCGTTCGTGATCCAGGCGCAGCACGTATACATCAGTCTCGTCGCCTTCCTGCAACACTTCCCTGGGATGTCGGAGTCGTCTCCAGGCCAACTCCGAGATGTGGATCAGCCCGTCAGCTCCCCCCAGGTCGACAAAGGCGCCGAATGGCTGCAACCGGCGGACCGTGCCCCGGACCACCTGACCCTCCACAAGCTCTTCAAAAAGACGTTGCATCTCCTCTTCGCGAATTTGCTCTCTAGCGCGGCGCTCCGAGAGGATCAGGCGCCGCCGGTTACGATCTACTTCGATGATCTTGAAGGGCAACCCCTGCCCAATATAAGCCTCCAGCTTTGCCTCACGCTGGTCAGAGGTCAAGCGTCGTCTATCCCAATCCCAAAGATGTGAAGCAGGGACGAAGGCGCGCAGATTGGCAAATTCCACAATCAGGCCGCCGCGGTTGTAATCAGCGACTTCTCCTCGCCAGACTTCGCCGCTCTCGAGCAGCTCTCGAGCTCTCTCCCAGTCCTTTTCAAAGCGTGCCTGGTACATCGAGAGAACCAGATTACCGTTCTGATCTTCCAGCCGCACAATTCGGGCCTTAACCTCTTGACCAAGCTCGAGGGACGACGGTACCTCCTCACCCAACAGCTCAACGTCCGTACGAGGCACAAAACCGTCCCGCTTGAGTCCCAGGTCAACCACAAACCCTTGCTCCTCAACTTTGAGAATCTCACCCTCGCGGATCTGCCCTCGACGTGGGCGGTCATAATCATATTCTTCGGTCAACCATCTTTCCATTACATTCTGAGCTGGCACGCTAGTTTGCCTCCTTTTAAATAGAAATACCCGGCCTTCCAACCTCACGAGGGGAGAGAACCGGGCTATCAAGCTCACTTGAAGTTGGGCTATCACGTCGGTGACAAGCCCCAACCCACAGATATCAAATAAAAAGCTCGGAACCACCCCACTGTCTCTTGCGACTGCGGAACCAGGAACCAAGCCCATCTCGGCGCTGCTCTATCGAGCAGATTTCTACCAAGTTGTTGCGACAGAATAATGTGTCTTATCGTTTCTGTCTGTCGTCTGGCCCCCGACATTCGTCGGGAGACATCACCCTCTCCTGTAGGCGATCACTCGATCTCCAGGACTGACCTGGACTCACGGCACGTTCCGCGACCTCATGAGGACAAGAGTACCCTTAGTTACGCCTCTTATCACGCTATCCTATTGCCAAGTCATGTTAGTAAAAAAAGATGATTTTGTCAAGCGCGATTGAAACTCTAGGGTCTATTCCAGATTTTGGGCAGACCATGGGGAAGTCGGGGGGACACCCCTTTGGCTTCGCTCACCTGCCCTGACAGCCAGTCCGGGGGCAGGACAGGTCCTTGCACCCACCAGTCTGTGGCGCTGAGTGCCCAGGAATTTGGTCGCACCCCGAACTCTCACAAAGCATTTATTTTCAAAGTCGTTGCTGCGTGGTATACTCAGGCAAATCCGAGCTTGAGGAAACCGATGAAGCGAGACCCGATAGTTCTGGCTCTGTTGGCCCTTCTCCTGAGCACGCTGGCCTGTGGGGTGGGCGGACCGGTCACCTGGCGTAACAACGAGATCCGACGCACCGCCCTGACGCACGAACTTACGGCGCGTGGCACTGTGGACGAAGTGCTGGTCGCCTTTGGCCTGACTGAGGCCCGCGATAACTTGGGCTTTGAGGACGGTAATACCGTCTGGCTCAACTGGGTCGCCGAGCCTGACTATTTCCGCACGCGAGACTCAAGCCAGACTTACCTATTCCTGCACGACCTGGACTACGTCGACGGGACAGCCTCAATCCTGATTGACCGGGGAGATGCGGACGGCGTAGCAACTCGGGTACTTTCTTTGCGACGAGAGGCCGACGCGTGGGAGGTGATATCCGATGAACCCCTGGAACCGTCCCCGTCTCCCTCGGACTGATAGCGCATAAAATGCTCGTACAGCGCAACCGGACCGTCTCGCTCGTCGAGAGAGGGAATTGCCTCGGCCGGATAGATGATGAAAGGATAGTCCTGGGGCCCCCCTAGCCCGCCGTGACTGGCTACCTGGTCTTCAAAGGTTACCACCCGCCCATCGCGAAGGGCCCCCAACAAGACAAGATCACCGCTGTGCGGATAGCGCGCCAGTTGCTTCAGTTGACGAGCTGCGTGGTCAGGCTCAGGTAAGTCTGCCAACGGATGGTATCCTTCAACATGCTCCAATCTTCCCAGCGTCAACGTCCCCCCCTGGTTCATGACCACCACTTGGTCGCCTTGGCGGCCCATCACCCAGCCAACGCCAGGATGCTCCAGCAAGCTAGACAGTAGACGAGGGTAAAGCAAGGCGATATCGCTTAGATCCAACGCCCGAGGATTGATGTTGAAATACACGTGGGCCAGTGAGCCAGAATCACGGACCACCACATCGTTACGGCGGGCCATATCCCACTCCGCCTCGTCGTATAACGGTGCTCTCTCATCAACGAGGCGGCGAGCCGCTCGAAGCAGCCGCGCACCAGATGGCCGCAACCGAGCCTCGATATCCCGTAGTTCCCCCAGCAAAATCTGTGCCTGAGCCTCTGACGTTTGCTCGCCGGTGCTTCGTTCATCCACGGAGACGGCGTTCTCCATGTTCTCGACGATATACTGTCCCAGAGTTTTGCCATACAGCCGTCGAAAGGGGATAGATGGCGTCTGGCCATGATCCGACAGGACGTAGAAATCATATTGGCAGCGTTGTGACCTGGTGACCAGACGTTCTAGACGTCCAATGTCTTGGTCTATGCGCCGCAAGGCGCGAAACGCCTCGAACCCGTTGGGCCCAAAATGATGCGCTGCCTCGTCGTAACCGTAATAATTGGTGAAAATAGCCCGCGTGCCCCGATGGATATCCAAAGAAGCCGAAAAAGTTTGTAGTTCCCGAAAAATGATGTCCACCATGACTTTCAGGAACGGCGGAATAATGCGTGGCGGTTCGTAGTAACCAGGAATAAACAGAGCAACCAACCGCTTGAATAGATCCCGCAGATACTCCCACACCGATAGGACAGCCGTACGCACCACGCGCAATGGGCTCAAGAGGAAAAGAAGCAGGAAGCCTACTCCTTTTACATTTTCTAGGAAGTGTCCACCTCTCAGCGATCCAAGGGTGAGCAGACTCAGGCCGGCATCGCCGTCGAGCAGGCTCATATAACTTGAGCCGCCACGCAGGATACCGGGCCGCCGTGAGGCAGCTACCCGCGTCTGCAGCACACGCGCAGCACGAGGCACTTTGCAGGCTACCGACCACCCTATATCTTTTTCGTACCAACGGAAGCCTGGGATATCGAAAGCGCCGCCAAACATCAAGCCAGCCTGCACCGCGGGTGTGCTGCTGGGCAACCCACATCGCCAGCGCGCCAGACGGTACGTTCCCCTGCTCAGGAGGCGACGCAGACTCGGCGTGTGGCCGCGTGCCATGGCCTCGACCAGGTAATCGTAGGCTAACCCATCGATTTGAACAATTACAAAGCCCTGCCGGAGTGTAGTGTTCGGCTCCGGCGTACGCCCAAGATGCCGTGCTAATGCATCGTAGCGGCGCCTGTTCAAGCGGCTGGCCAGGCTGTCAATCAGATCGACCAGGCGGCATGCGTGCCAGGACATACGTCCCTCTCTCGCATTTGGCTGAATCGCCTCATTCTCGCGATTGAGCGGCTAGAGAAGCCAACATCTTGACGGATGATTGGCGATTTCACGGTCCAGCAGTCGGCTCATCGGCGCCTCCAGGAGAGATTGGCATAGGCGCGGTTGATGTCCTCCAGAGAGATGAGGCCCAGAAAGTGACCTTGGTCGAACACAGGCAACGCGCTAAGACCGGTCTGTGCAATGAGTTGCTGTGCTCTCAGCAGGGGATCCTGGGGTGACACGGTCGGTAACTCGCTTCGCATGGCTTCTGCTACGCGTGCGTGTCCTCCTCTATGCCGGATCGACGCCAGCAAATCGTCGCGTGAGAGTATCCCCACCAAAACATTCCCTTGCACAACAGGGAAGTCACGCCGATGATTATGAAAGTCCAATCCCATTACGCCAGCAAGGGTATCCTCGGCTGCTACAGGGCGCACCGTCTGCATCGGCAATGCGTGGCGAACACGCAGTTCATCCAGCACTGCGCGGGCCTGTACCATTTGATTTTCAAAGCTGGCCCCGGTTAACACAAATAAGGCCACCAAGACCATTGAGAAGCTGCCAAGGGGCGACAGCCCCAGGAGGACTAATCCCACTGCCATTAACTGGCCCACCCGGGCCGCAATATGGGTAGCACGTGGGTAGCTGGTCCACATAGCCAGGAATGCTCGCAACACACGGCCGCCATCCATAGGAAAAGCCGGGATCAGGTTGAAGAGACCCAAAATCAAATTGGCTGCCAAGAGATAGACCAGCAGTGACAGAAAGCTCCTCGGCCCTATGAGCGCATAGGAAAGATAGCGCAGGCTGAACGGCTGTCCATTGCTCCGTATGAGAGCCAGCACAAGACCTAGCCCGACCACAACCGCAAAGTTTACCGCAGGTCCGGCGATAGCAATCAGAATTTCGTGTAGCGGTTTTTGGGGGAGCGATTCCAACCGAGCAAGCCCACCGATCGGCAACAAGGTGATGTCTCTCACCCGGATGCCCAACCGCCGGGCAACCAGGCTGTGCCCTAGTTCGTGTAAGGTGATGCACACAAAGAGCAGGATGATCGAGACAGCCGCAAACAGTGCGCCGCGTATCCCTCCCATACCGCTCATGCCCTGCGCTGCTGCCCAGATGACTATGAGCAAGAACGTGACGTGAATCTTGATATCGATTCCGCTAACTTCGCCGACCTTGAGCGACCATCTCATCACATCATCCTTGGCAGATGCAAAAAGCCACCCGCCTATTACAGCGGTGGCCATCCCATAAAATTGCGATTCATCAAGGCGACGCGACCTGGCTCCGGCAACTCTTCTTCCGTCGCCTAGAGTGCAGGGGCGCCTTGCCTCATCTATGGCCGTCCTGCCGGGGGCCAAGACCGAAATGTGAGGATGATTATACCTGGGCCATCGACCCTCGTCAAGCGTCCTTCGCCGCCGCTCCATCGAAGAAGATGATCAGCATCAACTCGATCGCCTCGTCGGCCGAGCCTAACTCACGCTCGTGGGCCGGGTAGAAGAATGGATACATCATCCCTAACAGCACCCAGGTTGATAGACCAACGTCTATGGCACGTAGCTCACCCCCTGCAACCCCGGCCTGCAGGATGTTTTCCACCTGGCTGATGAACTTCTCGCGGTAGAGAAAGCCAAATTCAGCCCGCGCCTCCTGACTGAGGTGCTCCATTTCCTGGCTGGCCAGGCGGATAATGGCTCGTTGATCTGGCTCTTGTTCCAATATTGCCTGAACCATCCGGCTGATTTGGTCGCGCGTCGTGACCCCTGCGCTCCGGGCATCGCTTATGACGCTTCCAACGCGTTTCAGATTGGCAGTCAGGATAGCCAGAAACAGGGTCTCCTTATCCCTGAAATGATAGTAAAGCCCTGCCTTGGATATCCCCACCGCCTCGGCAATCTCGCGCATCGAAATGCCGTGATATCCCCGCGCTACGAACAGGCTGGTTGCCTCCTGAATGATGCGCTCGCGGATGTCAGTTGGTTCAGATGACGTCATATTGGCCTACTCTGAGGCAGAGATGCAATGGCCGAACCTAGATCCCCAGGCGGATCAGAGGACGTCCGTAGGGCAGGAAGGGCCAGGGTATGGCCAACAGAATGGCCAGCAAAGCGAGGCCGAAGAAGATCGCAGCACGTCGATGCTTGCTAGTCGCCTCCTCAGCGACCTTGGAGGTGGCCCGTCCTATGTGGATCAGGATCAGCGCCACGATCATCAGCAAGACGTGCTCTACCGACCAATAGCGCAGCAACTCATTAGACATAGCCGCTCCGAAATCTTGAAGCGCGGTCTGGGTAAAGGGACTGAGGAAAATGTAGAGGATGAACCCCAATACCACCTGTAGATCCATACTGACAGATAACAGCATCCCCAGCCTGTCGTCCAGAGCTGTCCACCCTTGTTTGCCAAGCCAACCGGCAAGCGCCCGCACGACGGCTACAATGGCCAGGACGAGGACGACCCAACGTAGGATTGAATGTAGGGTGAGCATAAATGGGTACATCTTACCTTAACCTCCCGAGAATGAGTTTGAGTTGATTCTTCCACCATTAGCTTAATTACCGGCCGGTCGGTCAGCACGCACAAATAATAGCGTATTCGGCCTGGCGTGTCAAGAGCGAGTTTGGTTTGAGGGACCACTCCATACCGTCCCGGAACGCAACCAAACCAAAGGGGCCACGCACTTCCTCGGTGCGTGGCCCCTTGACACTCCGGTGGAGCATCAGTACTACTCAATGTTTTCGTCTTTCTTGACCAGTTCTAGAGAGGCAGAGTTGATGCAATATCGCAAGCCTGTTGGTTCAGGCCCGTCTTCGAACACGTGACCGAGGTGCGCGTCACAGGCTGCACAAAGCACCTCCGTTCTGCGCATAAACAGGCTATGGTCTGCCTCAGTCCGAACATTCTCTTCGTGAGCGGGCGTCCAGAAGCTTGGCCAGCCGGTGCCAGAGTCGAACTTGGCCTCGGAACTGAACAACTCTGTACCACAACACACGCAATGGTAGGTCCCTTCCTCTTTGGAAGCATGGTAGTCTCCAGTAAAGGGTCTCTCAGTACCCTTCTGGCGGGCAACGCGGTACTGTTCTGGCGTGAGTTGCGCTTTCCATTCCTCGTCTGTCTTAACAATCTTCTTTGTCATCTTTCAAGACACCTCGTTGAATCAATATCATACTTACCCATTCTCTTCATATAATTCTACTCAATTTGTCGAATTTGTCTAACCTGAGTTCGGAGTTATGTCAGGGACAATCATCCAGAGTAGCCACAAGCCCATTCGGATACTGGGCAACCCAACGCCGAACTCAGCTTGTCTTGATAGAAGGGAGCGTTACTGCATGCTTCGCAAGGAATACGGTCACTTGCTCGAGGGTTGGTAGACCACGTCGCCCCCCCAAAGCTTGGCTATTGAGCGCAGCCACCGCGCTGGCCAGGGCAGCCGCTTGCTCCAGATCCAGTCCCTTCAACAGACCAAACAGAAACGCCCCGTGATAGCTATCGCCACAACCAGTCGTATCTACCACC
>Ga0209536_100008827_pt1 | contig 15065 bp, 18 predicted proteins | sample DeeMarSeWOR28_12_FD_187461 | JGI IMG/M metagenome (GOLD analysis project Ga0209536, IMG submission 187461) | Marine sediment microbial communities from White Oak River estuary, North Carolina - WOR-2-8_12 (SPAdes) (version 2) | ecosystem: Environmental > Aquatic > Marine > Intertidal zone >...
GTCGGAGATATTCACCACCATGGGGACTTTTTCGCCGGCTATTGGAATGCTGGGAACGATTATCGGTTTGGTGCAAATGCTGATGCAGATGGAGGATCCTAGCCAGATCGGCGCCCCCATGGCGGTGGCGTTGCTGACTACCTTTTACGGAACGCTGCTGGCCAATCTCTTCTTCTTGCCGGTGGCCGGCAAATTGAAAACCCGCAGTAGACAGGAAATACTGCTCAAGCAGATGGTGCTTGAGGGAGTCATTTCGATTCAATCCGGCGATAATCATCGCATCGTGGAACAAAAGCTTAAAGCATTCATTGCACCCAAAGCACGGGTGACCATCAGCGGCGAGCCGGCCAAAGCCTGATTTGGTTTTTTGAACGACCATGAAAAGAGAACAGAAAAAGAATTATTTAAAAAACTCCGAAAAGCCTTCCGGCGGTGGCTGGGAGATCGTCTATTCCGGATTTATTCTGATCATGCTTTGTTTTTTTATTATGTTGTGCTCTTTTTCTACAATGGAAGAAGCAAAAATAATGAGATTTGTGCGGTCCTTTGCCAGTGCCGTCAGTGTTTTTGAGGGCGGACGCAAATTCGATTCAGGTTTGGTGGTATTGCCTGAATCCAGCGATATCGTCGATATCAGAAGCAGTCTCGCAAAAATATATGAAGAGCTAGAAATTCTCGTCATGCAGTCAAAACTCGAAGAAGATGTCAGTATTTCCTCATCCCCCGAGGGCCTGGTCATGCGGATGGCGGATCATGCCCTGTTTGATTCAGGGATTGGCGATCTCTCCATGGAAGCCTGGCCGCTGCTGGAAAAAATTGGCGCTGTCATCGCAAAAACGGACTATCTCATTCGAATTGAAGGGCATACGGATAACATTCCGATTCGTACCGAAAGATTTCCATCCAACTGGGAACTGTCTACCGCCCGGGCCGTCAGTGTACTCCGGTATTTTATCGATAACCACGGAGTGTCTTCGCAGCGATTATCCGCCGTCGGTTTCGGAGAATATCAACCGCTGGTTTCCAATGACACGCCGGAACATCGTGCACAAAACCGCAGGGTGGAAATCATTTTCATAGACCCCCACTTAGAAAGCCAGGCGCATGAGGAAGAAGGTTGAAACGCAGAGGACCACAGGACTCACAACCAGATGGCCAGAACAGCAAACGCTGGCTCACGACTTTTAATGACTTGGTGACACTGTTGATGGTATTTTTTGTTCTTCTATTCACCATGAGCACCATTGATTCCAAAAAGATGTCGGATTTTCAATATGCCTTGCAAAGTGGTCTTGGAATCTTGCAGCAAGGCCAGAGAGTCGGAATAAAAGTCAAAGACGAGCAACCTGTGGATGATATGTCTCATATAAAAACTCAGCCAGAAGGCCCGTTCAAACCCCAAAAGAAACCATCGATGAAAGACATTATTGAAAAAACCCTTGCGTCCCTGGATGACGATCAAGGCATTCGTGTATTTTACGCCGAACAGGGTGCACGTCTTCGTTTTGAAAGCGCCATTCTTTTTGATTTCGGTCGCGCAGAAATTAACCCGGCAGGATTTTCATTTCTGGATCAGATATCCAGTGTAATTCATCAAATTCAATGCCCTGTTCGTATTGAAGGGCATACGGATAATGTGCCGATTCACACAAAACGATTTCCTTCGAATTGGGAGTTGTCTACGGCCAGAGCCGTCAATGTCGTAAAATATTTTGTGGAATCCTGCAATATACAGCCCCAACGGCTATCTGCCGTCGGTTACGGGCAATCAAAACCGTTATTTTCAAATGATTCGGACGAGCACCGGGCCAAAAACCGGCGGGTTGAGATTGTGCTTATAAAGGAGGAATTAAAGTAAATGTCAAATAAAGTAGTGATTATACTGGTCGCGGTTTTATTCATTGTCATGCTGGGTTTGACAGCCGGCCTTTTTATGATCTGGACAAAGCTTTCTACGACCCAGGCAGCAGCTACTGTGGTGAACGGGCAAGGCAACCCGCAAGCCGCAACGGACGCACTGGGTCCGATTTATCCGTTGGATACCTTTATTGTGAATCTCGCCGATGAGGGCGGTAAGCGTTACCTCAGAATTACGATGAATTTGGAATTGACCCAAAATAAATTCGAAGGTCAAATGGAAGAGCGTTTGCCGCAAGTGCGCGACAGTATCTTAATGATACTTCCCACCAAACGTTTTGATGATATCAGCACGATGGAGGGCAAAACCCTTCTCAGAAACGAAATTATAGAGAAATTAAACAGTTTGTTCGGCCTTGAGAGTGTTGCCAATATTTACTTCACCGAGTTTGTGATCCAATAACAAGGTTGTTCACATATGCCTGATCAAATTTTAACCCAAGAAGAAATCGATGCGCTTCTCTCAGCAATGGACAAAGGAGATGTGGATCTCAAGGGGCAAAAAAAGAGACAAACCGAAGCGGTATCTTACAGCCTGACGACGCAAAATATAATTTTACGCGATCAGTTTTACGCCCTGGAAGAAGTTTATGACAAATTCGTTACGCTCATGAATCGGTTGCTTTCTTCCGTGCTGCAGCGCTCCATCGAAGTCGAATTTGTTTCAGCGGAAATGGTAAAGTATCATGAATTCATACAGGATTTCAAATCACCGACCGGTTTTCAAATTTTTACCATGCGACCGCTGATGGGCTCAGCTTTGCTGGCGATGGAACCCGGTCTGGTTTTTTCGTTAATCGATTGCCTGTTTGGGGGCAATGGCGCGCCGTTGAACAACATGCGCGATTTTACGCTGATCGAACAGCGTATGCTCAAAAAAATTAATTTCGAAATATTGAACGGTCTTAAAGAGGCATGGCGTCCGATACATCCCATTGAGATTGCTTTAACCAAAAGCGAGACCAAGCCGGAATTTGTGCACCTCTTAGCCCCTGATGAATTGATGGTCGATATCGTCTTTTCTTTGAGTGGAGAAGAATTTAGCGGGAAAATGCATATCGCAATTGCCTATCTGAGCCTGGAGCCGATAAAAGACAAGCTTTCAGCCAAGTATTTACAGAAAAAAGATATGGAGCACACCTGGGGATCTCAGCTTCAAAAACTACTGCAGGATACCCCTGTGTCCCTCATCGCGGAGCTTGGCAAAACGACGAAAACCGTGAGGCATTTATTGGAATTACATGTTGACGATATTATCAAACTAGACAAGGGCCCTGAAGATTTGGTCACCGTTAACGTCGATCAAGTTCCAAAATTCATGGGTTATCCTGGAGTGATCAAGGGAAATCGTGCGGTTGAAATTTCGAGATTGCTCAAAAAAACTGGAGGCAATAACTAGCTATGGTTGCGGCGGATGAAAACAAAGAACAACGGGATCACCAGAACTCCGAGGCTCAAACAGACACTGAAACTTCGCCATCCCCAGCAAACCTGACTTCAGCGGAAGCATCCGGTTTGTCCAAGGGCTCGAATGCAAAAACATCCAATAAACTGGACTTTATTCTGGATATCCCCATCGAAGTGACGGTTGAATTGGGTCGATCCAAAATGTTGGTCAATGAACTTCTCAGGCTCGGGCAGGGGTCGGTAATCGAACTGTCAAAGCTTGCCGGTGAAACCTTAGAAATTCTAGCAAACCAAAAACTGATCGCGCGCGGAGAAGTGGTGGTGATCAATGAAAAATACGGTGTGCGCCTTACCGAAGTTATCAGTCCCATAGAGCGCATAGAGAGGTTGAGATGAGTGCTGCCCCGGATATGATGGCCACCGCAGTTAAGATGTTTGCCGCCTTAGGAATAGTCCTAGGGGCGCTGTTTATTGTTTTTTATTTTGCCCGCCGGATTTCTAAAGTCGAGAATTCAGGAACTAAAGAAAAATTGATCCGTGTTTTGGCAAATAAATTTATCGGTGTGAAAAAAAATATATGCGCGGTCGAAGTGCCGGGCGCACTCCTCATATTGGGTGTTACCCATAATCATATTACCCTGCTAACCAAAATTGAGGATCAAGAGATCCTGGAGAAAATCCACCACAACCCGAACACGCAAATGCCCATGTCGTTTTCAGAACAATTAACTAAAATTGCCGCTAAATTCAAATCCGGCAAAGACAATTCGAATTAATACGGCGCCGATCCCGATGAACCAGATAGGAAATGTCAAATTGAGCAAACAATTCCCGAAAACCTTATGCCAGAGGTTTGCCACCGGCAGGAAGTTCGTCTCGGAAAAACCGCAGTGCTCTGCCTCAGCGCTATATCCGACGAGACTTCTGACCGTGATGGTGGTATTGGCCATCATCGCCGTTTTGATTGCACCATCGGAGTGCAGGGGGCAGGAAGCCATGATCGGGACGCCGTTTTTCAGCGTGGGTATGGACAATACCAGCGGCTCGGTTGAACCGACGGTTATTTTGCAGATTTTTCTTTTAATGACCGTTCTTTCACTAGCGCCGGCAATTTTGGTCATGCTCACCTCGTTTACCCGGATCGTGATTGTGTTAGGCCTGTTGCGGCGAGCCTTGGGGACCAACCAAATGCCGCCCAATCAGGTCATGATCGGTTTGGCCCTATTTTTAACCTTTTTCATCATGGCGCCGGTTTGGCAAAAGATTAATCACACTGCCCTTCAGCCTTATCTTGAAAAAAGGATAGATCATCACCAGGCTTTTAACAATGCGGCCAAACCTTTAAGAGAATTCATGTTCAAACAGACCAGAGAAAAAGACCTGGCTTTATTTGTTGATATCGCCAAGGTGAAACAGCCCAGAAATAGTGATGATATTCCAATCAAAGTACTGATTCCATCCTTCATCATCAGCGAGGTCAAAACCGCATTTCAAATTGGCTTTCTGCTGTATGTGCCGTTTCTGATCATTGATATGGTGGTGGCGAGTGTTTTGCTTTCCATGGGAATGATGATGCTGCCACCGATTATGATATCGCTGCCCTTTAAACTGATGGTCTTTGTGCTTTCGGACGGCTGGTACCTGCTGGTGGGCTCGCTGGTGAAAAGCTTTGCCTAGAAATATAGAGGGGTGCTGCCGGAAGCAGCAATTGCACTGGGAGAAATTAAGCAACCAATTGATAAAAACCATTCAACAACAAGCAAACTTTCGAGAAACGTGCCATGACGCCAGAATTTGTGACCGGGTTTTTCTTTGAAGCAATTAAAATCACCATGTTTTTAGCTGCGCCCATGCTTTTAGCCGGACTGATAGTCGGTCTGCTGGTCAGCATTTTTCAGGCGGCCACATCGATTAGCGAAATGACCCTGATATTTATTCCCAAGATGATGGCGGTGGCGATTGCCCTGATTTTCTTTTTTCCATGGATGATGCAAACCATGATCGTTTTCATGGAAAAATTGTATAACAATTTAGCGTTATACATTCACTGAAATTATCGATAACCCGATTTTGAGTGAGACATTTCGACCGATGCTATCTTTTCAGATCACATTGCCACAGCTTCAGATGTTTTTCCTGGTTTTTTTGCGCATCGCTGCCATATTGATGATGCTGCCGGTGTTCAGCAGCAAGGGCATTCCGTCCATATTCAAGATCGGATTGGTACTTTCCATCAGTATCATTTTGGTTGAAACCCTCAAACTCGATCCGGTGCCGGTGATGACGAACATATTTCCGTTTGCCATTGAGGCCATCGGCGAAATCATGATTGGGATCGTTATCGGACTGTCGGTCAAGGTGATGTTTGCCGGTATTCAGCTAGCCGGACAATTAATCGGATACCAGATGGGAATGGCTCTGGCCAACGTGATTGATCCAAACACCAGCCAACAGGTTCCCATCATGGCTCAGTTCATTCAATTGTTGGCCCTGCTGATTCTAGTGGTAACCAATGCTCATCATTGGTTTATCCGCGCTTTGGTCGAAAGTTATCGTCTCGTGCCACCCTTTGGATTTCAATTCAACCATGCGGTTATGGCACAGGTCATAGAGTTCGGGGCAAACATGTTTATCATCGCCATTAAGATCGGGGCGCCCATCATCACAGCGCTTTTTTTGACCAGTGTCGCCTTTGGGTTGATTGCCCGCACGGTTCCTCAGATGAATGTGTTGATTGTTGCCATGCCGCTGAAGATCGGTGTCGGGCTGCTATTTATGGGTTTCAGTCTGCCGTACATTACATCGTTTTTAAGAACCCTGGTCAACGGACTGGGTAAAAATATTGTCTTGCTATTGCGGGCCATGGCTTAATAGAGGATTTAAATGGCTGAAGCGAGTGCTCAAGAAAGAACCGAAAAAGCAACGCCGAAGCGGCGTCAGGAAGCCAGAAAAAAAGGGCAGGTTGCCCAGAGCAGAGAAATTCCCTCGGTAATGATCCTTATGACGGCGTTGGGAATATTTTATTTTGCCGGTTCCTGGATATTTGGGAGCATTTCAGAGATATTCACCGGGATTTATCAAAATATGGGTACGTTGGCTTTCAACCAGATATCAGATGCCGGAGCCTTATCTTGGGAGGTTTACGAAAGGGTATTTGGCATTCTCATACCGATTTTTTTGCCGTTGGTCATTGCGGGGCTTGTCGGAAATATCGCTCAGGTAGGCTTTGAGGTCCATGGTGAAGCCATAGGCTTTAAACTCAGCAAGCTCAATCCTATTTCGGGGATGAAAAAATTCGTATCTATAAAATCGCTGGTGGAGGTGGCCAAATCGATTCTTAAGCTGGCCTTTGTCGGCGGCATTGCCTATGCGGTGATCGCCAAGGATATGAAATTGTTTCCATCCCAGATTCAAAAAGGTGTGGGAGAAATCTTTCTTTTTATAGCGACCCTGGCCTTTAAAATTTTCTTATTTGTTTGTTTAGCGCTGATTGTCTTGGCCGTTCTGGATTATGTCTATCAACGCTGGCAGTATGAGCAGAATATGAAGATGACCAAGCAAGAAGTAAAAGATGAACGCAAGCAAACCGAAGGTGATCCGAAGATCAAAGCACGCATCCGCAGCATGCAATTGGAAATTGCTCAGCGCCGGATGATGGAGTCCATACCTGAAGCCGATGTGGTGATCACCAATCCGACTCAACTGGCGGTGGCGCTAAAGTTTGATGCCAGTGATATGATCGCTCCGCGGGTGCTTGCCAAAGGCGCCGGATTTATCGCCGAGCGAATTAAAGAAATCGCCAGAGCGCATGACGTGCCCATTGTAGAAGACAAACCGCTGGCGCAGGCAATGTATCAAATGGTTGAGATCGGCGATTATATCCCCGTCGAGCTGTATCAGGCCGTTGCTGAAATATTGGCCTATGTTTATCGGCTCAAGGGAAGTTATAGTATGGCTTAATATTTCATCGCAGATATTGCGCTTTGTATTCTGAGGCGCGTTGACGACTATGGAAATCAAAAAAAGCAAGAACAAATAGCTTGGCAACGGAAAATTAAATACCATGGCAGTTGCAGATCAAACCCCGTATTCCGGGCCCATATCGATCATTACCCAAAATAGCGATATCTATCTGGCGGTGGCCGTGGTGGGGACCCTCGTATTTATGATCATGCCGTTGCCGACCATCGTTCTGGACCTGCTCTTATCGCTCAACATTACGGCGTCATTGACTATTCTGCTTGCCAGCATGTACATCATGAAGCCATTGGAATTATCATCGTTTCCCTCCATTTTATTGCTGGCCACGCTATTTCGACTCGCCCTGAATGTCGCCTCCACCCGCTTAATCTTGCTTCACGGCAATGAGGGCACCGCAGCGGCCGGTAAGGTAATTATGGCCTTTGGCAGTTTTGTTGTGGGAGGCAATTTTTTGGTTGGCATCATCGTCTTCTTTATCCTGGTGGCCATTAACTTCATGGTAATTACCAGAGGTGCCGGACGTATTGCCGAAGTTGCAGCACGTTTTACGCTAGACGCGATGCCAGGCAAGCAAATGAGCATTGACGCCGATCTGAATGCCGGAATCATTGATGAACGAGAGGCGCGCAGCCGGCGAGATGTGATTGCCCGTGAGGCTGAATATTACGGCTCCATGGATGGTGCCAATAAATTTGTGCGTGGTGACGCCATAGCCGGCATCGTGATCACATTGATTAATATTATCGGGGGACTGGCAATTGGTGTTTTTCAAAATAAAATGTCTTTTGGACAGGCCGCTCAGAATTATACCTTGCTGACCATCGGAGATGGCTTGGTCACTCAGGTTCCGGCGCTGATCATTTCAACGGCGGCTGGCATCATTGTTACCCGCGCCGGCAATGAGTCTAGTCTGGGAAAAGAAATTTCTTCTCAGATTTTGGTTCAACCGCGGGCGATTGCCATTACGGCTGCCGTTCTTTTTGGATTCGGACTGGTCCCGGGGCTGCCGACGATCCCATTTATGATTTTGGCCGTATTCAGTGGCGGCCTGGCTTACATGATTTTCCAAGCCTCCACCGAAGCGATGCGGGCGGAGAAAGAACAAAAACTTCAGGAAGAACAGCTGTTACCGCTGGAACAATTTGACACCTTGCCGCCGCTGGACACGCTGGCCATAGAAATCGGTTATGGTCTGATACCCCTGGTCGATGTCGAACAGGACGGACAGCTTCTGGATCGTATCAAATCTATCCGCATGCAGGTCGCCTATGACATCGGCATCATGGTTGCGCCGATCCATATTCAGGACAATATGCAATTAAAACCGGGTGAATATCGTATCCTGTTAAAAGGCAACGAGGTGGCCCGAGGGGAGTTGATGACCAACTATTATTTAGCCATGAATCCGGGTACGGCCGAAGAAGACATCGACGGCATCCCCACCAAAGAACCCACTTACGGTCTTCCGGCATCGTGGATTAAGGAAAATGTGAAAGAAGATGCACTTGCCAAGGGGTATACGGTGGTCGATCTGGCCACCATTTTGATCACGCATCTCTCCGAGATGATCCGGCGTCATTCTCACGAACTACTTGGTCGTCAGGAAGTCCAGCAATTATTGGATACCGTAAAAGAAACGCATCCAAAAGTTGTCGAGGAGTTGATTCCGAATCTGCTGCCTTTGGGCGGTGTGGTACGCGTTTTACAAAATCTGTTAAAAGAGCAAGTTCCCATCCGGGATCTATTGAGTATTTTAGAAACCCTTGCCGATTGGGCACCGCTGACCAAGGATTTAGATGTGTTAACTGAAAAAGTTCGCCAGTCGCTGGCACGAACCATCACCAAACTCCACCTGTCGGCGGAAGGCTTTATTCCTGCCGTGAGCCTATCTCCTGCGATTGAGTCGGCAATTTCAGAGGCCATTCAGAATTCCGATCATGGTGGAATGTTGGCGCTGGATCCGGTGCTTGCACAGAAAATTATTCATAATGTGGCAGCACAACTGGAGAAAATAACTGCATCCAATTATCAAGCGATAGTGATGTGTTCAGCTCAGATACGACCGCATCTGAAAAAACTCATCGGGCACTTTTTGCCGAACGTCAACGTCATTTCATATGATGAAATCTTAAATACAGCTGAAATTAAACCTTTAGCCACCGTGGAGCTTTCCGATGCAGATTAAAAGATATGAAGCCAAGAATATGACAGCTGCTTTGCGCTTAATTAAAAAAGAACTTGGCCCGGAGGCGGTCATTTTATCCGCGCGCAGTCTTAGAAAAGGATCGGGTATTTTCGGAGCATACAAGCAATCCGGGGTTGAGGTTACGGCGGCAACCGACACCCCTGAAATTCACAAGTCGAAAATTAAGACCTCCTTTCGCGATGATGGGTATGGCGACACGCTGATGATGCCGGAAAATACGAATTCATCTGCAAGGCAGAAAAGAATGACTCAAAATCATTGGGCGAAAGAAAGATTTGCATCTTCCAGAAGAAATTATGCGCAACGCAACGGCGATAAGCCATCCATCGAAAAGAGATGGCTGCTGGCCTTATATCATCAGCTGCTATCCCAGGATGTCGATGCGGAGATCGCAGCTGATGTCATCGAGGGGTTCAAGATTATGCCTGCTGCCGTCGAAAAGCTTCAGCGGGGCGACATCAAACCATTGTTGGCATCGTTATTCAGCCATATGGGAGTGGCTAATGGTTCGCTTGGGTTTGATCATATGCCGTCGGTGGTTGCCCTAATCGGGACGACCGGTGTTGGCAAAACCTCGATGATTGCAAAGCTTGCTGCCCATTATACGCTCGAGCACAATAAAAATGTCGCCCTGCTGACCATCGATGACTATCGCATTGGGGCCATCGAACAGCTGAACGCATATGCAAGAATAATCGGCCTGCCTTTGGATAGGGCCTCAACGCCCACTGAACTGAAAGCGCGTCTCAAGGAATTCAAAAAGTATGATCTTATTTTGATTGATACTCCCGGATTCAGTCAGAATAACATGTATCAAATTGAGGAAATTTCCAACTGTTTGGAAAAGATACATCATATTGAAATTCAACTCGTTTTAAGCGCCAGCACCAAGCAAAAAGATTTGCTCAACACCATTCGGCAGCTCAGACCCATCGGTGTCCAACAGTTGATATTCACAAAACTTGACGAGAGCATGACTTATGGCAATCTGCTCAATATATTGCTACGCACAAACCTGCCGATGTCTTATTTCAGCAGGGGTCAGCAAGTTCCCGATGATATCGAAACCGCCGCCATTGATACACTCGTCGATTTGATCTTGTCGAATAATATGGAATTTGACCCTCGGCAGTCAGACAATGACTCGGGTAATTTAAAGACAGCCGATCGCTCGATGCAGGGCGCTAACCGTTCAGGTTCTGATTCTTTCTTTGTTGCAAATAAGAATTCAGATGTTTACCACGTTGCCGGATGTAAATGGACGAATAAAATTAAACAGAGTAATATTATCACATTTGAAAGTACGGCCGCAGCTGAACAAAAGAACTATCTGCCTTGCAGGAATTGTAATCCAGATCGATTGGATCAGAATAGCACAAAGTCTATTGCGAGGGATAAGATAAATATGGCCCTATATTGATAAACTATCTGTCTGAGGAGATAACGTCGTAATGATCCAGAAAGATCCCTCAAATAACGTCATCAGCCTGAGCAAGCGTTTAGAAAAGAAAAATCGGTGTGCCCATCCATTGAAGTCCAAAACGAAAAAAGGCACTACCCGGGTTATTGCCATCACCAGCGGCAAAGGTGGTGTCGGCAAGACCAATATTGTAGCCAATCTCGGTTACGCATTCAGCAATCTTGGAAAGAAAGTTCTCATTCTGGATGCAGATGTCGGCTTGGGGAATCTCGATGTATTACTCGGGCTGGCACCAAAATACAATTTGTCCCACGCGATCATGGGGGAGAAAAGGCTAAATGAGATTATTATGCCCGGTCCGGGAAACATCCAAATACTGCCGGCTTCATCGGGCATTCAAGAATTGACCAGTTTGTCTCAGGAACAAAAAATAAGATTGCTCACCGAAATTGATGAGTTGATCGATTCTGTGGATGTTTTGTTCATTGATACTGCTGCGGGGATATCGACAAATGTAATGGATTTCAGTGTTAGCGCCCATGAAATTATCGTTGTGGTTTCACCTGAGCCGACATCGATCACCGATGCCTACGCATTGATGAAAGTCCTTTCACTGAAATATTCAGAAAAATGTTGTTACCTATTAACCAATCTGGTGGCCAATGCACAGGAAGGTAAAGAAGTCTTTCGGCAGTTAAATGTTGTAACCAATAAATTTCTAGACATTAATGTCGATTATTTGGGCAGTGTCGTTTTTGATGAGCACGTGACCACCTGCGTAAAACATCAGAAAATCGTGTGTGAACTTTACCCCGATACTGCGGCCAGCAAATGTTATCATGATTTGGCACGTAAGATATCCGTTCGCCGACCCCAAAAATTACCGCAGGGGGACACGAACTTATTCTGGCATCATCTGGTGCAAAACTCTTCGGCCTGACGCATTGATGACTTAGCGATGCGTGCGGATTTACGGGCCTTATCCGGACAAGCATTGGGAGCAATCAAATTTTATGGAACTGGCTAAAACAGCACGTAGACAAAGAAAGAAAAAGGATGCGGCATATCGCGAGCAGCTGATCGCCGAATACCTTCCCTATGTCAAGCGCATCGTTCATCGCTTAGCGATGCATCTGCCATCGACCATCGACATTGATGATCTGCTCAATGTCGGCGTTATCGGATTGATTCAAGCTGTGGACCGCTATGATCCCAAAAGGGATAATAAGTTCATGACCTACGCTATATTCCGGATCAAAGGTGCGGTGTTAAGCGAGTTGCGGGCACGGGATTTTCTGTCACGCTCCAATCGACGAAAGATCAGAGAGCTGGAAAATGCATTTTTAAGCTTAGAACAAAAGCTCGGAAGGGAAGTCGAAGATAGCGAAGTGGCCGAAGAATTAGGTGTGGATATCGAACATGTGTATCGAACCAAGCAGTTGTCGAGCATATCGTTTATCAGCTTTGAAGAATTGGGGTATTCCTCGAAGGACGAAAGAGAAAAGTTGATGAATTTTCTGGTCAACAACGATGATGATGCCCTCACGCTGACCCGTTTGAAGGAATTAAAAAATGCGCTTGCCAAAGCGATAGAGGAGCTACCAGAAAAAGAAAGGCTTGTTATTTCTTTGTATTATCTTGACGAACTGACAATGAAAGAAACCGGCGAAGTGCTTGGGATAACCGAGTCTCGCGTGTCTCAAATTCACTCCCAGGCGATCATTCATCTGCGTGCCAAATTAAGGAATCAGAAGTTATTGGCAGATTCATGATGGAGATTGCGTCAGGAAAATCGGCGTATGGTTGATCATATACATTTTCAAAAAATTTCACCGTCGCTGTCCAATACGCACAGGGTTAAACGCACGGATCAAAAAAATAGGGAACCGCAGCACCAGCAGGCATTTAAAAAGTTTTTAAACCAAGATGGAGATACGGAAACCGAAAGCGACGATGATCAAAAGGATAAAGAAGAATCAAAGCATTTAAATCCGACACCAGCGAAGTCAAGATCTGCGTCAAATTTTGATTCTACTTCTGAAGATGGGAAATCCATCACGGAAAATTATCACGGAAGACGTATCGATGTTCATGCTTAAGCAAAAGTGCGAGAACCGAAGTTAAGGAGAATACATGACACTACACATGCCACCGTTCTGGGATATTATGATGGATGCGCTTCAAATTATTCTGTGTGGAATTATTCTTATTTTCCTCATCTGCAATAAATTAAAATATAAGCAGCTGATATTGAAAGCCACACCAAGCGATAAATCCGAGACTTTTGAAAGCCAAATCCTTGTGCAAGCGCTCAAGCAGCAGACCGCCCAAACCTTTGATGCCATTTTAGGGTATATCGATCAGCAACGGCATGGCTTGCAAGCATATTATGAGAACGAAGAAATCCATCGGCTTTCATCACCAGCATGCTTGCAGACCAATGCACCTGAAAAGATTATCCAAAAAATGAGCGAACAAATCAGTGCCGACACAAATGCCGCGGATCATGGTAACATTTTACAGTTGTCTGAAAGCGGTCTGACGTCAAAACAAATCTCTCAGAAAGTCATGGCTCCCAGGGAAGAGGTGGAATTGGTGCTGCGCATGAATGCTCGGGTTGCTGATCGTCAACGTCGCGATCCACTTACGGCCAAGGCTTGAACTGCGGGTTAAAGGTTTCAGGTTTCAGGTGTCGGGTGTCAGAAACGTAAAACAGATGGTTTCAGGTGTCGGGCATCAGGTTTCAGAGCGTGCCTTTTGCCTTCCTGACCGAAACCGCAAATCGTATTCCGCAATACGCAATTCATATTTTCCGCAATCCGATTTGTAATCCGCCAACCCATTAACCAGCTTCTTCCGTTGCTTTTTTTATTTTTTTAAAATCCGAAATCTGCAATCCATAATCGAATTTGTGAATTTCTCAATTTTTCTACCAGTCTTTTCTGGCACATGACACCTGACGCCTGCATAGGTCTTACTAGGCAAATTCATCCCGGACGGCAAAAATTGCCTGTTGGGTGCTAGGCACTGAAAAGGGGTTGATTTAATCTTGCGCGAAACCCCCTATAGACCTGAAATTAAGACATATTTTGCCCTCTAAAAAATAGCCACAATTGGTATGTCTCTTGCATATTTTTGGCTTTCAAAACTGCACGACGCGTATTCTTATCGTGGTGAATGACGAATAAAATATTACTGAATGTGAGGTTCGATAATGACGGGTTCTATTTATATGGCTGCCACTGGTGCAATAGCATATCAAAGACGACTGGAAATCTTATCTAACAATCTCGCCAATACAAATACGGTTGGCTTCAAACAAGATCAAAGTCATTTTCAAACCTACTATCTATCTAATTTTGAAAGACCAAATACTCCCCTGACAGATAGAGGATTCAGCCAGGCGCCGGCGTTTTGGAGTCGGCAAAGCACGTTTACCGACCACACATCGGGGCCACTAAGGGTCACCGGAAATCGTCTGGATCTTGCCATAAATGGCCGCGGCTTTTTTTGTGTTCAAGCACCGCAAGGCATTCAGTATACCCGTCGCGGAGATTTCAGCATCGGTGCCGATGGCCTGCTTGTCACCCATCAAGGTTGGCCTGTTTTAGGTGAAAATGGTGAAATTACAATTGACAGCCAAGCCGCGCTGACAGATCCCGATGGGCATGAAGTTCTCGTTGACGATGGCGGTAATGTGTCTGTGGATGGCAGCATTATCGATAAACTTCGGATCGTCGATTTCGAGAACATCAGCGGTCTGGAAAAGATTGGCAATACCTCTTTCAAACGGCGGTCTGAAAATGTTGTCGAATCCAAAGCCAAGGATTTTGCAATATCGCAGGGGGCTCTTGAGCTTGCGAACGTAAATGCTCTGCAAATGATGACGGAACTGATCGAGGTTCACAGAGGCTATGAATCCTATCAAAAAGTGATACGCTCTGTTGATGAAGTCAATTCAAAAATCATCAATGAAGTCGGTAGGACGTCATAAGTCTATGTTTCAGCGCAATATCAGATTTTATACTCGAATAATAGTCTTCAACCCTAAATTTAGGAGGATACATGATACGCAGTTTATGGACGGCGGCCACAGGCATGCAGGGTCAATCCACCAATATTGATGTGATTGCA
>Ga0209536_100008828_pt1 | contig 15063 bp, 16 predicted proteins | sample DeeMarSeWOR28_12_FD_187461 | JGI IMG/M metagenome (GOLD analysis project Ga0209536, IMG submission 187461) | Marine sediment microbial communities from White Oak River estuary, North Carolina - WOR-2-8_12 (SPAdes) (version 2) | ecosystem: Environmental > Aquatic > Marine > Intertidal zone >...
AACTCAGCCGCAAAAAAAGCGCCAAATCGCATGGCACTATATTCGATGTTGTAGCCGGCTACAAGCTCCGACTCCGCCTCTGGGATGTCAAAGGGTACGCGGTTGATCTCGGCGATGGCTGAGACGAAATAGATAAAAAAGGCGAAGAAACTAAATGGGCTGTTAAAGAGGAACCAGTGGTGAGCACCGCCACCTTGGGCCCGAATGATTCCCTGCATGCTCATGGTGCCAGCCGGGAGCACCACCACCAAAATCGCCAGAGCATTGGGAATCTCGTAACTCACAATTTGGGCAGCCGAGCGCATACCGCCCAGAAGGGCCCATTTGTTGTTGGAGGCCCAACCAGCCAGGATCAGCCCAACCACGGTGAAGGAACCCGTGGCGAGTAGATACAACACCCCGATGTTCAGGTCGCTGATGATCCATTTGGGCCCGAAGGGGATCACCACAAAAGATAGGGCGGTGCCCAGCAGGAGCAGGTAAGGAGCGAACTTGAAAATATTCCGGTCAGCAGCGGCGGGGATGATATCTTCTTTGAGGATGAGCTTGACGCCATCGGCCATAAATTGCAGGAGGCCGTATGGTCCCACCCGGTTTGGGCCTCTGCGCGAGTTGGTCCATCCTGCAACTTTTCTTTCCAAATAGGTATAAAGTCCTGACATGAGCCCAAAGAAATTCAGCACCAAGAGAGCGCAACCGAACATCACCACTGCAGCCGTAGGCACATAGCCTATTTGTTGAAAAAGCGAGAACTCTCGAATAAGATCGCTGATAAGGTTTTCCATGAGAACAAGTGTCCAAACTAAAGAGTCCGGGCCCAGAGGACCCGGCTTTGAAGTAGCACTCCATAGGGGTGCTGAATCCTCTCCCCTTGGCCCTGTAAATCCGAAGCACGAAATTCGAAACTCGAAACAATATCGAAGAACCTAAATCCAAATGACCAAAACCCATTTCTGCACCACTCATTCTCAAGTGGCCGCTGCGACGGTCTGTTTCTGTCATTGGAGCATTTAAATTTCGAATTTGTTCCGCATTTCGAGATTCGGATTTCGGATTTGACCAACAATCGCTTCCTTTCACGGCATAGCCATAGCAACATGACCACGCCCACAGGACGTGGGTTTCTCACAGCGGAATGAACTAGGGGAGTCTAAAGGGTGCCAGCTTTCAACGATCGACCTCCGGTGCGACCACGTCCAGACTGGCAATAAGTGCCACCAAGTCGGCCACCATAAGACCGGAGCCTAACTCCTCTATAATACTCATCGCTGAAAAAGAGCCGGTCCTAAGCTTCAGCCGGTGGGGCCAAGGTCCGCCCTGGCTGATCAGGTAGAAACCCAGTTCACCCCGGGGCGCCTCGGTGCGCACATAAATCTCTCCTGGAGGCACCTTCAATTTCTTCTTCGACCGGTTCCAATGCGAACCTTCGGGCATCTTGACAATACACTGGCGCAGAATGCGAACGCTCTGCTCCATCTCCAGGATGCGAATCCAGTAACGCGTGTAGCAGTCGCCAACCACTCCGAACTCTGGGTTGCCCAGAGGAACATCGAAATCCAAGTCTCCATACACCGAATAGGGCTCATCCCGCCGGAGGTCCCAATCAATGCCAGAGGCCCGCAGGTTGGGGCCCACGAGAGCGTAGTCTAGAGCCTGCTGGCGGCTGATCACCGCCACCCCCACCAGCCGTTCCTTGAAAATCTTGTTTCTTGATATGAACCGGTTGTACTGCTCCAGCCGTGGCTCGAAGTAGTCCAGAAACCGGCTCAGCCGATCAAGAAACCCTTCTGGCAGATCAAAAGCTACCCCGCCAAAGCGAATATAGTTGTAGGTGAGTCTTGCGCCGCAGAGTTCCTCAAAAAGATCATTGACCCATTCCCGCTCACGGATACTGTGGGTGAACGGAGTCACCGCCCCCATGTCCATGGCGAAGGTCCCTACCGAGATCAGGTGGCTGATGATCCGGTTGAGTTCAGCCACCAAAACCCGGATGTACTCAGCCCGCAGCGGCACTTCGATGCCAGCCGCCCGCTCCACCGTTATCGCATAGCCGAGGTTGCAGTTCATAGCCGCCAGGTAGTCGAGACGATCCGTGTAAGGCATGAACTGGGCGTAGGGAAGCTGCTCGGCGATCTTTTCCAGTCCACGATGCAGGTAACCGATATCCGGCCGGCACATGTGAATCAACTCACCGTCCGTGCGGAGGATGAACCGCAGAACCCCATGGGTGCTGGGATGGTGCGGGCCCATATTGAGTACCATTGTCTCTGTGGCCAAACCCATTTGCCGCTCCAGGGGTTATGATCCCACTACGATCCCTTCGACCTCTTCCCGGGTTGTGCTGATTTCTCTGTAGGCCTCAGGTTCCCGATAGTCCTTTTGCAGCGGATGGCCCTCCCAGTCAGGGGGAAGAAGCAGCCTGCGAAAATCATTGTGGCCGACAAAATGGATGCCGAACATGTCATAGGCTTCTCGTTCCATCCAAGCCGCGGCGGGCCAGATCGAGGACACCGAATCCACTCTCAAATAGAAATGGGGGAAGAATGGGGGACGATCCAGCTTGACTTTGAGAACAAACCTGTGGCGGTGGCGCATTGAGTGGAGGTGGTAGACCACCTCCATCTCATCTGGCTCTCCCATGTTGTGCACACCGCTCAAACACATTAGGGTGTCAAAGGCGAGATGCGGGTCTCCCTTCAGGTAAATGGCAAGTCTCCGCAGCTTTTCTTTGGGTACCACCAGATAGGGGTCTCCGGGCTGGTCATCGACCCATACCGGATCAGTATCTCCGATGATTCTTCTGATTCTTTCGAGGATGGACTCTGTTTCCACTATTCTTTTTTCACGAGGAACCGTTCTTGGCGAATTTTCTCTTGGAGCTTAAGGATACCCTCCGTGAGCGCCTCAGGCCGGGGGGGACAGCCGGGAACATAGACGTCTACGGGCACGATTTTGTCCACTCCTTTGACCACCGAGTAGGAGAGTTGAAAGAGTCCACCACAGTTGGCGCAACTCCCCATGGAAATGACGTACTTGGGTTCAGCCATCTGATCATAGAGAAGGCGCAGCCTTGATGCCATTTTGTAAGTCAGGGTTCCGGCTACGATCATCAAGTCCGACTGCCGGGGAGTGGGACGAGGCACGGAACCTATCCGATCGATGTCAGTGCGCGGCCCACCGGTCTGCATCAGTTCGATACCGCAGCAGGCCAGACCGAAGAGAAGGTACCAGACCGACGAGAGTCTGAACCAGTTCAGCGCCTTATCCACTGTGGTGAAGACAGCGCCGAAAAAACCCTCGGAGGGCATTTTATTGTATATCTGAATCATCTTCGTTCTCCCTGAAGGACTCCAGAGAACTGATGCAATTGCCAGTGCGTCGACCCACGGGTTGCAATTTCTGAACGGCAATCATGAATCGAGCAACTGGCCGGCTAAAACATGATCGGCTTTTCTTCCTCCAATACGACCCCCTCTTCCAGCTCTTCAGGCACTTCCATGGCCCACTTGAGGTCACCTCGATTCCACATATAAATCAGACCAAGAAAAAGGATGGCGACGAATACGACGACTTCAATGAGGGCCAAGAACCCCACTCCTACCTGGAGCCATTCCTTGTAAACAATGACACAGGGAAACACAAAGGCTAATTCGATATCGAAAATAAGGAAGGCCAGCGCTACTGCGTAGAACCTGAAATTAAAGAGAATCCAGGCTGAGCCCACTGGCCGCTCCCCGCATTCATAGGTGGTAAACTTATCTGAGACGTCCTGAACACGGGGGGCAAGAACCCTCGATACCGTGATGATCACAAAGGTCATCATCAACCCGAGGATGATGAAGATGAAGACGTTGGCATACTGAAAGAACACTTGATTTCACCTATTGCAGCAGTTTGTGCTGGCCAGCCCCAATCGCGGCAGGATATGAGCTTCTTCTAACAGACTTATGGAAATCAGGGCTTGTGCCGGCCGAGGAACTGGTTCTCGTCCGGATGTTTCTTGGACTTCGTCTTATTGACCGCCCAACTCCAGAGGGGGAAGATAGCGGCAATCCCGTATTCATAGTGTTCGAGTGGGGAATATTATCTTAAATTCTGCCATCCGTCAAACTATTCCAAGGCTTCGCAGCCCTTCGTGCAGGAAGTATTCAGATCGATTACAAAAAGAGCGTAGTTCCGGTGGAAGAGAGACTGCTCAAAAAGTTACCGGGAGAAAGCTGGCGAACGGGAGTCTCAACTCGTGAGGCAGCAGTCCAACTGAACTGAATATTCACCCAGCGCCCTTGACGAATAGATGGTCAAGGCGAAATGTGAAATGATCAAAGAAATTACAGGCTCGGCGCTTTGCTCTGTGCGTTCTTTGTCTAGTAGAGAAACATGGGTTTTCCCATGACATGACGTACTTTTGGACGGTATTGCTCAGCGTCGTATAGCTCACGGACGTCCACCCTCTTTTGGCCCGTGGTGATGGTGCTCATGGGTACGTCCGTATAAATTCCCTGACTCAGCGAGACCATGCGGCCGCTGACTTTCTTGAGGACAAGGTCGATGGCCATGTTGGCGAAGTTCACTGCAACCATGAGATCGAGAGAGTCCGGTGCGCCACTGCGCATGAGGTAGGAGAGCTGCTGGTAGATAATATTTTGACCGGTCAACTTTTTGAGAACCTCACCCGTTGCCATGCCAATCCCTCCCAGCTTGCGATGACCATAGGCGTCGGCTTCGCCATACTGAATCATGTCGCCGCTCACCATTGTGGCTCCCTCACTGATGGTCAGCATTGCATAGTTGCTGGGATTGGCCTGTTTGTCCTCCATGATCAAGCGCGCCAGTCTTTCCGGGTCAAAGGGGACTTCAGATATGATGGCTCGATCCACACTCGCCAGATATGCTGATATCAGAGAGGTCTCACCGCAGTAACGGCCAAAAAGCTCTATGACGGCGATACGTTCGTGGGAGCCGGTAGAGGTACGGAGGGAATGGATGAAATTGACACTCCGAGTCACAGCAGTAGAAAAACCAATGCAGTAGTCTGTACCATGGACATCGTTGTCCATGGTTTTGGGGATAGCCACGACAGGGAAGCCTTCTTCGTGAAGCCGCTCCCCATAGCTGAGGGTGTCATCGCCGCCGATGGGAATCAGTACATCGATACCCAGGTGCTCTAGGTTGCTGAGGACGTGCGCGGTAAAATCATTGAGTTCTCCTTCTTTTGCCTGTCCTCTAAGAAACTCCGGTGCGTTCTGGAACTGCACCTTCCCGGGATTTGTTCTCGAGGTATGGAGATAAGTGCCGCCGGAGCGATCAATGGTGCGAACTTTTCTCCTGTCCAGCTCCATGACATTATGCTCCTTACTTTCGGGATCGTCAGGGTCGAACTCGAGGAGACCGGCCCATCCTCGCCGTATCCCCACAACTCTGAGACCCTCCTCTATACCTCTGTAGACCAGTGCTTTAATACACGGATTCAGGCCGGGCACATCACCGCCCCCGGTAAGTATACCAATGGTCAGAGAATCATTCGCAGTCATTGTTTGCTCCATCTATGAATTCTGGGTACCAGGGCACATATCTCCACGCCTGCAGCATCAGCTCCTCAAAGCCGCCATCGCCTGAAGAGATCAGCCACAGATTTTTTAAACGTGCCCAATTAAATCTGAATCGGTTGGAATAGTCAATAAAAATAGGATGGTAGTTAGGCGCAGGCAGGAAATCTGGCGCAAGGTGCAGAAATGGGGGTCAGGAATGCAGCGAAGCGGAGCTGGGGACCCGTTCGCGGGGACTGCGCGGCCTGTGTTGGTGAAGTTTCAACGATGGCGGAAGCGAAGCGAGCGTGAAGAGATGCCCCAATGGCGCCCTGTACCTGGTAGCTTCCACCTTGAGCCCTATGCCCCGCGCCTTGAGCCGTTATAACCCTAGACGAGCAAACCAGTTCCCTCGTCGAGCCGCACGTTGTTCTTTTTGAATTCGCTCAATCTTTTTCTCATAGTATTTTTTGCACTGCCTGATGAAATAGTGACATTTCCGCTGGTCTGAAAGCCCCGCCGCCTCAAACGGCGCATCCCAACATCCCAGCCTCACCAGAGTTGGGTCCAGGTTTGGCGTATTGAGCAGTTTAATTTTGCTTTCATAATAAGACAACTCGCCAGTGCGTTTCATGGTTACCCTCCTGCTCTCAGAACGTATCTTATTTCATACGAGAACAAAAATGTCCACCTACTCGGATCCCGTAAATATAATATTAATTACAAATACTTACAGTTATTCAACCCAATCAGCTGGGTAGACTTGATGCAACAGAAGTGCCAACCACTATGGTAGCCCGGATTATTCGCGAATTTGTGTCACAAGACCGCGAAGCGTACTAAAGCAGGGTGCACCAGAAATCCCGCAGCCTGATATAGAGACTGCGGCTTTGAGAAAAGAGCGGCCATATCCGCAATCGGAGAAGCTTATGTGCGAATTATCAGGCCAAATAAGTGCTGGAATTTTGCTATTCGCTTGGCTACACTACGCTGGGCAACAGGACGTGGAGCGCAATCACGCTTTGCTCCCATTTCGACCGAGTTGCGAGGGTATGGAGTCCTTCGTGCCTTTAGTTCCCACACAAAACCAAACCGGAAAGATTCTCTTTGGTGCTCTCACTGGTGCTCTGGCCTGGCTGCTGGTGCTAATACTTCACCAGTTGGGACTGCTGGAGCCGTTTGAACTGAAGACCTACGATCACCTCTGTCGACTGAACACTTCAACCTCCAAGGCCCCAGAGGCAATTGCCCTCGTTGTTGTTGACCAGGGGAGCCTAGACCACGCCTCCAAAGAACTGGGGGTGAACTGGCCGTGGCCACGGCAAATGTACTTCCCGATTGTGCAATTTTCTACACTAGCAGGAGCCCGAGCAATCGTTTTTGATGTACTGTACACCGAGCCATCTGCCTATGGCGTCGCGGATGATCAGTTGCTGGCCGAGGCACTCGAGAACAGCGGCCGAGTTATGCTCCCCATTTTTCTCACTCGTGATGACCTGCCCCAAGCGAAGTGGGAGGTGGAACTGCTTGATCGCATCTCCCTGCCCTTGGAAAACCGATCGAGGCTATTACTTCCTACATACCGCTCCGCCAAAACACCCATCCGCGTCCTGGCCGAGAGTTCGGCGGGCATGGGTAACGTGGAGCTTTCGCCGGACTCTGATGGGATCTACAGACGCCTTCCGCTTGTCTTCCGCCAGGGTGATCGGTGGATACCAAACCTCGGGCTGGCCGCGGTATTGCATTTGGAGAAACCGGGCTCCCTAGTTCTCGACGGCAATGGCCTCCGCCTGGACACGAAGACCGTTCCTCTAGACCGTCAAGGGTACTTCCTTCTAAACTTTTATGGTGAAGGTGGAGAATATCCCAGATACTCAGCTTCCAAGATCCTGCAATCGTTTGTAGCGCTCCAGTCAGGTGGCAAACCTGTCTATGAGCCCGAGGTTTTCAAGGACAAGATTGTCTTTGTGGGATTTACTGCCCCTGGCCTTTTTGACCTGAAACCAACTCCAGTGAGTTCGGTTTATCCTGGAGTCGCTGTTCATGCTACGCTAGTGGCTAACTTGCTCCAGCAGGACTTTCGGACCCGCATCCAATCCCCTCTCGCTCTTACCCTTGCAGCAGGGGCAGCCATAATTACCGGGATCACGGTAATGCTGCTGGTCAAAATTTGGCAACTCGGGCTACTCACTCTCTCTTGCGCGCTAGGTCTGGGCCTTTTCGTTGGCATCTCCTTCAGGCAGAACCTCTGGGTTGATGGTGTTTTACTTACAGCGAATCTCGGTCTTTCTTTCGCCCTGAGCACTGCTTTCAGCTATGCAACCGAAGGCAGACAGCGGCGTCAGATTAAACGTATGTTTACACATTACATGTCAGATTTGTTGATCCAGGATCTCATCAATAATCCAGACAAGCTGCAGTTGGGTGGCGAAAAGCGGGTGTTGACTGTTTTCTTCTCTGATCTTGCCGGCTTCACCACCCTTTCTGAGAAACTCACCCCCGAAGAGGTGGTGGCCCTGCTCAATCGTTATCTTACTGCCATGACCGACATCATCTTGACGAGTGGTGGTATAATTGACAAATATGAGGGAGATGCGATCATGGCTTTTTGGGGAGCGCCGATACCTCAAAACGATCATGCAGCGAGAGCCTGCATTGCCGCACTGGATAACCAGAGCCGTCTTGTCGATTTACGCCGGGAGTTTACTGCAATGGGCTTACCTCCGGTATACGCTCGAATTGGAATCAATACCGGTGAGATGATTATCGGCAACATGGGCTCTACCCAAAGGTTTGATTTTACGGTCATGGGTGACAACGTTAACCTTGCTTCCAGGCTGGAAGGCGCAGGCAAGTATTATGGAACCAGCATTATTATTAGTGAGGAAACCTATCGTCAGGCAGCAGACCGTGTGGAAGTACGGGAACTAGACATGCTCCAGGTGAAAGGCAAGAAAGTGCCTGTTAAGGTTTATGAATTGCTTGCCAAAAAAGGGGATTTGGCTGAGAGCACACGCCAGGTGCGCGATCTCTTCGCCGTCGGTCTGGCTCAATACCGTAAGCAAAGATGGCCCGCGGCAATCGACTATTTTCAAAAGGTTTTGGCGGTGGCCCCCGAGGATGGCCCCGCCAGGACCTTCCTCGAAAGGTCGGAGAAGTTTAAAGAGAAGCCGCCCCCGCCGTCTTGGGACGGGGTATACCAACTCACTAGCAAATAGGGGACATCTTCAATGAAGTGTATCACCCTTCTCATTGAGACATTGGCGCAACCGGATAATTTCCCGCTAGAGTAAAGAATCCAGGTCCGGAGGACCCGGCTTTGAGCTGCCCCCAGAGGGGGCTTTTAGGGTCTCTCCTTGATCCGCGATCTTTACCGGTAAAGCCATTGAACTCTGGCCCAAAGGACCAGGTTTCCAGGACTGTAATGAAACTATAGTGGGCAAGAAATGGCCAAATACCGATGATAAACCACAAGCAACCAAGAGGAGGGCCAGATGAAAAGGAAAAGCTGGCTTTTTTCTGCGGGCCTACTATTGATTGCCAGCGTGGCCGCAGCCGCTTCTGTTACTGTTATTACTCAGCAGGCCATGCTGAGACAGGACAAACGCTTCTTCGCGCCAGTTGTCACCAGAGTTCCTTATGGTGAATCGCTCCATGTTCTCGGAAGCGAGGGAGATTGGCTCCGTGTCTACTATCAGAATAGAAATGGCTGGATCCACACTGGCGAGGTCAAGCAGCAGAAAATCACGTTGTCAACATTAACTGCACAGGGCGCCAGTGGGACTGCACAGGATGAGGTGGCCCTGGCTGGGAAAGGTTTCACTCCTGAAGTGGAGGAGGCTTTTCGCAAAAAGAACCCGAGCATGCAATTCAACTTGGTAGACAAGGTGGAGTCCTTTAGGGTTTCCGACAAAACCATCCGGGCGTTCTTAGAGAGAGGGAACCTCAAGGAACCAGGAGGTGCGTAATGAGCGAAAAAATAATTTCCTGGTTGAGCTTTGCAATCACGGCACTTCTCCTGCTCCCAGCTTGTGCCGAGGTTGTCCAGGTTGGTACCACCATGGGGCATGGAGCCGGGGTGATCACCTCAGAGCAAAAGGGGAGCATAGATCGCACTGCCATAAAAAGCGAACGAGCAGCTCGCCCCATAACCGACCGTGAAGAATACTATTTGGGCAGGGCAGTGGCAGCCACCATTTTAGGTCAATACCGCCTCTACCTAAACGAGCGCACCACCAACTACCTCAATCGGTTGGGAAACGCTCTTGCTTTAGCTTCCGACCGTCCATTCACTTATGGTGGCTACCACTTTGCCGTTTTGGATAGCGAAGAAGTAAATGCTCTCGCCTGTCCGGGAGGCATTGTCTTCATCACCAGGGGCATGCTGAAACGCGCGGCCAACGAGGAAGAACTCGCTGCTATTTTGGCGCACGAAATTGCGCACGTGAACCACAAGGATGGCCTGGCGGCGATAAAACAGTCGCGCTGGGTAGAGGTCGTCGCCACACTAGGCGGTGGGGCTACCAGGGAGTTTAGCGGTGGACAACTGGACAAACTAGCCACACTCTTTGAGGGGTCAGTAAATGATGTAGCCAAAACCCTGATCATAAACGGCTATGGTCGTAAGCAGGAACTGGTCGCTGACAGAAGCGCTATGATCTTTATGCATCGCCTGGGTTACGACCCTAATGGTCTTACAGATTATCTGGCAAAGCTGGCCGGGCAACAAGAGACCGGGGCCGGTAAGGGTCTTTTCGCCACCCACCCCGACATGAGTTATCGACTGGTCAAGGCCAGAGGGTTTATCTCTGAAAACAACTGGCCGCGTCAGAACCACCTGGTCCGTGACAGTCGTTTTCACCGCTACCTCTAACTTCCAAAACTTGGAAAAGCGCTGCGAATGAAATGATAGGCTGTTGGTACTTGCTTGAACCAAGATAGTGGTTATCTTGACGCGTAAAGAAGAAACACAGAAATGGAGCCCGTAATGGTTGATTTATTTTCAGGCCCGGAGCAAGGCGAAGAGATAGTCATAGCAACCATAGGGAACCAGAAGAATCCAGCGCAGGTGGTAGAGGTTGTCCACCTGCCGGGGAAAGAGATTTTTGTCACCCGGGGCGTAGCCACTCATTTTCAAATCAAGGACATAGCTGTCCCGCAGGGTCTCATGTTGGCTGAAATTCATGAGATGACCTCAGTATTGTCATACCTGCTGGAACGCATAGCCACTGCAGCGGATCTTAATCTCCCCTTTCGGTATGACCCTGAATTCGATGTGGGCGATAGCAGATTCAGTCTTCAGGAAAGCGGCGACTATATGGTGCTCACCCGTCACGATTAGGCTCGCCCTGAAGATTTGCCCGGCATGAGAAGGTAGTTCTTCCAAGGAGGGTGTTGATGACAGAGGGGTTTCGCACGATCGTCGAGTACTTGCGCGAGTCGGCAGGGCTTACTCCGAGCCTGTTTATCGAAAAGTATACTTTCCCGGTGCTGCTTTGGCCACAAGCTGGAGATTGGATAGAACATACCCCCTTCCAATTTGAAACTTTCGAAAGTGATTACAGCGACGAAGAGCCTTCCGATATTTCCCCTGGCACGGAGTCACAAATAGCCAAAACTCGGGTTATCGAAATCCGAAAGCAGGCGAGCCCCGCCCCGACTAGCATGATTTGCCTCGGTCGGGCTGCGAACAATGACATTGTCCTCGCCAACCATACTGTCTCTAAGCTTCATACCTATTTTCTTGTTTCAGAGGATGAAACCTCTTACGAAATCGTCGATGCCAACTCCACCAATGGCACAATGGTGAATAACATACGGTTGGTTGCCTACCAAAATCATCCCCTGTTCAATGGCGACCAAATCAAGTTCGGCCCCTCCATCCAGATGGCGTACCTGACCCCACAGGGATTCTGCGACCTCCTGCGACATTTGCCCCGTTCGGGTATCTCCTAGAGTCTGAGGTAACACCCAATGTTTAAGGTTCTTCCGGAATCTGCTAGGATGAACGTCTATGAGCGTCGATTCTCTGCCTTGACGTTGCCAGGCCAGGGGGAGCTGAGGAACAAAGAGATTGAATTCGCTCTGCGCCAAGCGCTAGGCGTGCATTAAGTGGCGACCTTTTTGGAGCAGCTTGCCCTGGCCAGACCCGTGGTTATCTTTCCCATCCAAGCAAATTCTGAAAGAACCTTTTTATTTCAACCCTGGTGTAATCGCCAATTGGATTTTGGCCAGATGGCAAAATTTGACGATTTTCCAAAACAGAATAAGAGCGAGCTAACTAGATAACCATTTGATTTGCAATATTTTTATAGGTTTTAATCTTTTTGGCACTCCTTCTGCATCGCCAAATGTCAAAACAGGCAAAATGAATTAAGTGGACCTGGTATTTGGGTGCCAGGAGGCAATGTCGTGAAGAAAACCGGAAATGCAAGACGTGACGCAGCGGTGACAATTGCAGGATACCACATTCTGTGAAGGCTGTCTGTTATACTGGAAATGGGGATGAGAAGCAATGAAGAGTGAGAGCACGGAAACCAAATTGGTTGCAGAAAACATGACGCCGCAGGTCCTTCAACAAACGTTAGACCGCAAGACTATGGCAAGACAGAAGCGGGAGTACACCCGAGTGGAAGTCTCCGTGCCGATTTCTATACTGACCGGCGAAGGGGCCATAGACGGCAAAGCCAAAAACCTCAGTCTAGGTGGAGCATGCATCATACTCCGTGAGCTACCTAGCCTGAACGGAGTTCCTCTCAGTCTAGTGGTTGAACTGCCTGGTTGCAACTACGCAATATTGGCCACCGCAGAGGTGGTTCGAATGGAAATCTATGATGTCGACGGCCCCAGCATTAGTTACAGCCTGGGCGTTAAGTTCATTGATATATCAGAGGACGACCTCAGCTTCCTCGCTACAAAGGTCTTTCATTAGAACAGCCACCCACTCGTCAAAGGTCATCAACTGATTCACTCGCTCTGTCATTGTCCTTATTTGGCGACGTCTCAGAGCGCCACTGGGGAATTTCAACTCACATCTTTCGGGCAAGTTTGCCTGGTCAAGTCAACCTTATTGCTTGGGCAACACTTGGCTAACAAATGGTGTTGCCTAACGCCTTGATTCGCTGGTTCTCGGCTTGTTGCTATTTTTTTCCAATCTTGGTATAAGATTTCACGATCGTTCAGGTTTCGGACCTCGTGCTGATTCACGCAAGACCCCGAGTCTCATTCTGAACGCTTTGGTTCGATATAATCAACTGGGATCAAGAATCCGAAATCCAAGATCCGATCCGAGGCGCACTTGAACAGTGCGTCGCATGGTGTCCGACTCCCGACTTCCGGCTCGACTCCGTCCCGCAGGGGCCTACACCCCGGAGGGTATAACGCACAACTCGGAGAGAAGGACGCCCCTATCCGCGGTCACAGTAGGCCATTCGTGAAATGTGCGGGCTGAAATCAGCTCAAGGAGAAGACTATGCATGTGGGTCGCAAAATGACGACTGATTTGATTACGGTAACGTCCGATACTCCCTTGGTCAGTGCGCGTGATCTTCTGCGGGAGCGAAACATCAAACAGTTGCCCGTAGTTGATGATCAGGGCAACCTCGTGGGCATCTTGACTGATCGTGACATAAAGCAGGCTTGGGCCTCACCCGCTACCACCTTGAGCATTTACGAACTAACCTATGTGTTGCAGAAGCTCACCGTGGAAAGCGTGATGGTTAAGGACCTGATCACCATAACCCCTGACGCCACCATCGAGCGTGCCGCCAAAATCTTGCATGATCGCAAGATCGGCAGTCTTCCCGTTGTGGAGGATGACAAACTGGTAGGCATTATTACCAGCACCGATCTCATGGAAGTGCTCTTGGACGGTCTCGGCGTCAAAGAAGAGAGCGGGCGCTTGGAGGTTCTGGTAAGGGATCGAATTGGGGTCCTTGCCGGTGTCTGCAATATATTAAGAGAGGCAAATATCAGTATTGTGAGTATGGTGACCCTACCTCTTCATATGTATCCGGGCATCTTCGAATTGGTCATACGGGTCAATGCTCCTGATCGTGAAACGGCCGTTGAGCGCCTCAGCCAAGCAGGTTACAGGGTGATTACCGAGTACAAGAAGGACCTGGAGCCCTTCCTGCCCGCCGAATAAGGAATCTGCCCCATAGGGCATGGCCTTGTTGCAGTCCTGGAGACGTTTCGCAGTGCCTTCTACTTCAGGGGAACTTTGGAGTAGTGGAGTGATGGAGTAATGGAAAACCCATGAACCTAGAAACTCCACACTCCTTTATCTTTCATCTCAGTACTCCATCACGCCATAGGCAACGCTTTTTGGTAAAGCCGCGGAACTTTGACCACATCCATTGATCTACCCGTGCCCAATCGATGTCCAGTCCAGAAGTCATTTTGAGCGTGTTTCAGCGTTCACATTCTGATGCTCCGGCTGTTCACCATCGGTCCAGACCCGCGGCCGACCTATGAAGACATAGATGAGAGCGCCAATGGGTGGCAGAAGAGTCACCACAACGAACCAGATCACCTTGGTTTTCAGGCTGGGAAAACTCTTGTAGGCTATATCCCGAATTGCCCAGATGGTGGGTGCCATGGGCAGCAATACCAGGACGATCAGTATAAGAATTCTGATAACAACACCTGAGTCCATAACCGTCCTCGTTGAACTTAGGGGCTTCGCCCCCATTAAACTGCACCGCTTTCCCCGAGCAGGCTCCAATCCGCAGCAGCTGTTCGGCTACGGAAGTCGCTTCAAGACCGCGCTGAAATCCTGAGCACTCACAATCATCTCGTCACCGGAGATGCGGTACTTGGCATTGATCAGATAGCCCGGCTTGTTGATGATGAGGGTGTCGCCAACCACCCGATAGTTCTCGTCATCAGTTTGAACCTTGCCGTCCGGTCTGGTGGTCGTGGTGATCACGTGGCCATCCGGACGAAACTCAACCAGCTTGGAAGTATATTCAGCTCCGACCTCGGGCGGGTTCATGCTGGTCAGCTTCCATTTAGTGCCGCCAAGCGGCTGGGTGTCCTCCGTGTGAGCGTAATTCGTTGAGGCCGTTTGTTGGCTCATTTTCCTGGCCTCTTTTTTGTCCATCTCATTGCCGACGATGTAGCCGACGCCGGCACCCACACCCGCCCCAATCAGGGTGGCGGCGGTGTTACGGCCAATGGCCTGGCCAATCAGGGCGCCCGCGCCGCTGCCAGCCAGGGCGCCTGTCTGCCCTTTGGTGGCACAGCCGCTGAAGAGGATCGTCAGGATAGCGAGCCCGGCGAGGGCAAGGCTCATGGTCCGGTTTTTGGAAAGAACACAAGCACATTTCATTTCATCTTCCTCCTTATAAGGTTGTTCGGGTGATGTGTCTCCAATTGTATCGACCCTTTCTTGATTGGACACTTCTGACTATCTGGCGACCACACGGCCCTGACTAGTAAAGAATCCGGGCCCTGAGGACCCGGCTTTGATCTGCCCCCACAGGGACCTTCCGTGGTCTTTCCCCTTGGCATGAGTCAGCTGGAGTCATCACATTTC
>Ga0209536_100008829_pt1 | contig 15060 bp, 15 predicted proteins | sample DeeMarSeWOR28_12_FD_187461 | JGI IMG/M metagenome (GOLD analysis project Ga0209536, IMG submission 187461) | Marine sediment microbial communities from White Oak River estuary, North Carolina - WOR-2-8_12 (SPAdes) (version 2) | ecosystem: Environmental > Aquatic > Marine > Intertidal zone >...
AGTTGCCCAATTTCGATGCCGCGGCAGACGTCCGGCCAGGGCTGGATCCATTTTTGCACTTTCTCATACATCTTGATGGCACTGTTATAGTTTTCGCGTGTGATGTGCAGGTACGCCACCCCCGTTTGCAGGATGGCACGATACAGTTCCCGCACGGCCCCGCTTTCTTCCTTCCAGGCCTCTTCCAGCGCTTCGTGTGCCAGCCAATATTCCCCGGCGCTAAATAGTTCCATCCCTTTGACAGCGGCCGGGTGGATGGCTCCGGTACAATCAGAAGGTTTGACGGTTAGGGCGTGCATCGTCCGCGAGTATAACATGGGCGAAGTGACCAACACCCAGCCAAATACCCTTCTTGGGAAGGGTCGAAAGGATGGGGAACAGAATGGTAAAATGACGGCATGCTGCGCCGTCTGCTCGCTCAAAAGTGGGTGATCCTTGCCGCCTCCCTGGTTGCCATGGCGATGATGCTCCTGCTCGCAACCGGGTTACACGATGTGCAATTTGAACCTGGCCGCTCCCTGGGGGAGAGAGAAACCGAAAGCCTGGCAACCTCCGTGGAGACCGTAGTACGAGAAATCGCCGAAGTGCCATTTTGGAAGAATGCCCTGTTCTGGTTGCTGGTCATTTCATTGATCGCGCTGATCGCATCTTTGCTCTCGCCCGAAATGCGCAAGTGGCTGCTGCGTACGATCATCACTGTGGCCTCCACCGTGGCGATGATCTTCTACCTGGCCAGGGAGGGGACTTTGAGCCTCTTCAATCTCGCCGGGGGTGGAGCCGAAGCAGCAGCGCCGCAAGGGGATGAAATTGCCCCGATCGAACCTTTTACGCCACCGGAAATTCCAGCCTGGGTCACCTATCTCATCAGCATCGTTGTGATCCTGGCGCTTCTGTTCCTGACCTGGAGGCTGCTTCGCTGGTGGAGACGTTTCAGCCGCCCCCGGGGGCACTCGGACTCACTTGACGAACTGGGAGCCATCGCCCGCTCCTCGCTGGATGATCTGGAAGCTGGTCGCGATTGGGACGATGTGATCGTTGGCTGCTACTCCCGCATGAGCGAAACCGTCAGCCGCAAGCGTGGACTTTTCCGCACCCAGGCCATGACGCCCGCTGAATTCGCGCGACGCCTGGAACGAGCCGGGCTGCCTGGTGACCCGGTGCGACGGCTCACCCGTCTGTTTGAAGCCGTACGCTATGGCGGGCGCTCATCCAATCAAAACGAGATTAACGAAGCCGTCTCCTGTCTGACAGCTATCCTGCATTATTGTGGGGAAGCGGCATGACGCGCAGGCGCTGGCTTACGCTGGGGGCGGCGGTGGGTATCGCGCTCATCCTGGCTTTTCCCTTGCAGGAGGTGGTTCGCAAGACGGTTATCCTGCCGTTGGCCTATCTCTGGTGGGCGCTGGGCGTGCTGTATCACTCCTTCCCCCAGGTAGTGGTTTGGGTGGTGCTTGTTATTCTGATCGCATTTACTTTGCTGGGGAGTCTGACTTCCGATAGAAAACGCATCCTGCGCGAGGAGCCTAGGGTCAAACCACCCCTGGGACCGGTGGAAGGTCTGGCTCAAAATCTGGTCAAGATGCGCAGGGGTGTTTACTATAAATGGCAGGTCGCCAACCGACTTGGGAGGTTGGCACGCGATTTTCTCATCCTGCGCGGGGATCGATCCGATACGAAAGAACGAAGCCCACTGACCGGGCACGACTGGCATCCTGCCGAACCCATCGATACATATCTGGATACGGGCTTGCGAGGTTCCTTTGCAGATTTCCCTAATCCGCGCTGGTGGTTTACCCGCCCTGAACCCACGCCATTGGATATGGATGTGAGTGACGTTGTGGAATTTTTGGAAGGGAAGATAACGACGAATTAGAATTATTGGGGATGTCATTCTGAGTGACCGTAGGGAGCGAAGAATCCCCGCGCTTCGCGCGGGAGACCCTTCACTACGTTCAGGGTGACAATATATATTTCAACGGAGAAATAAGTGACCGATATCAAAGAAGTATCAAAACAAAGCAAACAAGTCATATCCGAAGTGGAGCGCGCCATTGTCGGCAAACGCGACCTGCTTGAAATGGTTATGGCTGCCGCGCTGGCTGGTGGACACGTGCTACTCGAAGATTACCCCGGCCTGGGCAAAACGCTGATCGCGCGCAGCTTTGCCACCGTGCTGGGGCTGGACTTCAAGCGCATCCAGTTCACGCCTGACCTGCTGCCTGGTGACATCACCGGCGGTTATGTCTACAATCGCACGGGAAACACGTTTGAATTACGCAAGGGACCGGTCTTTGCCAACATCATCCTGGCTGACGAGATCAACCGCGCCTCGCCCAAGACCCAGTCTGCATTGCTGGAAGCCATGCAGGAGGGACAGGTCACACTGGAGGGTGAGAGCATGCGCCTGCCAGAACCGTTCCTGGTGCTGGCCACTCAGAATCCCATCGAGTACGAAGGTACCTTCCCACTCCCGGAAGCCCAATTGGACCGCTTCATGATGAAATTGACGGTTGGCTATCCCAACGTGGATGAGGAAAAGGAGATCCTACATCGCCGCCATGAACGTCGGCAGGACGAGGTGAACCTCAGCAAAGTCACCGATGCCGGGCAACTGCTGGATATGCGTGCCGCAGTCGAAACTGTGCACGTGGATTCCGACCTGGAAGGCTATATCGCAAGCGTTGTGCATGCCACCCGCACCGACCGGCGTGTGGCTGTTGGTTCCAGTCCGCGCGGCTCGCTGGCCTTCCTCAAGATGGCGCGCGCGCATGCCGCCCTGGATGGCCGCGATTACATCATTCCTGACGATGTCAAACGCTTTGCCGAACCGGTGCTCAGCCATCGTATCATCTTACAGCCCGAATACTGGATGTCGCATCAGGTTACGGGTGAAGTTATCCGCGATGTGCTGGGAAAAGTCCCTGTGCCGGTAATTTCGTAGGGGCGAAGCATGCTTCGCCCCTACCGTGGGTAAAATGTCTCGCACCTTCCTCCTTATCCTCATCATCTACGCCCTCCTGCTGGCAGGCCTGGCCACGCTGCACGGCGAATTCGTCGGCCTGGCTTTGCCCTTCGTCGCCTATCTGCTGGTGGGTTTTTGGCGCGCGCCGGATGAGATCAAACTGGAGGTATATCGCACGCTCTCAACCGAACGCGCTGTCCCAGACGAAAATGTGGTTGTGACGGTGGATGTGACCAACCAGGGCGCAGACATTGAGGAACTGGTGCTCGAAGACATTTGTTCTCCCAAATTGACTGTTCGCAGCGGCTCGCCCCGGCACTTGCTCTCGCTAAAGAAAGGCGATTCCTATTCCTGGACGTATACCATCAACGGGCCGCGTGGAAGCTATCTCTTTGGAGGAATCAAGGTCCAGGCCATGGACTACTTCGGGGTACGACCGGGCAGGCAGCAGATCCATGCCCGAAGCGAGTTGTTCATCTTCCCGCCGTTGACTCGTCTGAAGTACATCAAAATCCGCACGCGGCGCACGCGTGTCTATTCCGGGACCATCCCTGCCAGGTTGGGCGGGCCGGGCGTAGAGTTCTTCGGTCTGCGCGAGTATCAGCCGGGCGACCCGCCGCGCTGGATCAACTGGCGGGCCAGCGCGCGGCACAGTGAAAGCCTGTATGCCAACGAGTTTCAGCAGGAACGCGTGGCGGATGTGGGCATCGTTCTGGACGGGCGCGAGAAGACCAACCAGTTCCCCGGTGAGCGTTCGCTGTTTGAGCATTCGGTGTTGGCTACGGCTTCGCTGGCAGACGCGTTTTTATCGCAGGGAAATCGCGTCAGTTTGCTGCATTACGGCCGTTACCTGGACTGGACATTGCCCGCTTATGGCAAGGTGCAGCGCGAGCGCATTTTGCATGCACTGGCGCATGCACAGACCGGGGGCAGTCCGGTTTTCTCGGGATTGGAACACATCCCGGTGCGGCTCTTCCCGGCGCATTCGCAGGTGGTGCTGGTCAGCCCGCTGGACGCTGGCGACATGGATGTCCTGATCCAGTTGCGCGCGCGCGGCTACCAGATCATGGTCATCAGCCCGGACCCGGTCAGTTTTGAGTTATCCTATTTGCCAGAGAATTCATCGGTTGCCTTGGCCGCGCGGGTGGTGCGTATGGAGCGAGATTTGTTGATCAAGAAATTACAGCACGCAGGTGTGCAAGTGTTGGATTGGAACGTAGCCCATCCCTTTGACCAGGTTATTAAACAGCGCCTGGGGCCGCCACCTGCTCTGTTGCGTGCCATCGGGGGTCGCATATGAGCTTCTTCGCCTTTGTGATCAGTGTCTTGATGGGGGTAGGTTCACTGGCCTTTGCTTATTCAGGGATTGGCCAGGAGCGCTTGGTGTACGGATTGCTGGCCCTTGGCGCCTTCTGGCTGTATGCTGGTTGGCGGCGCTGGGCCTGGGCTTCTTCTGGAATTATTTTGATTCTGGTCACCGCGGCGGGGTACGGCCTGTGGATCGAACTTTCGCCTGGCTGGATGATTGCTGGCGCGCTGGGCGCACTGCTGGCCTGGGACTTGAGCGAGTTCCTCCGCCGTTTAAAGGTCGCCCCTAAAACGGATGACTTGCGCGGCATGCAGCGGCGGCATCTGGCACGTTTGACGATCGTTGCCTTGACAGGTTTGCTGCTGGCCAGTATTTCTATGCTCGTGCGGCTGGAATTCACACTCGAATGGATGATGTTGTTGGCGGTGGTGGGGGTGCTGGGAATCACGCAGTTGGTGGCCTGGTTGCGGCGCGGGTGAAGATTAACATAAGGTGACTGTCATCTCCTCCCTGCGCTACGCTACGGGATGCTGCGCAAAAATGACAGTCACCTTATCAATCTTGTTTACGGCGCAACGATATCGCCGTAGGCCTCCGGGCGCCGGTCACGATAGAATTGCCAGGTATCGCGCACCTCGCGGATCAAGTCAAAGTCCAGGTCGCGTACGATGAGTTCCTCCTTATGGGCATCACCTACCTCGCCCACAAACTCGCCACGTGGCGTGCAGAAGTAGCTCTGTCCGTAGAAATCGTTGGTTCCCAGGTCCTCTTCGATACCTACCCGGTTGATGGTGCCTACAAAGTAGCCGTTGGCGATGGCGTGACTGGTCTGCTCGATGCGCCACAGATGCTGCGACAAACCGCGCGAAGTGGCCGAGGGGATGAATACAATCTCAGCACCGTGAAGCCCCAGCATGCGCGCACCCTCTGGAAAGTGGCGGTCATAACAAATATACACACCTACTACCCCAATCGCTGTCTCGAAGACAGGGTATCCCAGATTGCCAGGCCGGAAGTAGAATTTCTCCCAGAAACCGGGGAGATTTGGAATATGGGTTTTGCGATATTTGCCCAGGTAGGTTCCGTCGGCGTCGATGACAGCAGCGGTGTTGTAGTAGATCCCCACGCCATCCTCTTCGTACATAGGAACGATTAGAACCATCTTGGTCTCTTCGGCGAGCTTCTGCATGCGTTTTGTTATCGGCCCCTCCGGGATTGCCTCAGCCAGGTCATACCACTTGGCATCCTGTTTCTGGCAGAAGTATGGGCCATAGAAAAGTTCTTGAAAGCACATGATCTGTGCTCCTTGCTCGGCAGCTTGATGGGCATACTCTTCGTGCTTCTGGATCATAGATTCCTGATCGCCTGTATATGTTGCCTGTAGTAACGCGCCACGAACGATGCGAGTCATTGATTTGCTCCTTTTTCTTGAACTACAAATGTATCGGATTGCGTTTCAGGAATTGACCGGCTCCCACCTCGCCCACGAATTGGTTATCGCGAACGAGCATGTTTCCACGCTGAAGGACCATCGTTGGATACCCTTTGACCGTTATATCTTCGTAGGGGCTGTGGTCCACATTCATGTGTAAGTTTTCTTTGGTCAGGCGGTGCTCCTTGTTAGGATCCCAGATGACCAGGTCAGCGTCCGCACCGATGCTGATCGTGCCTTTGCGCGGTAGCAAGCCGAAGAGTCGCGCCGGACCCGTGGCAACAAGCTCCACGAAGCGGTTGACGGAGAAACGGCCTTCATTCACTCCGAAGTGATACAGCAGGGGCAGGCGTGTCTCGACCCCGGGCATGCCGTTGGGGATTTTGGAAAAGTCATTCTTCCCCATATCCTTCTGGCCGATGAAGTTGAACGGACAATGGTCAGTGCCGACCGTTTGGAGATCGCCGCCGGCGAGTCCCTGCCAGAGCGCTTCCGGGTTGCCCTCCGCCCGCAAGGGAGGTGACATGACAAATTTTGCGCCCTCGAAGTTTGGCTCTTCGTATTTGTCCATTGTGAACAGCAGGTATTGGGGGCAGGTTTCGCCGTAAACTTTGAAGCCCTTGGCTCGTCCGGCCTTGAGCGCTTCTAGCGCACCCGCGGCGGTCATGTGGACAACGTAAAGCGGCGCGCCGGTCATGCCTGCCATGACCACTGCCCGGTGGGTGGCTTCCGCTTCTGCCTCAGGCGGATGGCTGTATGCGTGCCAAACGGGATCTTTCTTGCCCTCAGCCACGTGCTTGTTGATCAGATAATTGAGCACGTCACCGTTCTCCGCATGGACGGAGATCAGCGCCCCAATCTCCTTAGCACGTAATAGCGAGCGGAACAGGGTTTCATCATCAACCATCAAGCTGCCCTTGTATGCCATGAAGATCTTAAAGCTGGGCACACCGAACTCGACTATATCGCCCATCTCGGCCATTCGTTCGTCATCCATAGCGCCGATCGCCACGTGCATTCCATAGTCGATGCAGACTTTATCTTTGGCTCTCTCAAACCAAATATCCAGCGCCTCGCGCAGCGTTTGACCGGTACCTTGAATGGCGAAATCGATAATGGTGGTAGTGCCTCCGCAAGCAGCCGCGAGGGTTCCGGTACGAAAATCGTCGGCAGAAACTGTGCCCATGAATGGCAATTCCATATGGGTGTGGGGATCGATACCTCCCGGCATTACCAGCATGCCAGTAGCATCAATGACCTCATCACCAGACAGGTCGCGCCCGATAAGGCTGATCGTTTCACCGTCCACCCCGATATCAGCTTGATAACTTTCGTTCGCAGTGACAATCGTACCGTTCTTGATGACCAGGTTCATAGTAGCCTCCTTTCCTCATAAAACGTTTTCTTACTATCTTTTTTGTGTCTCTAGCGCGGCACCATTTCGATACTCTCCAGTGGACAAACCATCGTGCACAATCCGCAGCCATCGCAAAGCTCACCGTCGATGGTGACAACCTCCCCTTTAATGCCAGTGATGGCCTGGAATCCGCCATCATCACAAGCAGTGATACACAGCAGACAGCCATTGCAATCACCGTTGACATTTGCCCGAACGCGCGATGCCAGTGGCATTTTGGGAAACCCAACAATACTTGGCAGAGCTACTCCGATAAGCGCTTCCAGGCTGTCGAAACCTTTTTCGTCCAGATAATCGCTCAGGCCCTGGGTCAAGTTTTCAATCATCCCAAAACCCTTCCACATAACGGCAGTGCCCAGTTGCAACGTGCCGGCGCCTATGGCCATGAACTCCACTGCATCACTCCAGGTGCTTATGCCTCCCACACCGGAAACAGGCAACCCAGTGGCCTTGGCGATTTCCGAGATACATCGCAAAGCAATGGGTTTGATCGCAGGCCCAGAGAAGCCGCCATACGCCGAAAAGCCACCCACGTTGGGTAATGGATTCAGGGTATCCAGATCTACGCCGATCAGGCCAGACACGGTGTTGATCGCACATAAACCATCAGCCCCATTTTCTTTGGCCACCTGAGCCACATAAGCGATGTCTGTCACATTGGGAGTCAATTTGACCATCACAGGGATCTTTGCGACTTCTTTCACCCATGCGACCACCTTGCCTACTAGCTCTGCATTCTGACCGATGAAAGCCCCCATCCCTTTGTTGGGCATCCCGTGTGGACACGAAACATTGAGTTCAAGCGCATCAACCCCGGTCTCTTGAACAACCTCGGTCAGACGCTGCCAGTTTTTCTTTTCCGGTGCATCCATAATGCTGGCCCATAGAGGCCGTTCTGGGTAGGCAACTTTGACATCCGCGAGTTCATTCTGCCACTCGGCGAGGGACAGTTGGGAGATCAGTTCGATGTTTTCCAAACCAACCAGGTGCTTACCTTGACGCAATGGATGCAGACGCGGTTGGAGGTCCTGGCCAGGCTCAAGACCGATGGTTTTGGTCACTGCGCCTCCCCAGCCGGCAGCGAATGCGCGTTTGATCATCTCGGCTGTACGAGCAGGCGGCGCCGAAGCAAGCATAAACGGGTTAGGGAAATGCATCCCAACAAAGTCAACGCTCAGATCTGTCATATTTTCCTCCTTGGGCGCGGGATCATTGAGCTCGATTATGTAGTTGGTTTGTATTTTGCAGGGTAATGTTGTGGCGGAATGGAGTGCGATAGAGGCAAACCTATATCTATTATTGCACATTTTTTAGGAAAATGAACATTATGTTTTACAGACTTGTGGTTTTCATTTTACGCCCGTGGTGCAACACCGTTACACATATATGAATTGTTTTTAAGGGCAGAATATTCGTATCCATTAGGTTTGATATGTGGTAGGTGATTAGCATGTATAATTTATCCAATAGCGAGTGCACTAGAAAAGGAGACATCATGGACCGCTCGATCTTCGATATTCAAGCAGAGTTTTGCAAGGCAATGGGGAATGCCACACGGTTGGAAATTATGCATATCCTTCGTGAGCGCCCCATGACCGTCACCGAGCTTGTCGAGCAAACAGGGTGTACGCAGTCTGCAGTTTCCCGGCACCTGGCTGTGCTTCGTTCGGTTAGCGTTGTTACGGCTGAACGACGTGGAAATGAAAAGGCTTATCAACTCACAAATGAAAAAATCAATGAAGTGTGCGATTTGGTACGGACAGTTTTGGTAGAACAAACAGAGAAGCAGAGTGTTACCTTGAGCGACTTGTAAGGTTTGCTTGAAGCTCATCCCTTGAGGATAATTGTCCCCGCCATCTTTGGCGGGGACAGCGCATTAACAGGTATAATCGCCCGCATGCACGAACTCCCCGTCACCCAGTCCATCTTGGAAATTGCTCTCAAACATGCTGAAAAGGCCGAGGCCAAACGTATCACCGACCTGCATATTGTCATGGGAGAGCTGTCCAAGATAATAGATGAGTCTATTCAATTCTATTGGGATATGATCGCTAAAGACACTATTGCAGAAGGCGCAACGCTACATTTTCGTTATATTCCCGCCAAGTTCCAGTGCATGGCCTGTTTTGAGAAATATCATCCTTCTGATACTGACGAATTTGAATGTCCCAATTGCGGCGCGGTGGGCGTCAAGATTGTGGCTGGCGAGGAGTTCTCCCTCGAAGCGATTGATGTGGAATGAGATTAACCGCGGAGCACACGGAGACCGCAGAGAATTTTAAAAACTCAGCGATCTCTGCGCTCTCAGCGGTTAGATTTTTCAGGACGAATTACGAGTAAAATTAGAGGTACTATGACCCAAAGAATCCCCGTAGTCGAACGCATTCTCTCCGCCAACGACAAGCTGGCGCAAGAAAACCAATCCCAATTGGATGCCGCCAAAGTCTTCGGCATCAACCTGATGGCCTCGCCCGGCGCGGGGAAGACATCCCTGATCGAGCAAACCCTGCCGCGCCTGGCCGAAAAACTGCGCGTGGCCGTTGTGGATGGCGACATCGCCACCTCCATCGACGCCGACCGCGCCGCCGCCGCAGGCGCTGCCGTGGCTGTGCAGGTCAACACCGGCGGTGAGTGCCACCTGGATGCGGTCATGCTGCAGCAGGCGCTTGGCCAGATAAAACTCGACGAAGTGGACATGCTGTTGGTTGAGAATGTTGGCAACCTGGTCTGCCCGGCTGATTTTCGTCTCGGCACGCACAAGTCCGTGCTGATCGCCTCAATTCCCGAAGGCGATGACAAGCCTTACAAATATCCTGGCATGTATCGCGGCGTGGACGCCCTGGTCATCAACAAGATCGACCTGCTCCCCTACATCGACTTCAAAATGGATTATTTTCAAAAGGGCGTTGAGGCCCTCAATCCCGGACTGGTCACCTTCCCTGTTTCCTGCCGCACCGGCGAAGGTCTGGATGCCTGGATCGACTGGTTGTTGAGCGGAGCGCGGACTTAGTCCGCACACCCTTATGGGTGAACTTCACGGTGTTCGTATCCATATCACGGGGGTTGTGCAGGGAGTTGGTTTCCGTCCGTTTGTGTACGGCCTTGCAAAAAAACTTGAACTGAACGGCTGGGTGCGCAACACTTCTGCCGGGGTAGATATCGAAGTGGATGGCGAACAGGATATACTGGACGCCTTCGTTAAATCGTTACGAGACGAAGCCCCGCCGCTCTCCCGCATAGATGAATTGACCGCATCTTTCCAGGCTCCAAACGGCTTCCGTTCTTTCGACATTGTCCACTCCGAAGCTGTGGAAGGCGCCTTCCAGCCTATCTCGCCCGACGTCAGTATTTGTCCCGATTGCCTGCATGAACTCTACGACCCGTCTGATCGCCGCTATCGCTACCCCTTCATCAACTGTACCAACTGCGGACCGCGCTTCACCATCATCAAAGACATCCCCTATGATCGCCCGAAAACGACCATGGCGCCTTTTGCCATGTGTCCCGATTGTGAAAAAGAATACACCGACCCGCTGGACCGACGTTTCCATGCCCAGCCGGTGGCCTGTCCCGTTTGCGGGCCGAAAATATGGATTGAATATGTAGGGGCACAGCATGCTGTGCCCAATTTGGAAGAAGATTATGCCGTTCAGAAAACGCGCGAGATGTTAATGGATGGCCAAATTCTAGCAATCAAAGGTCTCGGCGGTTTTCACCTGGCCTGTGACGCCACGAACTCCGCTGCTGTGACCGAACTCCGGGACCGCAAATTGCGCGTGGACAAGCCCTTTGCACTTATGATGCTGGATGTGGAGACAGTCGAGAAACATTGTCATGTGGATGAAGCCGAACGTGAGTTGTTGGAGTCTAGTGCGCGCCCGATTGTTCTTCTCAACCGCAAACCGGATTCACCCATCGCCAAAGAATGCGCCCCCGGTCAAGACACTTTGGGCGTCATGCTGCCTTATACCCCTTTGCATTATCTTTTACTTGAAAAGAGTGAAGAATTCCCAGATGCCCTGGTGATGACTAGTGGGAATCTCTCAGAAGAACCCATCGCCACTGACAACGAAGAAGCCCGCGAACGATTGGCTTCCCTGGCCGATGCTTTCCTGATGCACAACCGTGATATTCATGTCCGCTGTGATGACTCGGTAGTGCGCATCATGAAGAATGGACCGTTGACCGTTGGCCATAAAACACCGTCCACCATCCACCGTCCACCGTGGGTTTATCCCATCCGACGCAGCCGTGGCTACTCCCCCTTCCCCGTCAAGCTTCCCTTCGAAGCCCCGCCGCTGCTCGCCGTTGGCCCAGAACTCAAGAACACCTTTTGCATCACCAATAAAAATTACGCTTTCTTGAGCCACCACATTGGTGACATGGAAAACTACGAAACCCTGCAATCCTTTGAGCAGGGCATCGAACACTTCGAGAAATTATTCCGCGTCCAACCCGAAGCCATTGCCTACGATCTCCACCCCAATTACCTCGCAACACGCTACGCACTCCAACGCGCCGAGCAAGATGATCTACCCACAACTGGCATTCAGCATCATCATGCCCACATCGCAGCTTGCATGGCCGAGCACGGATTAGATGGCTCGCAGCCCGTCATCGGTTTAGCTTTCGATGGCACAGGCTATGGCGAAGATGGCGAGATCTGGGGTGGGGAAGTGCTGGTCGCGGATTACAAATCATATGAGCGCGCCTTTCATCTGGAATATTTTCCACTTCCTGGTGGGGATGCGGCTATCAAGAAACCGGCCCGCACGGCATTGGCTTTGCTCTGGTCGCTAGGATTGGATTGGGACGATTCCCTGGCTCCGGTCGCTGAATTCTGTGCTGAAGACCGAACCACACTACGAACACAGTTGGAGAAGAAAATTAACACCCCAATGACCTCCAGCATGGGACGTCTGTTCGATGCGGCGGCGGCGCTTGCAGAGGTGCGGCAGTCGGTCAACTATGAGGCACAGGCGGCGATTGAGTACGAGGTTTTGGCGGATCCGGATGAATATGGGATGTATCCGTTTAAATGGGAGCAGGATGAGGCTTGTCCTGAGCGTAGCCGAAGGATCCAAATCCGAAGCGCAGTTGATGCTTTGATTGCTGACGTATTGGCTAGCGTCCCCGCTCCAGTCATCTCGGCTAAATTCCATAATGGTCTGGCGCAGTTAGCGCTGGAAATTTGTCAAAACCTTCGCGTAGTCAATAACATAAACGAGGTCGCACTCTCCGGCGGAGTGTGGCAAAATATCACCTTATTACGACGAACTTTGTCACTTTTACAAGATGATGGTTTTGTTGTATACATACATCATCAGGTGCCGACTAACGACGGCGGTCTGTCGCTTGGGCAGGCTGCCATCGCGGCAAGTCGGTTGCGAGACTCTAAGGGTCTTCGCGAAGCATCCCTTGAGCGAAACAAAGGAAACAAAGACCTTTAGGGTCTTTTAGGAGGAGCTATGTGTTTAGGTGTACCGGGTAAGATCGTTGAGATTGAAGAGAATGAGGGTTTGAAAATGGCCAAGGTGGATTTTGGCGGGATTTTCCGCGAAGCCTGCTTGGATTATGTTCCCGAAGCGAAAGTTGGGGATTATTGTGTCATCCATGTTGGCTTTGCGATCAGCCTGTTGAGCGAGAAAGAAGCCAGGGAAACACTCGACCTGTTGAAGCAGATCACCGATCTAGAGGAAGAACTCGGCCCTGAACCCGGGGCTGCACCGGCATGAAGTACGTCACTGAGTATCGGGATGCCGCGTTGGTGAAGGCCGTGATCGAAGAGATACGCCGCACTGTGACGCGCCCGTGGACGATCATGGAAATCTGTGGGGGACAGACGCACGCGATTGTCCGCCATGGCATTGATCAGTTGCTGCCCGAAGAAATAGAACTGGTACATGGGCCGGGTTGCCCGGTGTGTGTTACTCCCCTTGAATTAATAGATAAAGCTCTGGAGATCGCCTCCCGACCAGATGTGATATTCTGTTCGTATGGCGATATGCTTCGCGTGCCCGGCTCCAGCCGCGATCTTTTCTCAGTCAAGGCGCAGGGCGGGGATGTGCGCGTGGTCTATTCGCCGCTGGATGCCATAAAATTTGCCAAGCAAAACCCCGATAAGCAGGTGGTCTTTTTCGCGATTGGTTTCGAGACAACTGCTCCGCCCAACGTGATGAGCGCCATGCAAGCGAAGAAGCTCGGTCTGGAAAACTACTCCATTTTGGTTTCGCATGTGCGTGTACCGCCTGCGGTTTCGGCCATCCTGGGATCGCCCACAAATCGTGTGCAGGGCTTTTTGCTGGCCGGTCATGTTTGCGCGGTGATGGGCTATCATGAGTATCCGCCACTGGTGGAACAATTCAATACTCCGATGGTGGTCACCGGATTTGAGCCGCTCGACATTGTACAGGGCATTCTCGAAACTGTCCGCCTGTTGGAAGCTGGAAAGGTTGAAGTATTCAACGCTTATCAGCGAGCAGTCACATTGGAGGGCAACATCCCGGCCCAAAAGATGATCGATACCGTATTCATGCCGGTTGACCGCAAGTGGCGTGGCATTGGCAATATCCCGATGAGCGGTTGGGATTTGCGGCCAGAGTTCGATGCCTTCAACGCAGAAAAACGATTCCAGGTTGAAACCATCACGGCCGATGAGTCTCCGTTATGTATCGCCGGTCAAATATTGCAGGGCCTGAAAAAGCCGCACGATTGTTCCGCATTCGGCAAAGAGTGCAAGCCCGAGCATCCGCTTGGCGCGACCATGGTCTCGTCTGAAGGTGCCTGCGCTGCCTATTATCGTTACGGGCGTGTAAAATAGGAGAATGACTATAAACTATAACCGCACTCTCATCATCGCCGTAGGACTGATCTCGTTCTGCGGCATTTTGCTTCTTGTAAGTGCTTTATGGGTGGGGACGCGCCTGACGGCGCCCGCATCCGAACCGACAATCGATCTGTTTGCCACGCTGTCGGCATCTACACCGCTGTCGGCATTTTCTCCCGCACCCATCACGCCGACATCAACGTCCGCTTTCGATTTCTCAGATCCTCCCGCGCAGTTGACCAGCACTCCTAATATCGTAACGGATGTGCCCACAGTGTCTGCTGGTGAAGGGCCAACCGGCCATATCGTGTTTACCTGTCAGATCTACAAGTACCAGTCATCCGACCAGGTCTGCATCATGAACGCCGATGGCACTGGCTATCGCCGCCTGACAACTGATGACAGCATTCGTCATTTTTATCCCTCGCTCTCACCCGATGGGCGCCGCGTGCTGTATTCCGCTTTTCGTCAGGAGAATGCTTACGAGATCTACTCTTATGACCTCGAAGATGGCAGCGTGGATCGTTTGACGAATCGCATCGGTGTTTTGACCGCGCCTGAGTATTCACCGGATGGCGAGATGATCACCTTCACGCGCTGGGCGCCGAATTCCGGTAGATACCAGATCATGCTCATGGAACACAACGGAAACAATCCCAACAACATTCCTCGTGTCGAAGGGTGGGATCCGACCTGGTCGCCGGATGGCAAACGGATCTTGTTTGCATCAGACAGAAACGGACCGGTGCAATTGTTTGTGGTCAGGGCCGATGGAAAAAACTTGAGCCAGGTCAGCAACCTGCCCGCCATCCGTGGTCGCAGCGATTGGTCGGTGCTGGGGCAAATTGTGACGTATTCCGGCGAGCCCTGGCATCGTGAACTCTATATCATGAACGCAGACGGATCCGATTCACATCAGCTAACCCCAACTGGCGGCAACAGCCAGGGGCCGAGTTTTTCCCCAGATGGCAAATGGGTGGCCTTTACCGCATATTTTGACAAATACGATGACATCCACGGCTGCGAGATTTACATCATCCGGGCAGATGGCACTGACCTGCGTCGTTTGACGAATAACAATTACTGTGATTACCAACCCCGCTGGGGGCCGTGA
>Ga0209536_100008830_pt1 | contig 15057 bp, 14 predicted proteins | sample DeeMarSeWOR28_12_FD_187461 | JGI IMG/M metagenome (GOLD analysis project Ga0209536, IMG submission 187461) | Marine sediment microbial communities from White Oak River estuary, North Carolina - WOR-2-8_12 (SPAdes) (version 2) | ecosystem: Environmental > Aquatic > Marine > Intertidal zone >...
GGAGCAGGTGTTGGGGCTGGGGTCGGGGCAGGTGCTGGAGCCGGGGCTGGGGCTGGAGCAGGTGCTGGAGCCGGGGCCGGTGCTGCACAAGCAGATACAATTAACAAGCTTGATAACATAACGACCAGAATAAAAGTGAGAAAAATTCCCTTTTTCATTACTTACTCCTGCATATGTTTTTAAATCAGTTTTTTATTATCCCCTTTTAAATATAAACCACCTCCCTGTATAAGTTACTTTATAAAACTGATTAATTGGTTAATTTTAAATACATTCTCACTGTATTACTTTCCAATGATATTGCTTATACGATATCGTATACGTAACTAACTAACATTATACACCGCTTGTCAATATGTTTTTATTTGAAATTATATAGGGCAAAACACTGCGGAATTTGGAGTTCGAGTATCGCAAATGATTACGGGGGCGACGATTAATCAGTTAACTGTGACAACTTGACTATGCCGGGAAAGGTAACTCCTTAGTCGCTAGGAGGCTCAGCGCCCTATCTCTTAGTTTCTTTAAGTAAGACTTTAGTTGCGCGCGGTCCTCTTTTGTCAGAGAAGAGATTATTTCATTAACTGATTCTCTTTTCAGGGAATCGTCTAAGGCTTTTAAGCCTTTTGGCGTTAGTTTATATGATACTCGCTTTTTGTTATCACGATTTCTAATACCTTTTATCAAGTTTTCCTTTTCCATCCTAAGGAGCAACTCGTAAGTGGTATGTGTCTCCCTGAATAAATACCTGGCAATTACTGCAGCGGTAGCATTATCACCAATAGTCTGTATGATGAACAAGACGGCGCTTTGTCTCGGGGAAATATTATATTTAGCCAATTCCCTCTGTCGGGCTTTATATAATGCATCTCTTGCCTGCGCCAACAGTACCCATAAATCATAAGCTTCATCAGTGTTAATATTCGTCATGGCACCATCACTTTCTTTTAATAGTGATTCAGCAATGAACAAGTGCTGAAAAAGTTAACGCGCTACAGGTTGGTACAATAATTTTACCAAAAAACCGTCATTCGCTGCATTTAACAGCCTAGTAGAATTAAAAGCAGGAGTTCATGCTTTTGACCTTTGTAGATAACGTCAATACTTGGCGTGAGGCTATAGGCTATAATTTGGACCTTATATTGTGTTATTAGAATATAAACAGCATAAGTATTGAAAATTACGCGGGTCTCTAAATTATAACTAAGGTTCCTTTTTACGATAAAAGTATAAAATAGAGACTACAAAATGAGCTAGTAACTGCAGTGAATTTTGTGATGAAATGAACGCACTAATTAATATGGTTAGAAAGGAAAAATAATAATGTGGAACATACTGGCTGGAATTTTTCTTGTACTGCACGGACTTGTGCACCTGCTTTGCTTCGGACACGGAATGAGGTTCTTTACGCTCAAAGAAGGCCTGAACTGGCCCGACGGTTCATGGCTGTTCGTGAATCTCTTCGGGAATGAGGCGACCAGAATGATTGCCGCCATTGCCTGCGTAATAGCCGCGGTCGGCTTCGTGACTGGCGCTGTGGGGCTGTTCGCTTCGCAGAGCTGGTGGAATTCAGTAATTATCGCCTCGGCAGCGTTTTCCACGCTGATTTTCGTTCTGTTCTGGGATGGGCTGGCGGCGGCGCTGGCTGACAAAGGGTTTTTCGCTATACTGATAAACGCCGCAATTATGGTATCCGTGCTCGTTTTGAAGTGGCCCCATGTTGGATGGTGAGTTCCAGAGGGTAGAGATATGTAATGTTCATTTTTTACGTCAAGGTTCCACACCTATAGCTTAAGTGTGAAATTTAGCGGACCTTTTCAGATGGTGGTTTAAGCACAAGCCTTGCATAGTGCTATGAGTAATCGAGCGTTTTCTATTCGACAATGTGTTTATGCCTGATGAAAACTCTATGCTCCTATCTCGGGCTTCCAAAGTTTTCCAAATAACCTAGCCTCAGTAAACCCGACATCATAAATACACCAAGAGTGCCATGCGCCATTTGGCAATACATCAGGTTCGGCGATTGTGAATTTTACCACTCTAAATTTACGGGGCTTCTTAAATGAGAAATCTATCGGGCCCTCTTTTACGCCGAGGTCTTCGAAGCTATTAATGGAATTAGCCTGCGCAATTTCGAGGCGGTATTTTCTGGGGTAGCGGCCCTCATAACATACTAGCTTTAGTCTGCTGATAACCCTATCTTTTTGTATATCTACTTGATAGTAGTCGCCCTTTTCCATATTCCTCATTTGGCACCATCTCTGTCCAGGATAATGGAGCGGCAAATTGGCGTTTAACTATGGTGAGACTTTATTAGGGTCACCTTCTTTCCAGGGGCGACATATAGCATCCCAATTACTTCTATTTGGCCAAACTGGTCGCCTCCAAACCGCACGGACGCAGCCATCACACCCCAGAGACTGAAAGTACGAAAATCACAGCCAGAGCGAGTACAATCAACACTCTCTTAGATGCTTTAATCAATTGATTCATCTCCTTTCATTATTCGTATATATATGTTTAACTCGAACAGAAGGAATTTGTTACAGCAATAACAGAAAATAAGATGAACTAACGGTGAAGACGGCTTATATTATTTGCCCTGCTTCCCATCGGAACTGCCAGGATATCACCACTCATCTGGATGCCACCTGGGTGTTCCCAGTAACTGTACGGTATGTTTTTAATCACCCTGTCCGTAGGGGGGGGTATTCCTGGTCTCTTCATCTTTAAGCAGGCGGTTGGAACGCAGGCGTTCACCATCCGTATCACGCGTCCCCATCTCCACCACCATCAAGCTACCGTAGTAATCAGGATCATTCTTATTCCCGCTACGCGTTACGTAGAAAATGGGTTTACCGGTCTGTGGGGAGCGAGCGATATCCTGTATATGTTCATCGCTTGGAGGAGGCCATGTATTAGGAGCATATTCGCCTATGAAAGGGTCACCCATATGAAAGCCAAGCTATTCGCTGTGGTGTGTAAGAGCGTCGAATGTCGCTAAAACGTCAACAACAGCAGTGTTGTTTTCGCTGATCACTATCGTCTGAGCCGAATATGTTGTTGAAGCAATCTCAGTAGAAGTATAAGCTGCCTGGACATTGGTGGGAAATGTAAGTAACACCAAGAGAACAATATGCATCCAAACGCATCTTTTGAGTAAATTTCGCATTTTTATCTCACTTAATTTATTTGTATCTCGATAATAATAGATAATTGTAATAAACAATAGTATGTAGAAGGTAGTTATTGGGTTATATTTTGGTAGGAATCACCCATGAGCGATATGGTAGATTACAAAAAAGGGACCTTTTTAGAAGCTCACAATACGACGTTCTAACTTAGCTTTAATGATTAGTGGAGATGCCTTTTTTTATTACTTAATAAATAGGGACTTTCCTAACTTTTTTAACAAACTAATTCCTGCATTCTAAACCTTAAGTCATTTATAATAGATACTAATCAATCTTGAGATTAAGACCTCCAATTTTACAAAATGGGCTTTTGTTACATAGCCATACGCTTCATCTAATTATAATGTAGCGGTGAACTAGAAGGTACAATCAAGAGCTGAGGTCATATTCTTTGGGTTACCTCAGGAGCTTTTCATTCAAGATGTATTAGTCTGCATTTCAGCACGGAGCTTGAATGGTAGCAGAGTAACATTGCCACCTTCACTTGTAGAATTGCTAAAGGTGTATCGAGCTGATCAAGAGTTACTAAGGATTCAGCTAGGTGTTAGCTTGAATACTGATGATTTCGTATTCATCAGGCCAGATGGTAATCCAATTAATCCCAACGCGGTAACGCTGGCATTCCGGCGAATTATCAAGAGAGCCGGTCTGAGGGACATCAGAATATACGATTTAAGGCATACCCATGCTACTTTGATTGGTATGATACCAGTGAATCAGAGAGTTTGCTCCATTTCCAAAGACATACTTATGCCGACTATCTCAATGATTTTACCAAACGGCTTTCACAGCAGCATGATAAGCTGTTCGTACCTGTCATGAGACATTTTATCGGCCCGGTACTCGGTAAAGCTATTTCTCGGTTGATGTGATTATATTTTACTGTAATATCTAAAGAGTATCCGAAATTCCTACGGACTCATAAAAGGGTAAACATCCCGATGTTTATGCAGCGATAACAAAGAAGTATTTTGTTAACTCAATTGCACAAAAGTCTGAATTGTGTAGTTCGAGTTAATATCTTCCCTTTTTAAGTCTCCCAGCTACGTTTCTTACTTGACGTGGGGCTGCTAACCACACAGCAATGCAACCCACAATAAACAAACTTGCTGAAATAATGAAAGCTACTGTATAACTTCCACTTATCTCAAACAGTGCTCCCCCAAGCCACGGCCCAATCGCACCACCTACTGAAAAGCTGAACCAAATAAATCCAATTGCGCCTCCAGCGTTTTTACCTTGGAACAAGTCTGTAACTGAGGCGGCAAGAACAGGGATACTCAAGCCGATACCTAACCCAAAACATATTGAATAGGCATAAAGCATCCATGGTTGAGAAATGTCTTTTATTAGCATAATGATTAAAATTCCAGCAACACCCAGAACAGTACTAATGGTGAAGGTAAACTCTCTGCCAATCCGGTCTGAGATGATACCTCCTATAGCACCAACGGACATCATTACACCAATGAGAGTGAGAACTGATGAGGCATAGAGTTTATTATAACCAACATCTTCCGCAAAGGCGATATGATGAGCAAATAGCATGTGCTCCGCAATTCCCCATACCGAAAACGCACAAAGGCATAAAAGCCAAAATGGGTAGGTCTTCATCGCTTTAGCTAATGTCCAATCAGTAACAATCCACGCCTTATCTAAAACATCAGTTACAGGCATTTGACCTATTTGGGATGAAGGCTTTTCATTCGCACTGCTATCTGGGTGCATCCCTTTCTCCGGGTAATGATATCGTATAAAGAGGAGAATACAAGGAAGCAGAAACCCTATAACAACAGCCGACTCCGCAAGAAAAGTCCCTCGTAATCCTAATTGTTCAATCATTACTGCAATTAAAGGATAAATGACGTGCTGGCCGCCTGCACCGAAGAAGAAAACACTTAGAGCGAGACCTCGTTTATCCACGAACCAATTAGTTATCACCCTGATAAAGGGTACCGTACCCATCAAACCCAGTCCGAAACCGCCCAAAAGCCCAAAAGAAACATAAAAATGCCAGAGAACATTTCCAAAACCCGAAACAGCCACTCCTGATGCCAGCAAAACGGCACCGATACTCATCGTTTTTCTAGGACCTATCCTATCGACCAAGATGCCCGCAATTGGGGCCGCAATCCCATAAGTCAATATGTGAAAAGATAAAATAGCTGCCGTGGCATCTCTCGGCCAATGAAATTGCTCCAGAAGAGAAGTGAATATGACGGAGAAAGAATAACGAATGCCGTAAGCTAAGGACATAGTCAATATGCCGATAGTTACAACAACCCAACCGTAATAGAATCTGGAAGGCTTAGACAATCGCTAATCCTCCAAAGGAATTTAGTCAGTCTAAAATCTATGTGTAAACGAGTCTAAACTAACTTTGCTATGCTAGTCAAACTCAATAGGAAATTAGAATATTAATAGGGTTTCCGTTGTCCATTACCTAATTAATCAGCCAAGATAAGATCCGAGATAAATGTAACAAAAGCCCAGAATGTCTAATCATAAAAGATACGGTCTACGTTTAGCATTATTATTAATCCATATATGAGCCCCCGTTTACGTTCACCGTTTCACCAGTTATGTTGCGTGAAACATCGGAACTTAAAAAAAGCACCATATTGGCAATATCCAATGGCTCCACAGGCCTACCAAGCGGGGTCACCTCCTTAACTGTTTGGGAGAAGAGCTCTTCCTTGGGTATACCAGTCCTCTTTGACCTGGCCTCAAGAATCACTTCCCACTGATACGTTCGAATAATTCCGGGGCATATGGCGTTCACATTGATATTATGGATAGCAAGAGCTTTAGCCAGCGATTGTGTAAGCCCAACAACGGCAAATTTTGAGGCTGAATAGTGGGCATTCGTGGGAGCGCCCTGTTTCCCGGCCCGGGAAGAGATATTGATGAGTTTACCATATCCCTGGCTAATCATATAAGGGACTGCCGCTTTTGCCATCAGATAAGTGCCCTTGGCGTTAATATCCATAATCCGATCCCACTCCGCCTCCTCTAAATCAACGAAATCAAAATCCCCGACTACACCGGCGGCATTCACCAGAATATCTATCTTGCCGAACTCTGCCAAGGCGGTAGCTATCAGATTATCGGCATCCGCCTTACGGCTTACATCAGCCTTAACTGCGATGACCTTCACCTCAGCGTTTGTCAGCTTGGCAGCCATTGCTTTCGCCTCATCAATCAGCACATCGCCAATGACGACATTGGCTTTTTCCCGAACAAAACCCTGAACGAAGCTCTCGCCCAACCCTCTGGCTCCACCAGTAACTATGGCCAGTTTATTTCTGAGATTTAGCTCCATTATGCTCTCCTATCATAGCATTCATCTTCTCAATATCATTAAACAACGGGGGTTGATTGTCAATTTCCGGGAAAACCGGCTATAGCTGAATCAAGATTTTCGTTTGTGTTATACTCCTACAGAATAACTCGCTCTAATTAAATAGGATGATAGAAAAAGGAGTAAACCTTATGGAGAAGCTGGATTTTGCCGGAATCTCTCGCGTCTGGCAGCCTTTTCGCAAAGATATGAGGAAATACAGGGATGTGCTTAATTTCCACGAAGACTACTCGGAGCTCCTGATAAATACGGAAATACTGTCCTATCTGATAAGAAGCCTCTCTATATATGAGATGACCTGCGCCGCCTTGGGACACCCCGGTGGCAGTTTCTCTGAAGCGGAAATACTAGCCTCGCTCTTCAATTACGCTCTGAGGTTCGATCCCGAAAACCCGAGCTGGAACATGCGCGACATCTTTTACCTATCCAAGTGTCACGCCTGTCCTGGGCTCTATGCCGCGCTTTCCCTTTTTGGTTACTTCCCAGTATCTGATTTGAAGTGGTACGGTTCATGGGGCTCCCACCTTGAATCACACCCTGACTGCCTAAGAACGCCAGGCATCGAGATTAGTGGCGGTTCTCTCGGGCAAATCACCGGTGTTGCCGTTGGGAGAGGTCTGGCAATCCGTCGAAGAGGCCCGGACCATTCGGACCGGCTAGTGTACGTTCTCATCGGCGATGGTGAGTGCAATGAGGGTTCAGTCTGGGAAGCCTTTATGGCAGCTGGCCATTACCAGCTGGATAATGTGGTATTTCTTATTGACTACAATAAAGTAGAAGCTAAAGGATTCCTGCATCAGGATCTGAGTATAGAGCCACTGGCTGATAAGCTGGCCGCGTTTAACCTAAATACTTATATTGTTCAGAATGGCCACGACGTCTCCGAAATCATTAACCTATTCACTCATATCAGGGTGCAACGCTGCGGCAAACCTCCCGCAGTTATTTTTAACACGGTGAAGGGGAACAAGGTACGTATGTGTCAGTACAATCCAAACTGGCATACTTCAGCACCACGTCACATTGAGATGGCTAGGGAATGGCTGGAGGAGCTCTGGGAGGCGGACGGGAAACGTCTGGGAGTGCCGCATGAGTTCTGTCAGTCTTTGGGCAATATGATAGAGATAGTGCCACCACAGCAAGAGAATCCAGACGAGATATCAGAGAAGCAAGCATGACCGGAGGCATAAAATGGCACAGTTTGAGATACCGGATCGGAATATAACAAAAGAGATGAGATATCAGATGGGTTATGCCCTCTCCGATCTTGCTTATGAACACCCTGAGATAGTTGCGCTGGATGCTGACCTGAGAAGTTCTACGGGATTACACATTTTCGAGCACTTCCACCCCGACAGACTTATTAAATGTGGTATCGCGGAGCAAAACATGATATCTATGGCCGCTGGCATATCACAGGAGGATTACATCCCGTTTCCATGCACCTTTGATGCTTTCTCACGGCGTTTCATGGACCAGCTTTATATTACTGTCTGTTATGGTAACCTGAATGTGAAGGTTTTAGGGGCATATGTGGGCCTGTTCACCGGGAAAGCGGGAGCTACCCATCAAAGCGACAAAGAGCTGAGCCTGCTTTTACGAATGCCTAACTTGCGTATTATTGAGCCGGGCTGTAACGATGAGATGCGACAGGCATTACGCGTGGCCGTGGATAATTCAGGGCCGTTCTATCTTCGAATGGTTCGCTGCGAAGTTGCAGAAAATGAAATTTATAATGGCTATAAGTTTCAGCTTGGGAAGGGGGTCACCGTTGTTGAAGAGGGTGCAGATATGGGGCTCGTTTGCACCGGTTATATGCTGAAGACAGCCAAAGTAGCCGCCGATAAACTGAAGAAAAAGGGCATCAAGGCACGTATCGACCACCATTCCTCGTTGAAACCATTTGACCGGGCTTTGCTATACGACTTAGCTTCCAAAGTACAAGCCATGGTTATTCTGGAAAACCATTGCCGCAGTGGGGGGCTTTTCTCTATCGTTGCTGAGGCATTAACCCTAAAAGGAGTTGGAATACCGGTAGAAGTCATTGGTACGGATCCGGATGACTACATTCACACTGGCCATATAAATGACCTATTGCATCATTATAAGATGACGTCCGACGATGTGGTGGAGAAAGCATTAAAGCTTCTTAAGCTTAACTGAAGAGAAGCAGAATTGTACAAGCAGTAATAATTCGAATCGTTCCTCTAGTTGAACATCAGCCTGAAATGTGATATAGAAAAGGGATTGACATTTAGTTTATGAATATATCCAGCCCCTATTTTACCCCTATATTGTAATCAGGATTATGCCTTACCAATTTTGAACTTCTTCGTCCCATAAGTAGGGTATACACCCGGAGTTGCCGGTTTACTATTCTTCATGGTTATGCTTTTAGCGTCCTTCATCTCCTTCTTGCCTCGGTACTTCTCACAGTATGCTTGCACGGGTTCACTCCCTTCTTTAAAACCGTGTTATGGACAATAGACCATTTCCTTAGTAATGTCAAAGACTACCCGATTTGGCTTTGGCGCGATTGCGCTTATCCCAGCAGTTAAGGTAAAGTATGCGTAATTATTCCAGGGAAGCGACCCAAGTGTGGTTTCCCAACCTGTACGTTATGACATGGAAAAGACGCGTGTTTTAAAGAAGGCTAAGATTTTTTATGGGTACTGGATATTGGTAGCCGGTTTTTTCTGCTTGTTTATTGAGTCAGGCTTTGTCTATTACGCTTTTAGTCTATTTGTTAGGTCCCTACAGGCAGACTTTGGGTGGGGTAGGGGCGAGATAATGCTTGGGCTGACCATCTATTTATTAGTTGGTGGGGTGTCTTCGCCCTTTTCTGGGAGACTGGTTGATCGCTATGGTGTGAGAAAGGTTATCTCTATTGGTGCTTTTATAGCAGGCTTTGGTTTTATCTTACTAACTCAAATTCATAACCTTTGGCTCTTTTATGGTAGCTATGTCATTATCGGGTTAGGGATGACAGGGATAAGTCATGTTCCGGTAAGCGCCGCAGTTTCAAATTGGTTTAAAAAGCGTAGAGGCACAGCTCTAGGCATAACATCAATCGGAATAGGTGTTGGTGGATTTGTTGTGGCTCCAGTTGTTGGGGGCTATCTTATCCCTAACATTGGTTGGCGGGCATCATATTTTGTCTTAGGCCTGTTTACCTGGGCGATCGCTGTCCCTTTAGCGTTATTAGTGATGAAGACAAAGCCAGCGGACAAGGGGCTTTACCCTGATGGTGTCGAAACCGCTGAGAATGAAGTGGTTGAGACAAAAGCCGCGTCTTCAGTATCTGGAAGGTTAAGCTTAGGAAAGGCAATCGCCACCTCAGTCTTCTGGCTAATTGGTGTAAGTTACTTTCTAGGCATGATTAGTCAAAGCGGTGTTGTTCAGAATCAAGTTCCCTATCTTGAAGATACTGGCTACATGGTAGCAATGGCAGCCGGTGCCCTTGGTGCAGTCGGGCTGGGCAGTGCTATAGGCAAATTATTTTTTGGCTGGCTTTGTGACCGTATCCAGCCAAAATACGCTTGGTGTATTGGCCTCATTTTTCAGGCAGTGGCAACTATTATAATCCTGTTCATCGGGCCATCATCGCCTATAGCGCTAATATGGCTATATGCTCTCATTATGGGTTTCGGTATAGGTAGTTGGCTACCCACGCTGTCGATGCTTTCCAGCACTAATTTTGGATTAGCTTCTTACGGTGCTATTTTTGGCATAATGAATGCTACTCAGAGGATTGGCACCGCAATTGGTCCCATTATGGCCGGTTATATGTACGATGCTATGAATACATATCGCTGGGCTTTTATCATCTTCCTGGCATTATATCTAATAGCTATACCCGCTATTTTAGCGGTACGTCGTCCTAAATTAAGTTGATAAGTAATATCTATTCCCTTATTACAACGTAGGGTAACAAAATAGCGAATCGTTTAATGAGGTAACATTTGCCCATTTTGAAAAATTAAAGGAAGCAGGTATAATATTGTTTTCAAGAATTGTAATTGCCCGTGCACAAAGAAGCCGGATCAGATGCTATACAAAGTACAAAAGGGAGACATCGCGCGGATTGGAAAGGTATTGCCCAACGCATTTCAGAACGACCCGCTCTGGAACAAAATTTTTGAAGGAGAACCCGATTTTAAAAAGAAATACCGTGCTTTCTTTGAGGTGCCTGTTAGATATTGTCTGAAGTATGGGGAGGTCTATGCTCCCTCAGAAGACTTGGAAGGGATTGTAGCATGGGTCCCAGGGAAATATGCAGACATGACCATGTGGCGCATAATACGTAGCGGTGCTATGGGGGCGGCTATAAGAATGGGGTCGAATGCTTCGAAGAAGATGGGGACTATCTTCAAACAAGTCACCGAAGATCGCAATGAACATATGGCTGGACACAACTTTCTGTACTTGCTGATCGTCGGCGTGGCTACCGAGCTACAGGGCAAAGGGTTTGGAAAGGAGCTGATAGGCGCGGCAATTGAAAAATCCGAACGCGAAGGGCTCCACCTCTATCTCGAGACCGAAACTGAAAAGAATGTGAAGATGTATGAACATTTCGGGTTCAGGCTGCTCAAGACAATCATTCTACCGATAGTTGATCTTCCTCTGTGGGAAATGGCAAGGAACCCAAAAGCCTGAATTCTGCTGGTTATTTAATAATCGCTAGAACTTTTACCCTATTGCATGGTCGTCTGCTTTGTGTGATTTATATAGCAGTCATTTCTATCGTTGCTAATAACATTGGGTTGTCCTACTAATAACGTTATCTAATCTTAGAAACGCTAAATACGAACTGAGATATTAGCAGCTAAGCAAAGAATTGTTTCAGGAAGAGACAGGGCCTCCCCTCTCTCCCCGTCCACAGTAGCGTTACCAGTGGTCCTACCATTGCTATTTCCATCAGGCATCTCACCACACCAGTGTTTACTTTCAAGCTAATTAGTAATTCAGACTTATGGAGTGGTATCCTTTATGAGGACAGGTCAGTTTTGGATTGCGCAGAAATCTCATAAGATGAAAAAGGAGAAATACAATGGCATTCAGACCAAGGGCAAATCGAATTCTCTCCGTGTTACAAAAAGGCGAGATCCCGCTTGGGATGCAGGTATATACCGGAGATCCTTCATTAATTGAGATTCTAGCTTATACTGGTTTCGATTTCTACATGCTTGATATGGAGCATTCCAGAGTCAATGTGGAGACAATGGAGCACTGTATTCGTGCCGCCGATGCTGCAGGCATTACCACAATTATTAGAGTAGCCGAAAACAACTCCAGCTGCATTCGTCAATCAATAGAGGCAGGTGCACAGGGAGTAATTGTCCCTCACGTTAAGAATAGAGAAGATGCCAAGATGGCTGTGGAGGCAGTTCGTTATCCACCCGAAGGTAAATGTGGTATCTGTCCAATAATCAGATCGGCCAATTTCTCATCAGCGGAATGGGATGAGTATTTGGAGCATTCTAGCCATCAGACAATGGTAATTCCCATCCTCGAAGATAAAGAAGCCTTTAACAATTTGGATGAAATATTTGCGGAGCTGAAACCGGGCGTAGATGCAGTGTGGTTTGGACGGGGAGACCTGGCGCAGGACCTCATTGAACCGGGCAAGAAGATTGATTGGGACCACCCGTTTATTATGGAGGCATTTGATAAAACCTTAGCTGTCTCAAATCGAACCAACATCCCGACCATGGCTATCCCTTGGCCGGTACTTACTCCAGAGGCCGCGAAAGAAGCTCTAAAGAGAGGAGCCAAGATTATGCTCTACTCTATCGACCAGGCTCTCTTTTACAATCTCTGTCTCGATATAGTAAAAGCCATGAAGGGATAGTCTATACGGAGGCGCTCATGACAACACTGGTTACAGGGGGAACAGGTTTCGTTGCAAGCAATATCGTACGGACGCTTGCTGAGCAGGGAGAGCAGGTAATCTCCTTTGACCTCAACCCGCCCAGCGCTCTGCTCCGCAGGTATATCAAACCTTGGGCAGATAGAGTCATATTTATACAAGGTGACATTCTCAACCAATGCGAATTAGACATAATTCTTGAGCATGACATCAAGCTTATTGTGCATGCTGCGGTTTTCACAGGCCTCTTCCCTAATATTGAGACTGGTAGAAGTAAGGACATCATAGCGACTAACGTGATGGGCACAACCAATGTACTAGAAGTGGCACGCAAGCTGTCCGTACAGAGGTTCCTCTACGTGAGTTCTATCGCAGTATACGGAGATTACCAACCTGACCAGATATTGACTGAGGAAAGCATACCATATCCGCGTACTCTTTATGCGATAACCAAATACTTAAGCGAATTATTGGTACGCCGCTATGGTGAATTGCATGGCTTCCCCACAGTGAGCGTCCGGTTAGGCAGTCCTTATGGACCAATGGAGCGGGTCACTGCCCACCGCGCTAACCAATCTCTGCTCAAGGAGTGGACGGGGAATATAATCCGTGGCGAACCAATAGAAGTGGGAGATAGATCTGCAAGGCGAGTCTTTTCCTATGTCCGTGACATCGCTGGTGGCATCCATGCAATTCTAGCTGCTCCGTCCCTTTCTTATGGCGTATACAACATCTCTACAGGAGAGCAGAAGACTCTCGAGGAAATTATTTCAGCCCTCCGTGACCTTTATCCGGGGTTGAAGATTACCGATAAGCCGATGACAGGACACCCTCAAATTGGCAACGTAATGGAGATGCAGCGTCTAATTAATGACGTTGGGTTCCATCCTCGATACGACCTGCGCTCAGGACTGGAGGAATATATGTCCTGGCGTCGGGCCAACAACTTCACAGAGTAGAAAAAATCCTAAAATTGCAGGGTAATAGGCAGCGGGTGTATTCGAACTGCCAACCAAGGAATTGTAAATCATATTGATCAGTCTGGGTTGAACGGGCATAGTGCAGCTTGTTTTGCTTTCAGTCATCGTTTTTATCTACGCACGGACAAACATCCCTATGTTCGTGCAGTAGTGATTATGTTAAATACTAAGAGCAAGGGGAGCAGTGATGCTCCTCTTTTTATTATGCCTTTTTTCAGAGCTTAAACGCATTTTAGCACTTACTGGATTTATTGACAGATATACCTATCCTAAGTAGAATCGATACAAGCTCTACGTTAAGGAGGAACCCAAAATTTAGAAGCGCTTTTTAGGTCAAAGTAACTCAGCGCTATTGAAAAAAGGAGGTAATTGAATGTCTGAAGAAAGTGGATTTAGTAGGAACGTCTGGTGGGTAGTGATAATCGTGTCTTGTCTTTTTCTTGCCTTTAATGTTTTTGCTATGAGTAACCCAAGCTCAATCTTAGAAACGGCATTAAGCAAATATGCTGGCTCCTCATTTGACTTGGGACAGTTGGACAAAACTACTCGCGGATTCTTAGACATGTCAATGATAAAACCTCTATGGGAAGGACTTTGGGCTGTTGTATTCGGGATGTTTATCGCCCTCAAGCTCAAACGGATGAAAAAATATGCATGGACACTGGGGATCATGTGGAGTGCCATAATACTGGCATACGGAGTGATTCAAGGCGGATACGAGATGGTTATCCTTGGCTGGTCAGCCCCATGTTTCCAATCTTATCTATTCTTGATATTTGGCATAATTCCTTTACTATGTCTTGTAGTAGCGAAAAAGGGATTCTCCCAGTATGAGGAATAAACCCAATAAATATACTGAAATAAACCATCATTCATTTTGGAGGTAAAGATATGCCAGTTGAAGTTGCTAATACGCTGAGTTCTATAGGTATCTTTTTTGCTGGCCTAGGGTTCTTATTTGTAGGCTTTTGTTGCCTTTGGTGGTGTACGCTATACTCAAGAAACAAAAAGTGATATTCCTCGAATATCTAGATATCATACTCAAATTAGACAAAGCATCCGGTTCTATTTCTCGATATAAACTGCAAACGGTAATGTAATTTATAGAAGGAGCATGGAAACTTGAATAGCGAACCACTGCAACCCGCCAATTCTAGCACGACCACCAAATCAATAAGGCTTTATTACATTGACTGGTTACGGGTCTTTGCTATTTTGATAGTATTACTTATTCATTCCGGTAAAATATTCGATTATCACACAACGGTTGTTGTTAATCCAGTTCGAAGCCCTGTTTTGTCAGCTTTTAGAGATTTCAGTCTTCTCTGGATTATGCCACTTTTTTTCGTCCTATCAGGGGCTGCGGTCTTTTTATCTGGAAGATCTGATAAACCAGGGGAATTTATTAAATCGAGATGTCTGCGCCTGTTCGTTCCCCTGATTATTGTTGGTACGTTCATAATCAATCCACTCTATGTTTACATTGAACGGTTATCCAGGGGTGAGGCTTTCAGAGGCTTTTTCCAGTGGTACCCGCAATATTTCAATGGCATATATGGATTTGGCGGCAATTTTGCGCCCTTGGGGCAGGGAACGCATCTCTGGTATCTGGAATTCCTCTTTATCTACTCATTGATACTTCTTCCGTTGTTT
>Ga0209536_100008833_pt1 | contig 15056 bp, 15 predicted proteins | sample DeeMarSeWOR28_12_FD_187461 | JGI IMG/M metagenome (GOLD analysis project Ga0209536, IMG submission 187461) | Marine sediment microbial communities from White Oak River estuary, North Carolina - WOR-2-8_12 (SPAdes) (version 2) | ecosystem: Environmental > Aquatic > Marine > Intertidal zone >...
TAACAGAATGCCGGAGTGCGCAAGGCTTTATCCATTGACCATTCTTCATGTATAGTAGATACAGTGAAATTCGAAGAACTGCAGATTCATGAAAAAGTCTTTGAGGGTATCAGGGCTGCCGGATTTACCAAATGTACGCCGGTTCAGGCCCAGACACTTCCCGTTGCACTTCAGGGCAGGGACATCGCTGCCCAGGCCCAGACAGGCACTGGTAAGACAGCGGCCTTTCTGATTGCCATATTTTCACGCATGCTTGAGGTAAGAGCACCCCGGCGGGGTCCATCCCCCCGGGCCTTGATAATTGCGCCGACCAGAGAACTTGCTATTCAGATCGAGAATGAGGCGAAACTGCTGGGTGGTTCCACTGGATTCAGTATCGTTTCTGTCTACGGCGGGATTGATTATATCAAGCAGCGTGATGCTATTGCAAAAGGCGTTGACATACTTATCGGCACACCGGGCCGGCTCATCGATTATCTCAAGCAGAAGGTATACAGTCTGAAGAAGACCCAGTTTCTCGTTATTGATGAGGCTGACCGCCTTTTTAATATGGGTTTTATCGCTGATCTCAGGTTCCTTCTCAGGAGGATGGCCCCTTACGATAAACGTCAGTCTATGCTTTTTTCCGCTACCCTTTCCCATCGTGTCCTTGAACTGTGTTATGAACACATGAACATGCCCGAACGGTTTTCCATAACACCGGAAACGATAACAGTGGACCGGATTGACCAGGAGATTTATCACGTCGGCAAATCGGAAAAGCTTGGCCTGCTCCTTGGTCTTCTCAGGCGCGAGCCTGAAGGACGCTATCTCATCTTCTGCAATACCAAGGCCTGGGCCGAGAGGCTCGAGGCATTACTGAATGCCAATAATTTAACGACTGCGGCCATTACCGGTGATCTTCACCAGAACAAACGTATGAAGGTGCTTGCCCGCTTCAAGGAGGGTAAATTGCCCATTCTTGTAGCTACTGATGTGGCCAGCCGGGGTCTTCATATTGATGGCGTTACTCATGTCATTAACTACGATCTTCCCCAGGACCCGGAGGATTATGTTCATCGTATCGGAAGGACTGCCCGGGCCGGAGCTGAGGGGAAGGCAATATGCCTTGCCTGTGAGGATTATGTTCATTCCCTTTCTGATGTAGAGGAATATATAAAAAAGAAGATACCCGTTGTATCGATAACGGAAGATATGATCGTTACCGATTACCGCAGGCGGGTCCGCCCTGCAAAAAAGCAGAGTGCCGGACCTCAGAGAAAAAAACCCCCGACAAAAGGAACTTCCTCCCGCAGCCAGGAACGGTCCGGTCAAAGCCGTGCCGGCAAAAAGAAAGCCTTCAAAAGACCTGCAAGGCGTACTGCTCCCAGGCGATAGTGTACCTGGCTTGCCTGATAAGTTAGTGAACAAATACTGTAGTCATCGAGTGTTAATTAAAAAATAAAAAATGAAAAAGCAAAATTAAGGAAAATTTCATTAAATCTTCTTCCTTAATTTTAATCTTTGATATTTTATATTTAATTTTTCTCTCGACTCGTAATGTTGTTATAGAAATAAAGAATTATCATGGCTGTACAATGGGTCTTACTATCCTACCCTGAACGAAGCTTTTGCAGGTAGCGAAATAGCGCTCGCGATGATTTGGGAGGCTTATTGTTTGCCATCTCCTTATTTGCATTGCGCACAAACTGGGCTAATTGCTGACGGTCTGCACCAGGGTATTGAAGCAATAATTGTTCAATGAGCGCTTTGTTGCCGGCAATCAGTTCATCCCGCCATTGCTCTGTCTCCTTAAACTCCATGGCCTTTCTGTAATTGCCCTCTTCAATATGATCAAGCGCTTCACGAATTGGGCCGGGATCTATTTTGCGCATGAGGGTGCCGATGTACTGCATCTGCCTTTTAAGTGCACCGAAGGACTTTATTGTTCTTGCAAATTCAATTGCATTGTACAGTTCCTCCGGCATCTCGATATCATTCATCTGGTCCCTTGATACCTTCAACAGTCGTTCACCGAGTTCCTGTAAAGATTGAGCCTCTTTTTTCTTCTCTGTCCTGCTTTTAAAGTTCATAGCGTATTGAAAATGTAAAAGTAAAGAGTAAGGAAAAGATGATTATTGGAATAACTCCATAATCTCCATTTTTTATCTTTGATTTCTCTTTCTGTCTTTAGAATAACTCATACTTTACCAGTCTTCCATCCAGTCCGCCTGTCTTGAGGGGCTTTTTCCATGCCGGCTTCAGTCTGACATGCTTAATAAATTCCCTCTCGCCGCAGTATATGTAGGCAGTTGAGCCTTTGCATTTCTGTTTCAGGAAATCTCCCAGGGATGTATAGAGCAGAACAAGGTCCTCTCTGTTTCCGGTGCGGATGCCGTAGGGAGGATTGGTGATGATTACTCCATTTTCAAGACCATGACTCATTCTGAAATCAAAGGTATCGATGGGTACCCTGTCTCCATGGGGCAGGGTGTTTATATTGTTCCGTGCAGCATTCACTGCCCTTTTGCTCATATCGCTGCCGGCAATAAGTCCCTCAGGCAATTCCCGGATCTTCCCGTCAAGGTATTTTTTTATTTTGCTCCACAACCCTCTATCGTAATCAGGCAGATATTCAAACCCAAATCGTCTCCGGTGAATGCCTGGGGGAATTTTGCAGTAATGCATCAGCGCCTCGCTCAGGAGAGTCCCTGATCCGCACATGGGATCGTAAAGGGGCACAGAGCCATCCCATTCTGAATATTGAATGATGGCAGCGGCAACGGTCTCCTGCATTGGTGCTTCAACAGAATCTTTCCTGTATCCCCGGCGATGAAGAGATCCTCCTGAAGCGTCAAGGCTTATAACAGCCCTGTTATTTCTTATGTGAAGATTAATCCACAGATCAGGATCTTTTGGGTTGACGTCCGGTCTTTTCCCGGATGTCTCCCGGAATGAATCAACGATTGCGTCCTTCAGACGCAGCGACGCATAGTGTGAATTATTGATTTTGCTCTTTGATACATTACTGAAAATGGCAAAGGTATTTTCTTCTGTAATGAAATCGTTCCAGTGTAGTGCCTTCGCTTTTTTATAGAGGATGTCTGCTGCCGGGCAATCAAAAGAAATGAGAGGTGCTAAAACTCTTGAAACCAGCCTGGATGCATAATTGACCCGATAGAGTGTCTCCGGATCTGCATGAAAATAAATTCCGCCATATTCGGGTAGAATTTTGTGAGCGCCGAGCTCCGAGAGTTCCTCTACTCCCAGATCCTTTATTCCGTCAGCTATTTGCGCAAAAAAGGTTGCATGCTTTTGATAGTCATACATGGATGAAATTGGATTGAATCGTCATTCCTATTTTAAAAAATGGGGATAAAAAGAAACAGTGACTTCCCGGAATCGAGTGGATCAATTATAATCCGCTTGCCCTCTTTGGCAAAGAGGGGTTAGGGGAGATTATATAATTTATAATTGAAGCCAATATTTTCCAATCCCCCCCTTGCCCCCCCTTTTCTAAAGGGGGGATGGACACACTTTGTGTTTCTATTAATCAGATAGTATCCATTTCCTTTCAATTTAAGTCAGGAAATAAATCAACGTTGCACTTGTTAATCGATTTAGGCCGATGCTCAATCGTTCCTGCTGGTTATTTCTATGAGATGAAAACCGAACTGTGTCCGGACCGGGCCGTGTACCTTGCCGACTTCATCGCTGAAGACAACCTGATCAAATTCCCGTACCATCTGCCCCGGGCTGAAGGTGCCCAGATCTCCGCCGCTTTTGCCGGAGGGACAGAGGGAATGCTTCTGCGCCATGTCACCGAATTCAGCGCCTTCCTCTATCTCTTTTTTGATGTTTTCACATTCATCCTGAGTCTTGACCAGGATATGACGTGCTGTTGCTGTGGACATACGTGCCTCCTTGTATTTTAGTTTGGTTATGTTCCGGTTCTCTCAGAACTTTACCTGTGGAGCTGCCTGCTCACCTTCCGGCAATTCGTAATATTCTGCACTTGATACACCGGCAAAACCGGCAAAGAATCGGCCGAAAAAAGTCCTGATATAGGTATTCAGCATCTGTACGGAATCGTTGTATCTTTTTCTTGCAACAGCTATCCGGTTCTCAGTTCCTTCAAGGCTGTCCTGGAGTTTGAGAAAATTCTGGTTTGCCTTGAGATCAGGGTAGGCCTCACGCAGCAGCAACAGTCTTGAAAGCATTCCCTCAAGCTGATTTGATGCCTTTACTTTATCCTGTACGGTCTTTGCCTGAAAGTACTGAGTTCTTGATTTTGCTATTGTTTCGAAAAGTTCCTTCTCATGAGCGGCATACCCCTTGACTGTTTCAATGAGGTTGGGAATAAGGTCATATCTTCTTTTGAGCTGATTTTCAACCTCTGCCCACTGGCTTGTAACGTTTTCATCGAGCTTGATCACATTATCAAATCCGCTGCGGAACCAGCTGAAACTCATAATAGCGATCAACAGAAGTACACCAACGACGACTAAAGCTATCTTTACACCTTTTGACATATTCTTTCCTCCTTACATTCACTTTGCTCTTTGATATTTGATTTTTGAATTTTATTACCATCCTCCAGAGGCACCTCCACCGCCGAAACCACCTCCTCCGCCTCCTCCGAAACCGCCCCCGCCAAAACCACCGCCTCCGCTCCAGCCGCTTCGCCGGCCTCCACCGAGCATGTTCATCACGAGAAAGAGCATCATAAGACGGGGATGTTTAATGAACATATATATTATGCCAATAAGAAAGAGAATGGAGAGTATGCTTCCCAGGAGCGTAGGTTTTCCTTTCCTCTCTGAATAGGCGGAGCGTGATCGCAGTTTCGGCATGCCGGTAATCTCCACGCCTGCATCAGATGCAATTTCACTGATAGCAGCCAGTGACGCCGCGAAGATGCCGTTGGAGTAATCACCCTTCCTGAAATAGGGAACGAGGTACTCTCTTCCTATGGTACCTACAAGGCTGTCGGGCAGGATACCCTCGAGACCATAGCCTATTTCAAACCTGTATTTTCTTTCCTGAAGAGCGACAAGCAGAAGAACTCCATTGTCCTTTCCTTTCTGGCCGAGTTTCCACTTGTCATGGGCGATTGTTATGGAGAAATCTTCAAGAGATTCACCTCCAAGACTGGCAATAGTAAGGACGATCATCTGGGCCGTTGTCTTCTGTTCAAGCTCCTGCAGGTACGCATTGAGATTGGCCTCGACATTGTCGTTGATAATGTTGGCAAGATCAACGACATACGTGGCGGGCCGGGCAGGAACAGATACTTCAGCCCGGGCATCAGCTGCATAAAGGCAAAGAGTACTTAAAAGAAGGGTGATAAGGAGTTTACTCTTTAATATCATCTACTATCTTTCCAAGCTCCTCTGTTGCAGCATAATAATCTTCAAAAATTGTATTCAACTCTTCAATTGAATGTTTTGCTTTTGTATGTTTTTCCCTGAGCACTGTTGAGAAAATATCGGTATGTACACCTGATGTCTTCGCAAGGACAGCAATAACATCAGATTGCAGGAGCGGTGGATCTCCGCCGAGCAGGGATATGATACCTCTGAAGAGAGGGATGTATCCGGTAATTGCGCTGACAAACCCCTCAGTCAGCATCTTCCTGTCACCCTGTGATGAGAGATAGCCCTGTCTGAGCCAGATGAGTTTGGTCTTGAGTTCCCGCTCACACTGATGTCTCAAATCCATACGGTCCAGGTCAAGTCCCTGAAGGATATCTTCACCAAAGACCGTCGCATGAATGAGTTTAAAATTAAGAAACTCAATGGGAAAGACATCAAGCGAAGAGTTTATATATTCAGGGGTCATAATCAGAGGGGCGGCTACTTTGCGTTTGCCGTATTTTTTACCCAGAGGCGCCAGGACTTCAAGAAACTTCAGGTCCATTTCCCTGAGAACAAAAAGGGAATTTACATCAGAAATCTTTTCGTCAAAGTCGTCTGTAATTGCGGTGCCGGTAACATGGATTGAATGGATTTTGTCTCCATAGTTATACATTATCTCATCAAGAAAAGCCTTGATTTTGTCGACTGCAGCAGGTTTCAGTTTTTCCAGCGATAGATAAGCCATTATCAGACCTCCGGCCCGGGATTTTCTTCATAGAGCAGATGAAGGTATGGTAGCAGATGAGAAAAGTTAAGGCAATGACAGCACGATGCAGTCATGATTTATAAGAAAATGTGAGTCTAAAACATCTTGAAGGTTTCTGTTATACTGTAATAATTATTATTGCAGGAAGCATAAAGGAGGCAGATATGCTACAACCTTTGAAGGTCATACCCGTTGTTCTTGCTGTTGTGATTCTTTCAGCAGGCTGCGCAAAAACTCAGAATATCAGGGCTAAGGAAGTTGGCGGGGAAGTAATACATGATACCTTTCATATCAAACCGGGCGGCTCCTATGAAGAGTGTATTGAGCTGAAACCGGGGATGGTCTTCGATTATGATTACGAATCTTCGGAGGCGGTAAATTTTAATATCCACTATCATGCGGAAGACGGTGTTCATTATCCTGTTGAAAGGAGGGGATCCATGATGGGCAAGGGCATGCTTGATCCGCTTACACATGAATTTTATACAGTGGATCAGGAGGCATACTGCCTTATGTGGGACAATATCACTGATGCACAGGTCAAAGTATCCTTTACCTGTACGTTAAGAAATAAGGAACAGGTTGTTTCTCACTGATCTTTTGTAAACCATAGTGCTCTCTATTCATTAATCACTGTCATTCAGATATACTTAGAGCATGGTACTGCCGGACTTCCCCGAATTTACAGACATTGATGTATCTTTCATCGATATATTTGATGATGCATTATTACGAAGTCCCCTTGAAGCATCTGAGTATACCTTTACCAACCTGTTTGCCTTTAGAAAAGCCTATGATTTCAGGGTATCACGACTTGGTGACAGTATCCTGATTTTGAGGACGCGGCCCCCTCTGTCCATGTTTTGTCCGGTAGGAACATTGAACCTGAGAAATATCCTGGGGGACATCTTCTCCTATTTGCGACAGCATACTGACGAGCCCTTTCTTGAGCGGGTTCCTGAGAGTGTTGTGAATCGCAGTTTACGCAATAATGCATTGTGCAGCATTGACGAGGAGCGTGATCACTTTGATTATGTGCACGATGTCAGGGAACTCATAGAACTCCAGGGGAGTAAATATCATGAAAAGAAAAACAGGGCCAATAAGTTCCGGTCATCTTACGAATATGAATATCTGCAGATCACCCCTGACCTTGTTGATGAGTGCCTTGCCTTTGAAGAGTACTGGTGCGAGGTAAAGGATTGCGGTAAATATCCGGGCCTGGAAAAGGAACGATGTGCTATCTTAGAGATGCTGAGAAACTTTTCTTTACTGAAGATCAGCGGGGGCGCCATTAGAATTGATGGTAAAATTGCAGCCCTGACGCTGGGTGAAAAAATATCCCGTACCACTTTCGTGATTCATGTGGAAAAGGCAAATCCGGAATTTCAGGGGCTCTATCAGGTCATTAATCAGGAATTTCTTATTCACGAAGCGCTTGACTGCAAGTATGTGAACAGGGAGCAGGACCTTGGTATCAAAGGACTGAGAAAGGCAAAGATGTCCTATCATCCAGTGAAGTTTATCCAAAAATATACTGTCAGGGAAAAACAGCCGATGAAAGGAAATAAATGAAGTCCCCTGTCTATTTCAGCAGGCTTAAGAACGGAGAGAGCCATAAGGATTGTCTGCAATCTTTACTTGGAACAATCGGCAGCCATTTTTCAGAAATCGGTGCCCAGGGCATTATCGGGATAAAAATGACTGTTGGTGACGAGCACAGTACCGGGTATATCAAGCCTGAGCTTGTACGGATGGTTGTCGATACACTCACCGCGCAGGGGGCACGGCCATTTGTCTTTGATACAAATGTCATTTATAAGGGAAGGCGGCAGAATGCCGTTGACCATTTGAATCTTGCCTACAACAAAGGATTTACCCCGGAGAACATCGGCTGTCCCTATATTATTGCAGACAGTGTGTTCGGCACGGACTCAAGGGCACTGAAAGTCAATTTTAAGAACGTGAAAGAGATCAGGGTGCCTTCACTGGCGGGAATTCTCGATGATCTTATTGTATTGACCCATATTACGGGGCACCTGCTTTCGGGATTTGCCGGATCTGTTAAAAACGTTGCAATGGGCATGGCGTCCCGTGCCGGCAAGCAGATTCAGCATTCATCAATCAAGCCCTCCATCGACACTCATATCTGCACAATGTGCGGCAGCTGTATCGAGGCATGCCCTGAATCTGCCATATCTGAGCATAGCGGTACAGCCTATGTGAACCAGAACCTCTGTGCCGGCTGTGGCGAGTGTATTGCCTGCTGTAAACTGGGGGCGGTGAATATCAACTGGCGGGAGGAGGCGCATATATTTGCCGAGAGGATGAGCGAGTATGCAACGGGCATTCTGTCGCGTGTTCAGAGAAAACTCTTTCTGAATTTTGCCCTTGATATAACCAAGGAGTGTGACTGTATTGCAGGAGACGATCCGAGGATCATACGCGATACAGGGGTATTTGCATCGCAGGACATACTGTCTGTAGACAGGGCCACCTATGATATGCTGACGAAACGGATGGACCTCTTTTCACGGGGCGGAAAGATTTCCGCCCACAAACATCTCTTTAAATATGGGCAGGAGATTGGCCTGGGGAGCCTTGACTATGAGCTGCATGAAGTTGGGATGTAGCGGAGTCTATTCTTCGTAAAAGACGAACTCGATCCTTCTGTTTTTTGCCTTGCCTTCTTCCGTATAATTTGTTGCAACTGGTCTGGTGTCCGCAAAGCCCCCCACGTGAATCCGCTTAACATCAATGTTGTGATTGTCTTTCAGATATTCCAGAGTAGACACGGCACGGGCCGAGGACAGTTCCCAATTGGAGCTGTATCTGCCCCCGCTGACGGGCACATTGTCAGTATGTCCTTCAATGGCAACATTATGAGGAAATTTGTTCATCAGGTCGGCAATCTTATCCAAAAGAACATGTGATTCGGTTTTCAGGTCTGCCGTGCCGACGGAGAAAAACATTCTTCCCTGCACTTTTAGAATGACCCCTCGCCTGGAGTTTTCTACGGTAACATCATGGCGCAGACCTCTTTCGTTTATGAGCCGCTCCACATCCATCATGACCTGATCGTTATTATTTCGTACGGCACCGGCGCTGAGACCTCCCGGTGGTGCCAAGGGTGTAATATCAAAGGTAGTCGGTGAGCCTGATTTCTCAAACATACCATTACTCTGTGCAAGGACTCCTGCGCCCAGTGCCGCCTGAATGGATCCAAGAGCGTCTTTGAAGCGATCGACGTCCATCTCAGCAAAGGACAGGAGGAGGACAAAGAATGTGAGCAGCAGGGACATCATATCAGCAAAGGTTGCCATCCATGCCGGAGCTCCGGCGGCCTCAGCTTTTTCTTTTCTTGCCATCAGTTATTTCTTTTTTCTTGCTTTTGGCGATAAAAAGGCGATCAGTTTGTCTTCCAGTATGGACTGGTTGATCCCCTTGGTAATGCCGTCTACGCCATTGACAATGATTTCGAGCAGATTCTCCTCATGGGCAGTCCTGTCTTCAAGTTTTTCCGCGATAGGATTAAATATGAGAAAGGCAAGCACTGCCCCATAGAATGTGGTAAGGAGTGCAACGGCCATGGCAGGACCTATGCTTGCCGGATCATCGAGGGCCTGAAGCATCTGAACGAGGCCGATCAGGGTACCGATCATTCCCATGGCCGGTGCCGTTGATCCCATAAATTTGAAGACCCTGTGGCCTACCTCATGCCTCTTCACGAGAGAATCAAGTTCTATTTTTAATGTATTGTGAATCTCCTGTGCTTCTATGCCATCAACGGCCATCCTGACGCCCCGGGCGAGATAGGGATTGCTGATAGTTTCATTTTCAAGGGCCAGCACTCCTCCCGTTCGTGCTTTGCCGGCAAGCTCAACAATTTCTTGAATAAGTTCGTGCGGCTGTTCAGCCTTATCGAAGAAAGCATTCATTGCCACCTTTACAGCTCCAATAACAACGGGCATCTTCTGCATGATCAAGGTGGCCATAATGGTCCCTCCTAAAACGATGAGCAGACCGGGAGCATTGACGAAAGACATCAGGGGACTGCCCATGAGGATAGCGCCCAGTATCAGGACGAGCCCCCCTGCGATTCCTATGATTGTTGCAATATCCACAATACCTGATAATTATTTGTCTGACATAGTGCCAGAACTATCTTTGCCATACATCTCTCTCGATATGCATGTCTTGTACATGATAGGTATGTATCGTCAGGAATGGTTATTATCTTTAATCAACTGAAAGATGATTATGTAATGAAATCAGCTGGTTACGAGTTTTAAAATTTTTATGTCAAAATTGCTCTGCAGTAGTATGATGGATCTTTGCTGACAGAAAAAGCGAATAAAAGGCAGGGCAGGAGGCGCTTTTTTCTTCTCATGATGCGTCCCGGAGGGATGTAATGTATTATAGAAAGCCATGAAGAACAGAAGTAAATGGAGATTTGCTGTTGACAGCGGAGGCACATTTACCGATGTTGTAGGACTTGACCCATCCGGGACATTTCATTCCCTGAAAATCCTTTCCCGTTCCTCAGCCTGTGACGACCCTTCTATTGAGGGAATCAGAAGAATGATGGGAATCGGGCCTGAAGCATTGCTGCCTGAAGACGAGATCCAGGGTATACGGTTTGGCACTACGGTGGCGACAAATGCCCTCCTTGAACAGAAAGGCTGCAAGGTTGCTCTTCTTGTTACAGAGGGATTTGCCGACCTGCTGGAGATCGGGTATCAGAGCCGTCCCGAGATATTCAGTTTATGCATCAGAAAACCTGACCCTCTTTACTCTTCTGTGTATGAGATTGGGGAACGTATTGACCGGCAGGGTACGGTTATTCGGCCCCTGGATGAAAATATGATCGGGGCAGCCATCCGGCAGCTCAGGGCCGATAATGCAGATGCTGTAGCGATTGTCTTTATGCATTCATGGATAAACCCTGCCCATGAGCTTTACTGTGCAGAAAAATTAATGGAAGCTGGTATCAGCACTGTTTATCTCTCTCATCAAACCGTGAATCTCATAAAAATAGTGAGCAGGGGACAAAGCACCATGGTAGATGCCTATCTCAGCACTGTATTGACCCGTTACCTGCTGGGGATTACGAATCATACCGGCACTATACCCGTTGATTTTATGCAGAGCAATGGAGTGCTGGCCGGGCAGGAAAACTTTACCGGCAGGAACGCGATCCTCTCCGGTCCGGCAGGAGGGGTTGTGGCAGTGGCTGCCCTGGCCCGTGAACGGGATTTAAAGGGAGTGATCGGTTTCGACATGGGCGGCACCTCCACTGATGTGTCGAGGTACGAAGGAACCTATGAGAAGGTTTATGAGAGAACCATAGCGGACATCCCCCTTCAGGCCGAGATGCTGGATATTGTCACCGTTGCTGCCGGAGGCGGGTCCATACTGAATTTTGACGGACAAAAGATGACAGCCGGACCTCAATCAGCTGGCGCTGTTCCCGGCCCTGCCTGTTACGGATTTGGAGGGCCTCTTACTGTGACTGATGCAAACCTGATGACAGGGAGGCTCATCCCTGATTATTTTCCCAGGACCTTCGGCACTGACGGCACTTCATCACTGAACAGGGAGATTGTTAAAAAGAAATTTTCAGATCTTGCAGATGAAATAAATGCAGCCATGAAGACAGACCTCACGCCTGAGCAGGTTGCATTGGGATTTCTCAGAATAGCAAATGAAAAGATGGCTCTGGCCATAAACGAAATATCTGTTTCACGGGGCTTTGACGTGCGAAGTTATGGTCTTGTCTGCTTTGGCGGGGCAGGGGGGCAGCATGCCTGCTCCATTGCAACCCTGCTTGATATTGACACGATTTTCATTCACCCCTTAAGCAGTGTGATGTCTGCCTATGGTATCGGCCTTGCCAAAAGGGCGTGGAGCATGGCGCGGACTGTGCTTCATCCCTATACAGGTGACAGACATCAGGGCCTGGTCACACTCTATGAAGAAATTGAAGGAGCGCTTATAGAAAAAAATATCAGGGAGCATGTCCCGTACACCATAAAACGTGAATTGGATCTCAGACCTCAGGGAGCTGAAAGCTTCCTGACAGTTGAATATCATTCCTATGAAAAGACCGTGGAACTCTTTAACAGACAGTACAGGAGACTTTTTGGATTCCAGCCGGAAACTGCGCAGATTGAAATAGTAAACGTCAGGACAGAGATCAGGGAGTCCGGGGAATTTCTTCTTCCCTTTCAAAAAAAGAGTGCCTGTGAACCTAAAGAGACTCACCGTGCATACAGTGATATTTATTATCCTGAGGGAGTGAGGAATGCTCCCGTACTTCATATGGAATCAATGCCTGTCCTGGAAAAGATACAGGGGCCGGCATTTGTCATTGACAACAACGTTACTCTTCTCATTGATCCCGGTTTTGAAGCTGTGAAAGATGACACAGGAATAATTTCCATAAAGCGCCTCACTGTCGGAAAGAAGCCCCTTCATCGGCAATCTTCAAGACCTGACCCTGTGCTGCTGGAGGTATTTAACAACCTCTTTATGAGTGTAGCGACTGAGATGGGAATAACCCTTCAGAACACAGCATTCTCTGTAAACATAAAAGAGAGACTTGACTTCTCCTGCGCTGTTTTTGATGCAGAGGCCAATCTTGTTGCCAATGCACCCCATATCCCTGTTCATCTCGGTTCCATGGCTGATACAGTCCGGGCACTGGTTGAAGATAAAACTGTCTCCCTGAAACCGGGAGATGCCTATGTTGCTAACAGTCCCTATCGGGGAGGGTCCCACCTGCCTGACCTGACTGTTATCTGTCCTGTATTTTCTGAAGGGGGTGAAGTTGTTTTTTTCACTGCCGCCCGCGGCCATCATTCTGATATAGGAGGTACGACGCCGGGCTCAATGCCGCCGTCGGCATCTCATATTGATGAAGAGGGTGTTCTCATGGAGAATCTGCTCATTGTACGAGGGGGAGAATTCAGGGAGGAGAAGCTCAGGAATGTGCTTTCAGACCATACCTGTCCGGCACGGAATATATCCGAGCGGCTTCATGATTTCAGGGCGCAGATAGCAGCCTGCAGGAAAGGCATGAAAGAACTGAATCGATTGATCCAGCACCATGGAAGAGAAACAGTTGTTGCCTACATGAGGTTTATTCAGGAGAACGCTGAGTATGCCGTACAACAGTCTCTGGGAAAATTCCTGAAAGATAGCCCGGTTTTTCATTCTGCCTTTGAGGACTGTCTTGACGATGGTACTCCCATCAGGGTTGCAATAACAATTACCGCAGGAGAGCATCCGCCTGAGACGGTTGCCGTCAGTATTGATTTTACCGGTACCGGAGAAGCACATACCAATGATAACCTCAATGCCCCGGAATCAGTTGTGAGATCAGCAGTGCTCTACGTGATGAGGTGCCTCATCAATACTGAAATACCTCTCAACAGCGGTTGCCTGAAGCCCGTACGGATTGTCATTCCTGAGGGCAGTCTGCTGAAGCCTGTCTACCCCATGCCTGTTGCATCAGGCAATGTAGAGACATCTCAAAGGATCGTCGATGTGCTCCTCGGGGCCTTCGGAGTTGCTGCTGCTTCGCAGGGCACCATGAACAACCTGCTCTTTGAGGTCCAGGGGGAGCACCCCTATTATGAGACGATTGCCGGTGGTTCAGGGGCGATGGATGGCTGTCCCGGGGCATCAGGGGTACAGGTACACATGACGAACACCAGGATGACTGATCCAGAGATTCTCGAATGCAGACATCCGGGGGTGATGCTGGAGCGTTTTACACTGCGCAGGGGGTCAGGAGGGAAGGGTTTGTTTGAAGGAGGATCTGGAGTCGTACGGGAGATACGCTTCCTGAAACCGGCAACGGTTTCCATAATTTCTGAAAGGAGGGAGTCTGCGCCCTACGGGATGCAGGGAGGCAGCGGAGGCAAAAAGGGCCGGAATCGTTTCCGCAGGGCAAATGGATCGGTCAGGGAATTAAAACATCGTGAGGTCATGAGCGCTGAGAGGGGTGACTCTATAATCATTGAGACTCCGGGCGGAGGCGGTTGGGGCAGAATCAGCTCGTAACGAGGGTCGTTTCTTCCCTCTCCTGAGCAGCTTCCCCGGGGATGGTAAAACCTCTGAAGTCTTCTTCAATATTTCTTATAAAGTCTTCTTTGCGTGCAGTATAGTAGAGTGTTTTCCCCTTCATATACATTCTGAAATTAAAAAAGAAGTAAACCTCAAAGCAGCACCCTGCTATTGCTGTCAGGATGAGCAGTTCCCTGAACCGTGCATATTCGGGATGGATAGCGGGGTCGATCTGAAAGATAACGACAAGAAAGAGAAATAATATTGCCACCATTACTTTTGAAATCTTAAAGAATTTATGCTCTATTTCCATCATCTCTATTGATTCCACATAATCAAAGAGTTTTCCGGCTTTGACCTTGAAGGTTTCCCACTCGCAGATCTTTGCGCAAAAGCGGAGCGTATACCTGTACCGGTTTATTTCATCATTGAATTGTTTGGCTGCGATTTTGTTCATTTTTTTTCACATCAGTATTCTGAAAAATTATGAACTCTTAATTTTTATATCGGTTATGCGGTACAATTCTTGAGACGGTTCCTGTGTCATAAGGATATTGAACATATGACAGTGCCGGAAGGCATAGAATGCGGTACCGGATTATGGACTGAGATGAGATGGATTCTATTCTGAAATATGGTGAAAGTTACCCTGTACTTTAAAGACGGATGCTGGCTCTGCGATCAGGCTGAAGAGATGTTAAACGGACTGAAGGTCCAGCATGACATCAGGGTGAAAAAAATGGATATTGAATCTGATGATGATCTGTATGAGCTCTACCGTTTTGATATTCCCGTTTTTGAGTTTCGTGATGGTTCCACATTAAACGGAAGAATAAAAAAGAGGGATTTTCTCAGAAAACTCGAGGAGAACAGGGAATGAATGA